>Ga0265293_10000422_pt1 | contig 101950 bp, 98 predicted proteins | sample Munlanlewell138R_FD_192505 | JGI IMG/M metagenome (GOLD analysis project Ga0265293, IMG submission 192505) | Leachate microbial communities from a municipal landfill in Southern Ontario, Canada - Leachate well 138R | ecosystem: Engineered > Solid waste > Landfill > Unclassified | place... | reverse complement strand
AAGACTTGTTTTTACTCTTTGAGTATCATGGTCACTGGTTATTAGGCATAAAATCAAACGAGCTATCGCTCATCTATATGCAACTGCCTGTCGCACAAATAAAGGTGGCAGATAATCTGCCACCAAATTCTTATACAATATTCATTATACTTTTATTTACTTATACCTATTCTTCCACTGGTTTCATGGTTGGGAAGAATAGAATATCTCTAATACTTGGTTGGTTTGTATAAAGTATTATCATTCTGTCAATTCCTATTCCCAGTCCTCCAGTAGGTGGCAAGCCCACTTCTATAGCATTGATAAAATCATTGTCCATTGGATGAGCTTCATCATCTCCTGAGTCTTTTTGTTTAACTTGTTCCTCAAATCTCTCTCTTTGGTCAATAGGATCGTTTAACTCAGAGAAAGCATTAGCTAATTCCCAAGTATTAATAAATGCTTCAAATCTATTTGTTATTCTTGGATCATCTGGATTTCTCTTTGCTAAAGGTGAAATTTCAACAGGATGACCTGTTATGAAAATCGGTTGAATTAGATGTTTTTCAACAAATTCCTCAAACATTTCAGATATAATGTGACCCCTAGTCTTATTCTTATCTACTTCTAATCCTTTTGCTTTTGCAATAGCTCTAGCCTCTTCATCAGATTCGATTTGACCAAAATCTACTCCAGTATACTTCTTAACAGCTTCAGTCATATCCATTCTTTGCCATGGTGGAGTAAGATTTATTTCTGTCCCTTGGTAGTTTATTACCTTAGTTCCCAATGCCTTTTCAGCCACATATGCGAATAACTCTTCTGTTAAAGTCATCATTTCTTCGTAGTCAACATAAGCCTGGTATAATTCAATGTTAGTAAATTCTGGATTGTGTTTTGGACTCATTCCTTCATTTCTAAACATTCTTCCCATTTCATAAACCTTTTCAAATCCACCTACTATAAGTCTTTTTAAGTACAATTCATTAGCAATTCTAAGATACATGTCTATATCTAAAGCATTATGATGGGTTGCAAATGGTCTAGCATTAGCTCCACCTGCAATTGGACTTAAAATTGGTGTTTCAACTTCAAGAAAATCCTTATTGTCTAAGTATTCTCTGACAGCTTTTATCATCTTTGTTCTTAATATAAAAGTATCCTTAACTTCTGGGTTTACAATCAAATCCACATATCTTTGTCTATATCTCAAGTCTTGATCTTTCAAACCATGGAATTTATCTGGGAGAATTTGCAATGATTTGGTCATTAATAGAATTTTTTCAGCCCTTATGGATATCTCACCTGTCTTAGTCTTGAATACTTTACCACTTACACCAATTATATCTCCAAGATCTAAGAATGAAAGATCTTCATACTCATCCTCGCCAATAACATCCTGTTTAGCAAATATCTGGATTCTTCCTTTAGAATCCTGTAAGTCCATAAAACTAACCTTACCGTGTCCTCTTCTTGTCATAATCCTTCCAGCAACTGTAACCTCTTGATTTTCCAATTGCTCAAAATCATCTTTAATTTGGGTACTATAATGAGTGAAATCAAATTTTTCTACAAGGAAAGGGTTTTTGCCTTTTTCAATAAGCTTGGATAGCTTATCCCTTCTAATTAATAGCATTTCATTTAAACTTTGTTCTCCACTTTGCATAATGTCCCCTCCTTGAATTATCTTGTTATTCTGATTACCTTGTATTTTAAAACTCCATCTGGTACTAAAACATCTATTACATCGCCGGCTTTACTTCCAAGTAATGCCTTTCCCACTGGAGATTCATTGGAAATCTTCCCCTCATAAGGGTTAGCCTCTGCAGAACCAACAATTGTATATTCCATTTCTTCTTCATATTCCACATCTAAAACAGCTACTTTTGATCCAACACCAACAACATCAGTTGTTATATCATCCTCGTCTATTAATTTAGCATTTCTAAGAATAGCTTCTAATTTAGCTATCCTCTCTTCAAGTTTAGCTTGCTCGTTCTTTGCTTGATCATACTCAGAGTTCTCACTAATATCACCAAAGGCTAAGGCTTGCTTAATTCTTTCAGCAACTTCCTTCCTCTTAACGATTTTAGATTCTTCCAGCTCTAGTTCCACTTTCTTTAAACCCTCCGGGGTTAAAAAAACATCTTTTTCAGTCATTCAACTCTCTCCTTCATAAATTAATAGGGCAAGCCCTGATATTATCTGTATTTCAAGGGTTTTACTACCCATTTGTATGTCATGTTTTCCTTATTGTATGCAACATATTATAATCAAGGCTACCTTTATTGTCAAGTATTATAGGATTTTACTAAGTTTGTATTTGTACTCAAGTAATAGTTCTATAATTTCACTCTTATCTTTCATGGTATTTATCCTGTTCTTGACCTCATTGGATTCTCTCATGCCCTTTAAATACCAAGCTAGTTGTTTTCTCATTTCCCTAACACCCATAGAATCACCTTTAAAGCTGCATTCCAATTCCAAATGTCTGATGGCCATAGAGATTACTTCATCGTAGCCTGGAGCTTCATTTTTCTTTCCATTAATTAATTCAAGACTTCTTTTGAATATCCATGGATTACCCATAACTCCTCTTCCTATGGCTACTCCATCACAATTAGTCATATCCATCATTCTAATAACATCATCAGGAGTGAACACATCACCATTTCCAATAACAGGAATTTTAACAGAGTCCTTAACTTTTTTAATATAATCCCAATTTGCCGATCCAGCATAAAACATATCTCTTGTTCTACCATGAACAGTTACTGCGCTAACACCAGCTTGTTCAGCCATTCCAGCAATTTGTACTCCATTAATATTGTCCTTGTCCCATCCCATCCTAATTTTAACTGTTACTGGTTTATTTGATGCCTTAACAACACTTTCAATTACTTTATTGGCTAATTTGGGATCCTTCATAAGTGCCGAACCATCACCATTTTTTACAATCTTTGGTGCAGGACACCCCATGTTTATATCGATGATATCAAAATCATCCCTTGAATTTAATTTCTTCCTGACGACCTCTTCCATTATATAAGGATCTGAACCAAATATCTGAAGAGCTACAGGTCTTTCTCCCTCTTCTATGGCAGTCAATTCATGGGTTTTTTCATCATTATAGTACATTCCTTTGGCACTTACCATTTCACTTACAACTAACCCTGCCCCCATCTCCTTACATATTAATCTAAAAGGCAGATCTGTAACTCCTGCCATAGGAGCTAGAATCAAGTTGTTTTCTAACTTTATATTGCCGATTTTCATTTAAACCACACACTCCATAACAAAAGTAAGTAGCTTTAGCCACTTACTTGTTTCTTTCATATATAATCCTAAGTCCTTCCAAGGTCAAGAATTTATCATTATACTGAATGTACTTACTCTCACTGGCAATTAATGTTGAAAAACCACCAGTTGCTACAACTTTTACTTCTTCTTTTCTTACTCCCATTTCTTCCATCATTCTTTCAATAATGGAGTCAACCATACCAATATATCCATAAACCAGTCCTGATTGTATGCTTCCTATTGTATTTCTAGCTATTACCTTTTCTGGCTTGACTATTTCAACCTTTGGTAGTTTTGCCGTTCTTAAAAATAATGCTTCAGCTGATATTTTAATACCTGGTGTTATAACTCCACCCAGGTATTCTCCTTCTTTATTGACATAGCAGAAAGTATTAGCGGTACCAAAATCAACAATTATAACTGGTCCACCATATTTCTCGTATGCTGCTACAGCATTTACTATCCTATCTGCACCCACTTCCTTAGGATTATCATACTTAATATTCATTCCAGTTTTGACTCCTGGACCAATTACTATGGGGTCCTTCTTAAAATATCTCTGACTCATGGCTGGAAGAGTATGCATAAGTGTTGGTACAACTGATGAAATTATAATATCATCAACACTATGTCTATCTATCCTATGATAATTAAACATTTGATCAAAGAGAAGACCATATTCATCAGATGTCTTTTCCTTATCAGTTGAGATCCTCCAATCATATTTAAGTATTTTACCTTCATATGCACCAAATACGATATTTGTATTCCCTACATCTATTACTAATAACAAATTGTCACCTTCTATCCTATTTTCTCTTCTTCAATGCACTTACAACACTTGTAACTATAATTACTGCTATTATTGACTCTGGAATTCCATTTGTAACTCCAATTCCAAAGATTACTTTTCTTGCAAATTCTACATCCTGCCCTATTGCCATTACAAACCTCTCAGCATATAGTAGATAGATCATACTAAGTACCAATACTGTATTTGTAAGAGTTCCAATTACAGCTGCCACAACAGTATCCAAAGACTTATCTTTGAGCTTTGTTGCTGTTATATAGACCATTCCAAATGTAACAAGCAATAAAACTACGTTTATTAATACCATCCAAATTGATGTAAATTCAACTATATTTGAGTATGTTCCTCTTACTAAATAATATATGATCCCTGCCCATATTACATATAATAAGTAGATGGTCTTTCTATTTCCTAACTTATTTAAAGCCTTGTAGGCATAGTAGGAGGTTATACCAATTAATATTCTTGGCAGTACCGATACCAATGGATTCAAGAATACAAAACTCACTGGTGTTGGTGCTGTAATTGCCTGGTATATACTAAACATACCAAAGATTAACCCCACTAAACCACCTACAATTGGTCCTTCCATAATAGCTCCTATAATTACTGGAATATGCATTATGGTAGCTCTTGTAGGTCCAACTGGGATAAATCCTAAAGGTGTCATACCCAGGACTACAGATATTGCTCCCAGGACACCAATTATGGTTAACTTTCTTACATTTACACTTTTTCTCTTCAATTTTTTCCCTCCGCTCAGGTTCCATATGGATACCGGTCGTATTTTTTTTGCTACTGAACTAACTTGTCCAACTCTAAAATAGATGTCGGCATTAACAGTATTATTATATAGATTAGTCCCCCTAGTTTCAACCTTTTTTCCAAAATAATACTAAAGATGTTAATTATAATACACATTATTTATCAAAATCTCTTGGTAAGAATACTCCTTCCTCTGTAGGTAGGAGATGAATTACTAAATATCCCTACAAAACGCTTGTTCGACTAAGTTAGCTGTGATATACTCATATCAAGGAGTTGAGTATGATGAACAGAGCTTATAAATATAGATTGTACCCAACAACTGAACAGGCTGCATTAATTAACAAAAATATTGGTTGTAGCAGATTCATCTACAATCATTTTTTAGCATTAGCTAAGAGTGATGGATACCTTAACTACAACCAATATGCAAAGGCTCTTCCTTTGCTTAAAAAAGCATATCCATTTTTAAAAGAAGTGGAATCCACCTCTCTACAACAAACACTAAAGGATTTAGACAAATCCTTTGCTAGCTTTTTTAAAAAGTCAGGAAGTTTTCCTAACTTTAAAAGCAAGGGAAACCCTAAGCAGAGCTAGCCTTGTCAAATGGTAAATAACAATATCAAAATTACAGATAATTACATAAAACTACCAAAGTTAGGCTTAGTGAAATTTGCTAAATCCAGAGAAGTTGAAGGAAGAATTCTTAATGTCACCATCTCTAGGACCAAGACGAATAAATTCTACATCTCCATTTGTGTTGAAACTGAGATTGAGACTATGCCCTCATCTTCTTACGAAATTGGCATGGACTTAGGCTTAAAAGACTACTTAGTAACTACACAAGGCTTAGTAGTACCTAATCCTAAACACTTTAGAAAATATGAAGGCCAATTAGCCAAGGCTCAAAGGAGACTTTCCAAGAAAAAGAAAGGCTCTCAAAATTATAAAAAAGCTAAACTTCAAGTAGCACTTCTTCACGAAAGAATCGCAAATGCTAGAAAGGATTTCCTCCATAAACTATCCACTACAATAGTAGTAGAAAACCAAACTATTCTTGTAGAAGGATTAAAACCTAAAAACATGATTAAAAACAGACGCTTATCCAAATCTATAGCTGATGCATCTTGGGGTAGATTTCTTAATATGCTTGAATACAAGTCTTCTTGGTAGGGAAGAAACTATATCCAAGTAGATACATTTTTCCCAAGTAGTCAGCTTTGTTCAAACTGTGGATATATTAACCAAAATACAAAGAAGCTACATATTAGAACATGGGAATGTCCTTCTTGTTTTGCATTTCATCAAAGAGATGAAAATGCAGCTAAAAACATTAAAGCTGAAGGCTTAAGGATAGCTTCATCACTATATGCTAGTAGGGTACTGGAACTACCCGATTTTAAGCCTGTGGAGTCATAAATAAGACCTTGCTACCTTAGGAGGCACAAGACTATGAATCAGGAATCTCCCACTTCTATAAGTGGCGAGAGTGTTCAAACTCAATGTCATATATGGCTTTTTGAAAAACTTCAGCTGCTAATTGACTTACAAGGTTTACATCTCCTTTTACTTTTCCTGTAGCCATTGTGAATACCGTATCCCCATCCATCATAGTATGAACTGGATTAATAGCCCTTGCCATGCCATCATGGGCAACTTGTGATACCTTATTAGCTTCTGCTTTTGTTAAAATAGCATTAGTGGTTATAACACCTATGGTAGTATTTGTATTTGCAAATCCTGAACTATATCCTTCTTTCATAAGTTCTAGGGTTGATAGTAGTTTCCCATCTTTATATGGTCCTGCAATTTGAATTCCATCATTATATATATCTCCAAGAGCATTTACAACAACTAAGGCAGCTACAACCAAATCTCCTACTTTAATAGAGGCACTTCCAAGACCGGATTTCATTGCAAAACTTGGACCTAATGCCTTACCTACACTGGCACCTGTCCCTGCCCCTACTACCCCTCTATCAGTATTAAACTCTGTGGCTGCTTTCGCAGCTTCATAACCCATTTTTTCATCCGGTCTGATTTTACTATCTCCCAACCAAAGATCAAATATAACTGCAGATACTACTATTGGTACCTTAGTAACACCAACATCTAGCCCTATTCCATTTTCCTCAAGGTATTTCATAACTCCATTTGATGAAGCAAGACCAAATGCTGAACCCCCAGCTAATACCACAGAGTGAATTCTTTCTACTAAGTTCTCTGACTTTAATAGATCCGTCTCCCTGGTTCCAGGTGCTGATCCTCTTACATCCACACCACCAGTTGCTCCCTCCTCACAAATTATTACAGTACAGCCAGTCATTCCTTCCAATGATTGAGCATGTCCAACTTTTATACCTTCAACATCAGTTATATATCCCATAGTATTTGATTCGCCTCCATTCATAGTAAGGTATTTTTACCCAAAAAAGAAACAAACTCGCAAAATTTGCGAGTTCGTAGTCCAATTTATTGGAAAAACATTAAAAGCATACCTGCTGCAATTGCAGATCCAATTACACCTGCAACATTTGGACCCATTGCATGCATAAGTAGGAAGTTTCTTGGGTTTGCTTCTTGTCCAACCTTTTGTGATACCCTTGCAGCCATAGGTACGGCAGATACTCCAGCTGAACCTATTAGTGGATTAACCTTTCCACCAGATACTTTGTTCATTAATTTTCCTAATAATATACCTGATGCTGTACCAATTGCAAATGCAACTAGTCCAAGTCCAATTATTTGTAGAGTTTGAAGGTTCCAGAAGCTTTCAGCACTAGCTGTTGCTCCTACTGTTACTCCAAGGAAAATTGTTACTATGTTTACAAGCTCATTTTGAGATGTCTTTGATAATCTATCAGTAAGGGTTGTTTCTCTAAATAAGTTGCCTAACATTAGCATTCCAACTAATGGAGCTGCTGATGGAAGTATTAAAGAAACTGTCAAAGTTACTAATATTGGGAAAATTATTTTCTCCTTCTTAGAAACTGGTCTAAGTTGCTCCATAACAATAGCTCTTTCTTCCTTAGTTGTTAAAGCCCTCATTATTGGAGGCTGAATAATCGGTACTAAAGCCATATACGAATAAGCTGCAACTGCTATAGGTCCTAATAAGTGAGGTGCTAACTTTGATGTTAAGTACAAGGCAGTAGGACCATCTGCACCTCCAATGATTGCTATACTTGCTGCTTCTGCTCCTGGGAATCCAAGAAGAATTGCGCCTATAAATGTAGCAAAAATACCAAACTGAGCTGCTGCTCCTAGAAGTACTGACTTAGGATTTGCAATAAGTGGACCAAAATCCGTCATTGCACCTACACCCATAAATATTAGTGGTGGATAAATTCCAAGTTTTACTCCTTGGTATAGATAATACAATAATCCTCCATTTTCAAGGGTTTTACTTACTAATTCCCCTGTCTTAGGATCTTGAATTATCTGAACTACTGGTTCTTTCATAAGGTATGCCCCTGGTAAATTAGCCAATAACATACCAAATGCTATTGGTACTAATAGCAATGGTTCAAATCCCTTTGCTATGGCAAGGTATAATAGGATTAGGGATACAAGGAGCATAATTATATGTCCCCCTGTCATAAGCCCGAATCCGGTACTATACCAGAAATCCGTTATTAATTCTATAAACATTTTAGTTCATCCTTTCTTAAAGGGTTTAGTCCAGGATTACAAGCTTGTCTCCTGTATTTACAGCGGCTCCTTCACTAGTAGTTAAACTAGCTACCACTCCATCTCTTGGTGCAACTATTTCATTTTCCATCTTCATCGCTTCAAGAATAAGAAGTACATCGCCACTCTTAACTTCCTGTCCCTCTTTTACAAGGATTTTCCAAATGTTACCTGGCATTGGTGCATCAACTACCTCTTGCCCAGCACTAGCTGCTACAGCAGGTGCTGCCTTTGGAGCTGCCTTTGGTGCTGCCGGTGCAGCTGCAGCAGGAGCTGCTTTAGGTGCAGCTTTTGGTGCAGAAACTACTCCGCCTACTTCTTCAACTTCAACTTCATAACTATTTCCATTTACATTTATAATAAACTTTCTCATTTTATCTCCTCCGATTACTATAGTTTACCGAATAATTGTTCCTGTTTTCCAACTTCTTTCCAAGCAGTAGTAGATTGTGGTATTCTCCTGATACTTTGAATATTTATATCTGGAATATTTAATCCTAGATTAGCTGCTACCGCTGCTGCAATTACAGCTATTAATTCATCAGAATTTTCTTCTTTTACCACTTCAGTCTTAGGTTCTTCTTTTACAAGAGTATCAACTTTCTCAACTTTAACTTCCTTTGCCTTCTTTTGATCCATGTTCTTAAGAAGACCAATTAAAGCAGATATAAGAATTAATACAAGAAAAACCACGACCATACTCACTACAGTTACAACTAGAGATTCTCCCATTGATATACTTTCACCAAACATATTTTCCCCTCCCTATACTGGCAGGTTGCCATGTTTTTTACTTGGTCTATTCTCTCTCTTTGTTTCCAGCATGTCAAAAGCACTGATTAATCTTGGTCTAGTTTGGCTAGGAACCAATACATCATCAACAAATCCTCTTTGTGCTGCTGTATATGGATTTGCTACTTGACTTCTATATTCTGCAATCTTTTCTGCTCTAGTAGCTATAGGATCTTCAGATTCTGAAATCTCATTCTTAAATATAATATTAGCTGCTCCATCTGGTCCCATAACAGCTATCTCAGCATTTGGCCATGCAAATACCTGATCTGCACCTAAATCTTTTGAGCACATTGCTAAATATGCTCCACCATATGCTTTTCTAACTATAAGTGTAACCTTTGGAACTGTTGCCTCTGAGTAAGCGTAAAGCATCTTTGCACCATGTCTTATAATTCCACCATATTCCTGGCTAGTTCCTGGAAGGAATCCTGGAACATCAACTAAATTTAGTAGAGGAATATTAAAGGCATCACATGTTCTTATAAATCTTCCAGCCTTATCTGATGCATTAATATCTAAGCATCCTGCAAGGATCTTTGGTTGATTAGCTACAACACCTATTGTTCTTCCGTTAAGTCTAATATATCCAGTAATGATATTTTGTGCATATAAAGGTTGTACTTCAAAGAAATACCCTTCATCAGCCAGTGTTCTTATAACTTCTTTCATGTCATATGGCTTGTTGGGATTCTCAGGTACCATTTCATTTAATGCCTCTTCAACTCTGTTTAGATCATCATCTGTACCGTAAATAGGAGGTTGTTCTAAGTTGTTTGAAGGTAAGAAGGATAATAATTCCTTAATTCTATCAATTGTCTCTTCTTCAGTATTATCTATAAAGTGAGCAACTCCACTAACCTTATTGTGAGTGTTTGCTCCTCCTAATTGCTCCTGGGTTACTTCTTCGCCAGTTACTGATTTTATAACCTGTGGTCCAGTGATAAACATCATACTAGTCTTATCTGTCATGAATATAAAGTCTGTTATTGCAGGTGAATAAACTGCTCCACCAGCACATGGTCCCATTATTACTGATATTTGTGGAATTACTCCTGAAGAAATTGTATTTCTAAAGAAAATTTTCCCATATCCTGAAAGTGCATCTACACCCTCTTGGATTCTAGCTCCACCTGAATCATTGAATCCAACAATTGGTGCACCCATTTTTAGTGCCATGTCTTGTACCTTTACGATTTTAGCAGCATGCATTTCACCCAGTGATCCACCGATAACAGTGAAATCCTGAGCATAAACAAATACTAGTCTTCCATCAACAGTACCATAACCTGTTACAACTCCATCTGCTGGAGCATCAACTTTACCCATGTCAAAGTTAGTACATCTATGTTTAACAAATGCGTCTAATTCAACAAAACTATCTTCGTCTAATAAGTATGCTATTCTTTCTCTAGCTGTCATTTTTCCAGAACTATGTTGTTTTTCGATTCTTTTTTCTCCTCCACCAAGTGTAATCTTACCCTTGGCTTTGAGAAGGTCATGAATTTTTTCGCTCATTTTTACCCTCCTAAGTGTACTTAATCTCTTTCGCTGATTTCTATCAGTACTCCTGATGTTGACTTTGGATGAAGGAATGCTATTCTTGCTCCACCAGCACCATATCTTGGTTGCTCATCAATCAATCTTACTCCCTTTTCTTGAAGTTCTTTGATAGCTTCCTCAATATTATCTACTTTAAAAGCGATATGCTGAATTCCTTCTCCCTTTTTTTCAATAAATTTAGCAATTGGCCCATCTTCATGAGTTGACTCTAATAATTCAACCTCAGTATCACCAATGGGTAAAAAAGCTACCTTGACCTTTTGTTCTTCAACTACTTCCTTGCTAACACATTTAATTCCCATTATATCTTCATAAAATTTTAATGTCTCATCAAGATTTTTAACAGCAATTCCAATATGATCAATCTTAGTTACCATTTAGTACACCTCCTTATTCTTTTATTAAAGCAACTATCCTCTCTTTAGCAGTATACGGATTTTCTTCTCTCTTTTCAACCTTTATTGAAAGTTCTTCTATTAAATCATTGGCATATGCCTTATCCATTATCATCTTTAAAATCTCTTCTTCAGCTAATTGCAATATTTCTGTCTTTAAATTTCTTTGTCTGATTTCATGAATCTTGCCTGTAACTTTTAAGTAATTCTCATGATCTCTAATTTTTCCTAAAAGAACATCTATGTCTTCATTCTTCTGGGCTGACACTTTAATTACAGGTGCCCTATAATCCTTTTTCTCATTTAGGTCCAGATTCATTTCGATTTCCATTTTAGTCTTATCTGCTCCATCCAGATCAGACTTGTTAATGGCAAATACATCAGCTATTTCCATAATTCCAGCCTTTATTGCCTGTATGTCATCTCCCATATTGGGGATTAGGACCATAAGAACAGTATCAGCCATCTTAACTATGTCAATTTCTGATTGCCCAACACCGACGGTCTCAATGAAAATATAATCGCATCCGTACATATCCAATATCTTAACAGCTCCCCAGGTGGCTTTTGAAACACCACCTAAGAAACCTCTTGTACCCATGCTTCTTATAAATACATCCTTATCCAAGGCAAGATCAGACATTCTTATTCTATCACCTAATATGGCTCCCCCCGTAAATGGGCTAGTTGGATCTATTGCTAAAATCCCAACTTTTTTACCTTCTTTTCGAAGTTCCTTGGTCAGTCTGTCAGTTAATGTTGACTTACCGCTTCCTGGAGGTCCAGTAATACCTATTACATAAGCTGAGCCAGTTTTATTAAATTGTCTTTTCATAATGCTTATAGCTTCTTCATCACGATTCTCAAGCATTGATATGAGGCGTGCACATGCCCTTTTATCACCTTTGAGCAGCCTCTCCTCGATATTCAAATAAAACACCACCTATTTTCTTTTCATATTAGTGTTTATAAAATCAATTACATCTTTAGTAGGTGTTCCAGGAGTAAATATTGCTTCAACTCCTGATTCAAGCAACCCTGGAATATCATCATCAGGAATTACTCCGCCACCAAGTACTAATACATCATCCACACCTTCACCCTTTAGTAGATTAACTACTTTTGGGAAAAGATGATTATGTGCTCCAGAAAGTAAACTCATTGCTACTACATCAACATCTTCTTGAATAGCTGCAGCAACTATTTGCTCTGGTGTTTGTCTTAGCCCTGTATATATTACTTCCATTCCTGCATCTCTTAATGCTCTAGCGATAACCTTTGCACCTCTATCATGACCATCTAGTCCAGGTTTTGCAACAAGTACTCTTATGGGTCTATTCATTTGTTCTCCTCCTTAATATCCTATAGAATTACTGTTTGTTCGTATTCACCAAATACTTCTCTTAGTACTCCACATACTTCTCCTAAAGTAGCATAGGTTTTAACAGCTTCTAGAATGTATGGCATTAGATTTTCTTCTGTTTGAGCTTTTTCCTTCAATAACACAAGAGCTTGCTCAACTTTAGTATTGTCTCTTTCTTCTCTTAGTTCTTCCAGTTTCTTTCTTTGGAAGTTTTCAACTTTTGGATCTACTCTTAGAAGTTCTTTCTTCTCTGTCTCTTCGATTCTAAACTTATTAACTCCAACAACTATACTATCAAGTGATTCTACTTGCATTTGATACTTATATGCTGAGTTTTGAATTTCTTTTTGGATGTATCCATTCTCAATAGCTTTTGGTGCTCCACCTAGGTTGTCTATCTTCTCAATGTATGACATTGCTTCATTTTCGATTTGACTTGTCAAGCTCTCCACATAGTATGAACCTGCCAGTGGATCGATTGTTTCAGTTACTCCTGACTCATAAGCCACAACTTGCTGAGTTCTTAGAGCTATTCTAACAGAGTCTTCTGTTGGAAGGGCAAGTGCTTCGTCTCTTGAATTAGTGTGTAATGATTGTGTTCCACCTAATACAGCAGCCAATGTTTGGATTGTAACTCTGATAATATTATTGTCAGGCTGTTGAGCAGTAAGAGTTGAACCAGCTGTTTGTGTATGGAACTTAAGTTGCATAGACTTATCTTTCTTTGCATTAAATCTTTCCTTCATGATTTTTGCCCACAGTCTTCTTGCTGCTCTGTATTTAGATACTTCTTCCAGTAAATCATTATGAGCATTAAAGAAGAATGATAATCTTGGTGCAAAATCATCCACATCTAGTCCAGCCTTTATAGCTGCTTCCACATATGCTATTCCATCTGCAAGGGTAAATGCTACCTCTTGAGCTGCAGTTGAGCCAGCTTCTCTTATGTGGTAACCACTAATGGAAATAGTATTCCATTGTGGAACTTCCTTTGAACAGTATTCGAAAATATTAGTTATTAATCTCATTGATTGATCAGGTGGGAATATGTAAGTTCCCCTTGCTATATACTCTTTTAATATATCATTTTGTATTGTTCCTCTTAGTTTTTCTGAGGATACACCTTGTTTTTCCGCTACAGCAATATACATTGCTAATAAAACGCTTGCCGGTGCATTTATTGTCATGGATGTACTTACCTTATCTAGTGGGATTCCATCAAATAGAATTTCCATATCCTTCAACGAATCGATGGCAACTCCTACTTTTCCAACTTCCCCTTCAGATAATGCATGGTCTGAATCATAACCAATTTGTGTCGGTAAATCGAAAGCTACACTTAGTCCAGTCTGTCCTTGATCCAACAAATATTTGTATCTATTGTTAGATTCTTCCGCTGTTGCAAATCCTGCGTATTGCCTCATAGTCCAAAATCTACCACGATACATGGTTTGTTGTACTCCACGGGTAAATGGATATTCTCCTGGATAACCAAGGTCTCTTTCGTAGTCTAAATCTTCAACATTAATAGGTGTATAAAGTCTTTCTACCTCAGTATCTGATCCTGTTGAAAATCTTTCTTTTCTTTCTGGGAATCTACCAAGTGACTTATTTACTTTGTTTTCTTCCCAATCTTTGAAAGCTGACTTAACATCTTCCAACTTTTTTTTATCGTACATCATTTTACCTCCTCTTTTGGTACCTTCTATAACCTCTATTATATTAGACTTTGTAACCCCATTGCAATATATATTGCAACATTTGTTTCAATTTATTTTGATAATGAATGTAAAATTGCATTATTGTTAATTACAATAGGAAAAGCAGGTCTCCCCAAAGGGAGCCTGCATTAATTACCTTGGAAGATTTCTTCAAATTCTCTTGCATCAATGGTTTCTTTCTCCAGTAATGCTTCTGCTAGTCTATGAAGAATATCCATATTCTCTTTTAATAGTGATTCTGCTCTATGGTATGCTGTATCAATGATTTTCCTCATCTCTTTATCTATAGCTGCTGCAACATCTTCACTATAGTTTCTTGATCTATTCAAATCTCTGCCTACAAATACTTCTTCTTCGTCTGTTCCATAGGTCATAGGACCTAATTTGTCACTCATACCATAATGAGTAACCATTGACCTTGTTAGTTTCGTCGCTCTCTCAATATCATTTTGAGCACCTGTACTTATGTCATCAAGTATCAATGCTTCAGTTACTCTTCCTCCAAGAAGTATAGCCAATCTATCCTCTATTTGCTTTTTAGTTAAATAATTTCTATCCTCATCTGGAATGTATGCTGTGAATCCTCCTGCCATCCCTCTAGGTATAATTGTAACTAAATGCACTGGATCAGTTCCAGGTATTAACCTAGCTGTTAATGCGTGCCCTGCTTCATGATAAGCAGTAAGTTTTCTCTCATGGGGGCTTATGACCTTACTCTTCTTTTCTGGTCCAGCTTGTACTTTAATTGATGCTTCCTCAATTAGGTGCATTGGAATTGCATTTAAATTAAACCTTGCCGTCAACAATGCTGCCTCATTAACAAGGTTTTCAAGATCAGCCGGAGTAAATCCAGGTGTTCTCTTTGCAATCACCTTTAAGTCAACATCTTCTGCAAGAGGTTTCTTTCTAGTGTGAACCTTAAGAATAGCTTCTCTTCCTTTTATATCAGGAAGTCCTACATAAATAGTTCTATCAAATCTTCCTGGCCTTAAAAGGGCAGGGTCTAGAATATCAGCTCTGTTTGTTGCTGCCATAACTATGATTCCTTCATTCTTTGCAAAACCATCCATTTCAACTAATAGTTGATTAAGTGTTTGCTCTCTTTCATCATGTCCTCCACCTAAGCCTGCTCCTCTTCTTCTACCAACTGCATCTATTTCATCTATGAATATGATGCATGGTGAATTCTTCTTAGCTTGCTCAAATAGATCTCTAACCCTTGAAGCTCCAACTCCTACGAACATTTCCACAAAATCTGATCCAGATATTGTGAAAAATGGCACTCCAGCTTCTCCAGCTACAGCTTTACTAAGGTATGTTTTTCCTGTTCCAGGAGGACCAACCATTAATACTCCCGTTGGAATTCTAGCTCCTATTTCAACATATTTCTTTGGATGACTTAAGAAATCAACAATCTCCTTAAGCTCCTCTTTTTCCTCTTCAAGTCCAGCAACTTCATCAAAAGTTACTAGTTTTCCTTCTTCCATTTTGTTCAATTTAGCTTTGCTTTTACCAAAGGACATAACACGTCCTCCACCACCGCCACCTTGAGATTGTTGCATGAATACAAACCAGAATACTCCAAAAACTAAAAGTATCATGATTGTTGGAAGTAGCTCTATATACCAAGGAGTTCCAGGAACTTGTTCAGCTTCGTATATAATTGCCTTATTATCTACCATTTCTTTTACATAATCATGATAGAAGGTTACCCTAGCTTCCTCAGGTAAAATTGATGTGAACTTTCTTCCATCTGATAATTCACCTTCTACTGTGTTTCCTATTGAAGTTATCCTTTCAATATTTCCACTATTTAAATTGTCTACTAACTCAGTAAAATCTAATTCAGAAATTTGCTCAACTTCTGTGCCAAACATTCTAACGCTGAACATTATAAGTAAAACTATTAATAGATATATACTGATTCCTTTGAAAAAACGTTTCAATCCTAGTCCTCCCTCCGCTTCCTATTGCGAGTCATATTACCAGATTATAACATATTTAGATTATCTAATCAATTAATCTAATATTTTATATACTTCTTCTTTTAGTGCCCCAACAAAAGGAAAATTTCTGTACTTTTCATCAAAATCTAATCCATACCCGACTACAAACTCATCTGGTATTTCAAATCCTAAAAAGTCAATATTGACACCCACTGTTCTTCTATCTGGCTTATCCAGTAGGGTACAAATCTTAACACTCTTTGCACCTCTTTTCCCTAAGATATCCTTAAGGTAGTTTAGTGTTAACCCTGTATCGATTATATCTTCTACTATTAAAATATCTTTGCCTTCCACTGAAAAATCAAGATCTTTAATAATCCTAACCTCTCCAGTTGATATGCTAGATTTACCATAGCTTGAAACTGCCATAAAATCCATAAACACAGGAAATTCAATCTGTTTTACTAGTTCAGATAAAAATATAACTGCACCTTTTAGTATACCCACAACAATAAGATCTTTTCCTCTGTACTCATTTGAAATTTCTTGCGCCATCTCTGAAACTCTTTTTTTTATTTCTTCTTCACTCACTAATACTTTCTTTATGGGACTGTCCAAAACTCTTCCTCCTACATACATTCTTTTACTTCAATTTTCAAAATACTACAATTATCATTTAACTTTACTCTTTCATCTATGCTAAATCCAACCACCCACAGTATCTTTTCTTCATCATGAATTATTGGAATTAGGTCTCTTCTATCTTTTGAAATCTTCTTATCTATAAAGTAATCCTTTAGTTTTTTACTTCCCACTCCCCCGTAGGGTAAAAATCTATCTCCATCTTTTCTAAATCTCAAACTTAATCTTCCTACTATCTTATCCCTATTGAAATATCTAATATTTGGGTTCTTAAAATTAACTTCCTCTTTATCAACCAAGGATAATGTTATAGCTATATTTAGTTGGGTTATAAGGTTCTCACCATATTCTAATTCATAAACACTGTGGTTCTTTATTGTGCTTTTCTTGTATGTTATTATTAATTCCTCATAGTTAACCTTTGCTTGAAGATTTCTTGGTAAATCAATAGCTTTTCCACTATCTCCTTTGTTGAAAAGTTGCAGGATAGTACCTACATTTACTTCCTGAATACCATTTAAATCCCCTAAAAGATTGTAAATTCCCCTTCTGATTAACTTTCTCTTAACTGGATCATCCTCATTATTAAATTCATTGCCTCTAAAGATTATACTATTAGACGATACTTTTTTCACTATTAAATTAAACTTTTTTTCAATTACTTTATCAATAATTTCAATTTCTCCTGCAGCTATATCTGATAATCTGCATAAAGAGTCGATAATATTGGGATTGAAGTTGTCTTCGATGTATGGGATTAATTCCAATCTAATCTTATTTCTGGTGTAATCTGTCTCAAGATTAGTATGATCCAACATAGTCTCAATCTTATTTTCTAATATGTATTTTTCAATTTCATATCTCTCAACATTAATAAGTGGTCTAATGATATCTGCATTGACAAGTTCCATAGCTTTAAGACCTTCAATCCCAGTACCTCTTATAATTCTAAGTAATACAGTTTCTGCCTGGTCATTTTTATTATGAGCTACACAAATATATCCTCCACCCAAGGAAGATATCACTTCTCTAAAAAACCCATACCTCAATAACCTTCCAGCTTCCTCCGATGACATGCCAAACTCCTTGCCATATGCTACCATATCTACATCTTTTGTAAAGTAAGGAATACTAAGCTCTTTAGCAATTCTTTCAACAAATAATTGATCCCTGCGAGCCAATTCTCCCCTAACACCATGGTTTACATGGGCGATGAATAATTTGAATCCCATATCCTTTGATAGTTTTTCCAGAACATAGAGCATAGCCATTGAATCTGGTCCGCCGGAAACGGCCAATAGTAGGTTTTGGTCTTTCTTCAATTTTAATTTTTCTAGATTTAATTTAACCCTATTTTCCATATAATATCACCAATTATATTTATAGATATTTTATATACCCATTATCTCAATAATATACTATAAAAACACAAAAAACCGGAAAACCCGGTTTTAGTAATCATTGTTACTGGCTTTTTTACCTCTCACGCCATAGCTTTTTCTATTATCTTTTGATTTCATCTGATCCATTTTTTCAGTACTGTCTTTTAAGTACATATTAAGCATGTCTTCAAATGACATATTCCTTTGCTTTTCTTCAGGCTTACTCCACTCAATTTCAACTGGTTTGCTTGTCTTTGGTTTAGCTTGTCTGATTGAAAGGCTTATTTTGCCATCTGCAGATATTGATAATACCTTTACTTTGATTTTCTGATCTTTCTTTAAGTAATCTGATACTTTCTCTACATAGTCATGGGACACTTCCGAAATATGAACAAGTCCACTTTTACCCTCTGGTAATTGAATAAAAGCTCCAAAATTTGTAATACCAGTTACTGTTCCCTCAACTATTTCTCCTACGGATACGGACATAGACAAATGATTCCTCCTTAATTTTTTATATCAAGACAAGTATATATCACCTTTTAACTTATGTCAATTAATTATCGCCTTTAAGTTCCTTAAATATATTAGGACTAAGATTGCTTTTATCAATATAAATTATCTCTCTAGGCTTCACCATTCCAAGTTCATCTCTAGCAATCTTTTCAATAAATTCCAAAGTTCCACTTTTTTCAATTTCGCCATTAAATCTATTGATCTCACTTTCCAGCTGGGATATTTCCCTCTCAGCAAGTTCCTTCTTTTCCAAAAGGTCATTTAATAAAATCCTCTGATTGTTCAATACGACAGCAACGTATACCATAAGAATAATAAGTATAAGATGAATAATTCTAAATCCTTTTTTTCTTACTACTTTTTTCTTTGCCATCGTTATCACCACCAATAGGTTATTATAAATTAATTATCTCATTTTAAATGTAATTATTCAACCTAGTCTATAATGATTTATATAAGTTTTGTGCCTGATCCTTACCAACATTTTCTTTTATGTCCAATATTTCAACCTTCATGTTACCACTACCAAAACTTAGTTCAATCCTATCTCCAATTTTAACTTCATCTCCAGGCTTTGCAATTTTACCGTTAATGCTAATCTTACCTTGTTCACATGCTTCCTTAGCAACGGTTCTTCTCTTGATTATTCTTGATACTTTTAAATATTTATCTATTCTCATAAATAGCCTCTCTTAATTTTATTTTCAAAAAAAAACCAGGTCAAAGACCTGATTTTCTACTTTTTCTTACCTTTTTTAACTACATTAACGCTATCTTTTAATGCTTTACCAGCTTTGAATACAGGAGCTTTAGAAGCAGGAATCTTTATAACTTCTTCTGGATTTCTAGGATTTCTTCCTTCTCTAGCTTTTCTTTCTCTTACTTCAAATGTTCCGAACCCAACAAGTTGTACCTTGTTACCTGCTGCAAGAGATTCTTCTACTGATTTCATAAATGCGTTTAATGCTGCCTCAGCGTCTTTCTTTGTCAATGCACTTTTTTCTGCTATGCTAGCGATTAATTCAGCTTTGTTCATTTATAATTCCTCCTTATTTTTTTACTTGCTAAGTAGTTTATTCTATCCTAGCAAATCTTATCCTTATTCTTCTTCTTTTACTGCATCCCACAGATTGTCAAGTTCTTCCAAAGTCATTCCTTTCAATACTATACCCATTAGTTGGGCTTTTAACTCCATTTTCTCTAATCTTTTTGTAAATTTACCAATGGTTTTAGACAAAGCAACTTCAGGATTTACATTTAAAAACCTGGATAAGTTTACAACTGCAAAAATCAGATCCCCAACTTCTTCTTCGATTCTAGTATCGTCTGAATCGTAGAGATTAACTGCTTCAAGAATTTCGTGATATTCTTCCAAGACCTTCTGAGATGGTCCTTCCAAATTATCCCAATCAAAGCCAACTTCTGCTGCCTTTTCTTGAACTTTAAAACTTCTCATTAATGCTGGTAACTTTGGAATATTTTTCAATTTCTCTGCCAAGCTAGTAATATTCCTGTTTTCATACTTTATCTTATTCCAATTATATAATACTTCCTTTGAATTATCTACACTTTTTTCAAAAAAAACATGAGGATGTCTGGTAATTAACTTGTTTACAAGGGTTGAGGTTACCTTTATTGGGTTAAAATAGCCATTTTCATAAGCTATCTCAGTATGAAACACGCATTGAAAGAGTAAATCTCCTACTTCTTCAGCTATATGATCTGTGTCATCTTCATCAATAGCTTCAACTAATTCATATGCTTCTTCAATAAGTGACTGCCTAATAGATCTATGGTCTTGCTCCCTATCCCAAGGGCATCCATTCTCTCCCCTTAGAGTTTTAGTTAAATTAACCACATCATTATAATCAAAGATCTTATACTTCTCCTTGTCTACCTTAGGTATAAATACACTGGTAAGTACGTTAATACTTTCAGACCAATCTAGTTTTGATATGGGTATATATTCAACTAGTTCGTCCTTCAATCCTGCTCCATGAATTAGATATACCTTGTAATCATCTCCATAAATTTCTGAAATAATTAGTTTTAGTTCAGATACTACCATTTTACTATAAGTCTGTGTAATTATCATATTTGAGTTAATATCTATGTCTGTGTACTTTAGTCCAATTCCATCAACGATCTTAAGGCCTTCAATTAGATCCAACCCAACTGTCTCGAGTATTGGCTCTACAAAACTAAGACCAGTGACTATCTCATATTTATCCTTTGGCAATTTCTCAATGAGTAAATTAACACTCTTCTCCGCTACCATAGGATTACCAGGCACGTAGTAATTAATGGTTCCAAATGTTTCAAGCTCTTGTATTAGTGTATCTGCAATTGACTCATATACATCTGCAAAGTCTTCTTTTTCTTCATACAGATAATCAAAGGATGAGAATTTAATATTATTTCGACTAAAGTACTCCATGGTTGGGTGATTAACTGTCCTTACAAAATTCTTATCTCCACTTTTAATTCTATTAATAGCACCTAAAGTCAATGCATCTATATCTCCAGGACCTAAGCCTATAATATATAATTTTGACATATTATTTTCTCCCTTTTCTTTGGATAGTGAACCTATCAACTATTTTTAATATCTTTTTACCCTTAGGAATCAACTCTAGATCCTCTCTAGTTATAGCACCAGTTACTATAAGTAATGCAAAATAAACTAAGGCACCAATAGCGACTCCAACAATAGTCGCTTTGCTATTTCCTATAGCACCAACGACTACTTGGTAAGATATCCTAGCTACAATCCCCATTCCAATGGCAGATACCAGTGGTTTAGCAATAATAGTCTTTAAATTAAGCTTAACCTTTTCAACCTTAATTATATATCTTAAATCAAGAGTTGCAGCCACAGCATATGCCGTAACTGTACTTATAGCTGCTCCTTTAATATTAATTTCTGGTATACCTGTAAGTATAAATGTTAAAATAATTTTTGCTATCGCTCCAACAAGAAGATTTCTCACAGGAACAAATGGTTTCCCTAGGCCTTGTATAATTGCTGTTAAAGATTGTACTAAGGTTAAAAATATGACACCAAAAGCCAAATAAGATAGCAATGTTCCTATACTTGCAATCGCTTCAGGAGTATTTCTATAATATAACAAGGCTATAATTGGCTCAGATAAAACAAACAAGCCAAATGCTGCTGGCAATCCTATTAAGAGGGTAATTCTTATTCCAGATGTTATAAGTTCAACAACCTCTCCCTTGGCTTTTCTTGCTTTTGCATCAGATATGGCTGGTACTAGACTCATTGCAATTGCCATGGAAAAAACTTGTGGTAAGTTGATTAGTGTTTGAGCCATACCTTTTAGATGCCCATATAAAACATTAGCTGTTGCCTCTGAGTAACCAATATATTGTAATCTTCTTAAAACCAAGGCAGCATCTATTGTGTCCATGGTTGGAGAAATTGCTGAACCCATGGTTATGGGTACTGCTATCATCAATAGGTCTCTAACTATTTTTTTGACAGGATAATCCGTTTTAATTTCTGTCAGCTCAATTTCATCCTTAAGACTCTTTCTATTCTTAAAGTAAATAAACATAATTACAGCAGTACCAGCTATTGCTCCTGCCGATCCACCAAATGAAGCTCCTCCTGCTGCAATTGGTATTCCATAGCCTAGGAGGATAAATGTTAAGACCAGACCTGTTATTATCCTAAATAATTGTTCTATTACTTGTGATAATGCAGTTGGCACCATGCTCTGTCTTCCTTGGAAAAATCCCCTAAAGGCACCCATAATCGGTACGAAAAATAGGGCTGGAACCAAGGCAATCAAAGCGTAATAGGCATTGGGATTTCCTAGAAACTCAACTATCTTTCTGGATCCGATGGCAACAATTAAAGCTGTCAAAACCCCGCCAAAGAAAAGTCCTACTAAAGCTACTTTAAATACCTTATGGGCATTTCTATAATCTCCCAGAGCTCTTTTCTCTGATACTAGTTTAGCTATGGCAACAGGAATACCTGCTGTTGATAATGTTAACAGCAGTATATAAAACGGATAGGCAGTCTGGTAATATCCAATTCCTTCATCCATAATAATATTTGACAGGGGTATTCTGTAAATGGCCCCTAATATTTTCACCAAAGCTCCTGCAATCCCTAAAATTGCAGCGCCCTTTATAAAACTTTGTCCTTTAGACATTACTTTGCCTCCAAATTATGATTAATCAAGATACTTCTCTATATCAGCCTTACTCTTCAACTCTTCGATATAATTAAAATATTTATCTTCCTTAATTACTACAAACACTTTCTCTTCTAATTCATCAAAAGTATCTAGTTTATCTACTAACTGAATTATGTGATATCCTACTTCCGTTTTAACAACTTCACTTATTTCACCAAGCTCAAGAGAAAATGCAATTTCTTCAAACTCACTTATCATTTGTCCCCTAGGGAAGTATCCCAGGTCTCCACCCTTAACTCCAGACACAGAGTCCAAGGATTCAGTTTTAGCTAAATCATCAAATTTTTCTCCACCATCTAGTCTTTCTAGGATCATAATTGCATCCTCCTCTGATCCAAGGAGAATGTGACTAGCTCTTACTTCAATTAAAGAATCCTTGTTGCTTTGGAAGTATTCTTCTGCTTCATTTTCATCAACATTAAACCCAGCTATAATATTCTCCTTATGAGAGTTAAGTAATAATTCCTTTCTCATTGAGTTAATAAAGAAGTTCTCACTTAAATTATTTGATTCCAAGAATTCCAAATATCCATCTTCTCCACCCATAGAAATCTTATACTCATCAACATATTCTTTTAAGTCTTCATCTGTAATAGTAATTCCCATTGTTTCACTATCTTCACTAATTAGAGTTTCCATGATTAACTTATTTAGGATATTCTCCTTTAGGGTTTCGCCAAAGGTCTTACCATCTACACCCACCTGTGATAAGACGTCTTCTCCCAATTGTTTTTCATATAATCCCTTATATACTTGATAATCTTCATCAAATTCCTCTTGGCTTATATTTATGTTACCAACCTTAGCTACTATCCCATCATTACTTTTCTGACATCCTGACAAGAAAACCCCCAGGATCAATATAAATGCAATTATGCTAATTACCTTCTTCATCTAAAACATCCTCTCTAAATTTACTAAGTCTATTATACATTATTTTATCCTTTTGCAAAATTATCAATTTCTTCAAGTAATTCCTTGGCCCTATTGATTATTTCTCCTTTAGTAATAAGTGAAATATTTGCATCCTTTGACATATCAAAAGAAATTTTAAGCCCATAAACACCAGTTAAATGTTGTATCATAGGTAGACTTATAAAATCTGCATTATCATAATCTAATCTGATACTAGTACCTACTTGTGTTATATTCTTAATGCTGTTTCTCATAGCCAAAGCTCTTATATATGCTATATTCATTAGATTTTCAACAGCTTTTGGCAAATCTCCAAATCTATCTATTAATTCATCTATTAAGTCTCTGTAATCTTCGATGCTTTCTATGGCAGCAATTCTTTTGTAGATCTCAATTTTTTGCTCTTCATCTTGAATGTAAGCTGATGATATAAATCCATCCACCTTTAATTCCACTGTAGTATCTGGTATTTCTTTTATTTCTTCACCCTTTAATCTTCTTACTGCTTCCCCTAAGTATTTAGCATACAGGTCATACCCAATAGATTCTATATGACCATGTTGTTCTATCCCTAGAAGATTACCAGCACCTCTGATTTCTAAATCCCTCATTGCAATTTTAAATCCTGATCCGAACTCAGTAAATTCCTTTATGGCTCTTAGCCTTTTTTCTGCAACTTCGCTTAAGACCTTATCTTTTTCATAAATAAAGTAAGCATAGGCTATTCTATTACTTCTTCCAACTCTTCCTCTAAGTTGATAAAGTTGTGATAAACCCATTTTATCAGCATCATGAATTATAATAGTATTAACATTTGGTATATCTAATCCAGTTTCAATTATGGTTGTACATACAAGAACATCTTTTTCCTTGTTCATAAATTCAAACATTACATTTTCCAATTGCTTTTCTGACATTTGGCCATGACCAATGGTAAATGTTGCTTCTGGTACCAATTGCTGTAATTCCATGGTTACTTTATCAATGGTTTCAACCCTGTTATATACAAAATAGACTTGCCCTCCCCTTTCCACTTCCTTGAGAATAGCATCCCTAATCAGTGTTTTATTATTCTCGGTTACGTAGGTTTGAATGGGGTATCGCTCTTCTGGTGGATTTTCAATTACTGACATATCTCGTATTCCAACCAAGGACATGTGAAGAGTTCTTGGTATAGGTGTAGCTGTTAAAGTCAAAACATCCACAGACTCTTTTATTTTCTTTAAAGTCTCCTTATGTTTCACTCCAAACCTCTGCTCTTCATCAATTATTAATAAGCCTAAATCCTTAAACAAAACATCCTTTGATAATAGTCTATGTGTTCCTACAACTATGTCTATTAATCCTTTTCTCAAACCCTCAACTGTTGCTTTTTGTTGAGCAGTGGACCTAAATCTGCTTAACATTTCCATTTTTATAGGGAAATTTCCAAACCTCTCAACCATAGTGTTATAATGCTGTTGAGCCAGTATTGTAGTTGGTACTAAAATAGCCACTTGTTTACTCTCCATAATAGCTTTAAAGGCTGCTCTTAAGGCTACTTCGGTTTTACCATATCCAACATCACCACATAGTAATCTGTCCATGGGTTTGGGTTTTTCCATATCGTTTTTAATTTCTATAATAGAGCTAAGTTGCCCTTCAGTTTCTTCATATGGGAACATATCCTCAAACTGATTTTGCCAAGGGGTATCCGCTGAGAATTGGTACCCTTTTAGCTTCTCTCTTTTAGCATAGAGTTCCAATAAATCCATTGCCATCTCTTCAATGGCTTTTTTAGTTCTAGTTTTTGTCTTAGACCATTCCGAACCGCTTAACTTATTTATCTTTGGTTTTATTGAATCAGATCCAATGAACTTCTGGATCATGCCCATTTGTTCAATTGGAAGGTAAAGCCTGTCTTTTCCCTTGTATTGAATCTTTAAGTAATCTTTCCTAATTCCTTGGATGTTCAATTGCTCTACACCTAGGTACTGACCAATTCCATAATTCTCATGAACCACAAAGTCACCTTCACTTAAATCTCCAAATGTTAGTGTCTTTTCTTTTTTTCTTGCCTTTTTTCTATCTGTTTTGGATCTCTTGCGGCTTGATCCATAAATTTCTCTATCACTTATTATGGCTAATTTGTTACCTTCATACTCAAATCCTGCCTTCAATGTCCCTGGAGTAATGAATATCTGATTGCTTTTTATACCAATATTTCTGCTACTGTGATATTCACTGACAATACCTAAGTGATCCAGTGTATCCTTTAGTCTCAATCCTCTATCTTCTGTTCCAGATAGAATTACAATCTTATACCCTCTATATAAATATCTCTCCAAATCCTCTTTCAATATATCAAGTTTTCCATGATATACCGCCATGGTTCTACAGGTAAACTGGATCAAGGATTTAGGAGGAAAATCATTGTCTTGTTTAAGAAATGTTGAACTTGTAATTAATTGTGTTTCAAGTAGTCTCCCTTTAATGTACTCATAAGTAAATCTCATGTTGAAATGAGAACTTAATAGTTCTCCTATTCCAAATAGTTCTGATACCCTATCATTAAAACTATCCATCATTCTGTCAGCTGTTTCTAGGATTCTTCTTGGCTCATCAATAATAACTATTGAGTCTTTCAACATATAGTCTAAAAAGTTCCCTATGCTATCTTCACTTAAGTAAGGTAATATCATATCCACGTTATTTATGTGATTTCCATCTCTTAAAGCTTCAATGTACTTGCTGAATTTATCCACTGCAGTATCACTGGCTTTTCTTTCATTGTTCTTCTTCTCATACTTAATGAGGTCATTTTCCATTAGCTTAGCAATACTCAACTTATCTTTATCTGGAATTAACAATTCCTTTACTGGATAGACTACTATTTCTTCCAATACTTCCAATGATCTTTGAGTAAGGTGATCAAAGCTTCTTATGGAGTCCACCTCTTCATCGAATAGCTCAATCCTATAAGGGTGTTTGCTATTTGCAGGGAATATATCTAGAATCCCTCCCCTAAGACTAAATTGTCCAATGGATTCAACCATAGGAACTCTTTCATATCCTGATGTTATAAGGTTAGAAATTATTATATTTAAGTCTAATTCCTCACTTATACTGACTTTAAAACTACTACTGTAAAATAGAGTCTTTGATACAATTTTATCAAGTAGGGCATCAATTGATGTTATAACTGTTGCCATCTTATCTTCCCTAAGTTTAGATAAGACACTTATTCTTTGATGTGTTCTTTCGGAACTAAAGGCATCTACATCATAATATAGCATTTCTTTTCTAGGAAATATATAAAGGTTTTCTCCTTCATAGAAGCTATTAAGGTCATCATAAATGTTTCTTGCTTTCATGTCCTCGTAAGTTATTACTAAAATTTGCTTGTTTGTATGTTGCTTAAGGGCATAACAAAACTGAGCAAAATTTTCATCCAGTAGCCCATGAACTGATATGGGTTTGGTTTTACTCTTAATATTTTCTAGTAAGTTTTCATAGCTCTTTAAGTCCAACAATGGATCGACTAAAAAATCTTTCATCTATTCCCTCCAATACCACAAGCCCAGGTTTAATCCTGGGCTGGGGTCTTAGTATTAAAATTGTTCATGCAATTGTCAATTCCATCTTTTACAAATGCTTCTGTTGCATCTGATGCTTTTCTAATAGTTTCATCAATAATCTTTCTTTCATCTTGAGAAAACTTACTTAGAACAAAATCCGCTAGATCATAACCTTCCGGTTTTTTCCCTATCCCGATTTTTATTCTTGGAAATGAATCATCAGTAAGGTGATAAATAATTGATTTCATGCCATTATGTGATCCAGCACTTCCTTTTTTCCTGATTCTAATTGTCCCAAAATCGATGTCTATATCATCATATATAATTAGTAGATCTTTCATTTCAACCTTATAAAAACTCACTGCTTCCCTAATGGATAGTCCACTATTGTTCATATAGGTGCTGGGCTTAAGTAGTAAAACTTTCTTACCATCTATTGTTCCTTCACCTGTTACACCCTTGAACTTTAGTTTATTCATTCGTATATTATATTTCTCTGCAAGAACGTCTATTACATCAAACCCTACATTGTGTCTCGTAGGTGCATATTCCCTTCCAGGGTTTCCTAGACCTGCTATTATTATCACTAAACCATCTCCTTAAACCCAAGAGATTACTCGAAAATTATACTTACAGATTGATTGCCATTTATTCTTCTAATTGCTTCTGCAAATAGTGGAGCAACACTTACTACTTCAATTTTATCAATTTTGGCCATGTCTGATAGCGGGATAGTATCGGTTATAACAAATTTTTCAAGTTCTGAATTGTGAATTCTATCCAAGGCTGGACCTGATAGTACTCCATGGGTTGCACATCCATAAACCTTCTTAGCTCCAAATGTCTTTAGTACACTTGCTGCTTTAACTATTGTACCAGCAGTATCAATAATGTCATCAACCAGTATAACATCTTTGCCTTCAATCTCACCAATTACATTCATAACCTCTGAGACATTAGCCTTTGGTCTTCTCTTTTCTATTATAGCAATAGGCAAGTCAAGAATATTAGCAAATAATCTAGCTCTTGATACTCCCCCTAAATCAGGTGATACTATTACTGTATCTTCAGAAATTTTATTCTTAAAATATCCAGCAAGTAATGGTATTGAAGATAAATGATCCACAGGAATGTCAAAGTATCCCTGAATCTGTCCAGCATGTAAATCCATTGCTACAACTCTATCTGCTCCAGCAGTAGTTATCAAGTTTGCCACTAATTTTGCAGTAATTGGTTCTCTTGCTTTAGTCTTTCTATCTTGTCTAGCATATCCGTAGTATGGAATAACTGCATTAATTCTACCTGCAGATGCTCTTTTTACTGCATCTATTAGAATTAATAGCTCCATTAAATTATCATTTACTGGAGAATTTGTTGGTTGAATTATATATACATCGCAACCTCTCACAGTTTCGCTAATGTTTACATTGATCTCTCCGTCACTAAAATGAGTAACTTCACAAGCTCCCATATTTACATCAAGCTCTTGACAGATTTTTTTAACAAGATCTCGGTTCGAATTTCCAGTGAAAACCTTAATCCCACCTAAACAAAGATTCATTTAACTTCCTCCTAATTATTTGTGTTTTTTAAATCCTTTTTTCTCAACCCAACCAGCTTTATTGACTTGTCTAGCCCTAGCAATTGATAAATCTCCTTCTTCTACATCATCTGTAATCGTAGATCCTGCTGCTATATAACCCCACTTTTTAACTGTCACTGGAGCTACTAGGTTGGAATTACTACCAACGAAAGCATTATCCTCTACTATTGATTTAGACTTGGACTGTCCATTATAATTTACAAATACAACTCCACATCCAATATTTACTGACTTACCAACCTGAGCATCACCTATATATGAAAGATGACTTGCCTTTGTATTGTCATCTAAGGTTGCATTTTTAACCTCTACAAAATTACCAATTTTAATATTCTGACCTAAAATGCTCTTTGGTCTTAAATGAGCATAAGGACCTATATGGCAATTATCTCCAACAATACTTTCTTCTATTAAGGTAGATTCAATCTCTACACCATTTTCAATTGTACTATCAACTATTCTAGTATTACCCCTAATTATACAATCCTCACCAATAATTGTTTTACCTTCTAGGATTGCTCCTGGATAAATAATCGTATCCCTTCCTATTATAACATCCTTTTCAATTAGAATTGATTTTGGATCTATTAATGTAACCCCATTTTCCATATGAACTCTGTTGATTCTGTTTACCATAACTTCTTGAGCAAATGCTAATTGAACTCTTGAATTTATACCATAAATTTCTGTTTCATCCTGAATCTTAAATGCACCAACTTTAGATCCACCATCGCTTAATATGGATATTACATCTGTTAAGTAGTATTCTTTCTGTATATTATTGTTGTCAATTTTGCTCAATGATTCTTTAAGATAACTTCCTTTAAAACAGTAGATGCCAGAATTTATTTCATTGATCTCCAACTCCCAATTGTTAGCATCCTTATGTTCAACAATTTTAAGTAGGTCTCCATTCTCACGTCTAACTATTCTCCCATACCCTTTTGGATCAACAAGTTCTGTTGTTAGAACCGTTGCACAATTATTGCTTTCAGTATGGTATTCAATTAATTTTTTAATTGTAGTTTCAGTGATTAATGGGGTATCACCGCACAAAACTACAACAAGATCGTCATCTGATACATGTTTTAGACCTTGCATAACAGCAAATCCAGTTCCATAAGGTGCTCCCTCGTAGATAGGTTGTTCTTCAAAAAATACACCATCCATCTTCACATGAGAAATAACTTCATCCTTTCCATGACCTACTATAACCACATTTTTTTCAAGCCCGGATGATTTTGCTGTCTGAAGTACATATTCTATCATTGGTTTACCACATATTGGATGAAGAACCTTTGCTTTTTTAGACCTCATACGAGTTCCTTCGCCAGCTGCCAGAATAATTCCAATATTCATAATCTATTCACCTCTTTTTTATTCCCTCCATACTATTTTAACCCATTTGGCTTATAAGTCTATAGAAATTTAAGATTTATATTGAATAAAAACAAGTATTATTATTCTCAAAGAAAGCAAAAGAGCCCGGTGGGCTCTTCTACTCTGCTGCCAAAGATTTTTCATACTCAGCAAAAACCGCTTCTTGAATTTTCTGCCTAGTGGTGGCATTTATTGGGTGAGCAATGTCTCTAAATTCACCATCTGCCATTTTTCTACTGGGCATAGCAATAAATAGTCCGTTTTGACCTTCGATAACCTTAATATCATGTACTACAAATTCGTCATCAAAAGTAACGGAAACAATCGCTTTCATCTTGCCTTCCTCAGTAACTTTTCTTACCCTTACGTCTGTAATCTTCATAGTCTCACCACCTTCCTTGACGTGACACTTACATTTACTATTATTTATTCTACATTTATTTGAAAATTCCTTCTTTTTTTTATAAAATTACTGTAAAAATATAGTTTTTTTATAATTTTTTAGATATTTGTCCTTTATTATTTTTTTTGGTATGATATAATCAATCAATGATGCCAACAATTGAATTATTTGATGTTGGATTTTTTATGTAAATTACCCGTTCAGGAGGAAAATAAATGTTTGAGTTTAACTTAAATGATAGATCATATAATCACGTTCACTTCATAGGTATAGGCGGAATTAGTATGAGTGGTCTAGCTGAAATTTTAATTAGTAAAGGATATTTTGTAAGTGGCACTGATTCAAGTAATAGTAGCATTGTTGAACATTTGAAAAATATTGGTGCTAGAATATATATTGGACATAACATTGAAAATGTATTAGGTGCTGATTTAGTAATATATACTGATGCAATTTCTAATGATAATATTGAATTAATTGCTGCAAGGTCTTTAAATGTTCCTGTAGTTGATCGAGCATCCTTCCTGGGTGCAATAATGAAAAATTACAATCATTCCATAGCAGTATCAGGTACTCACGGTAAAACTACAACAACCAGTATGTTAGCAACTATTATCAATCATTCTGATCTAAACCCCACAATTCTTCTAGGTGGTGAATTGGATGATATTGGTGGAAATGTAAAATTAGGCTCCGATAATTATCTTTTAACTGAAGCATGTGAATACAAAGCAAATATTCTAAAATATTTCCCAAGCATTGCTGTAGTTCTAAACATAGATGAAGATCATCTTGATTTCTTTAAAAGTATAGACCATATAACTGATACCTTTATGAAATATATAAACAATTTAAAAGAAGAAGATACACTGATTGCAAATATTGATGACCCTCAAGTCAAGAAGCTAACAGAAGTTGCAAAATCTAAATTAGTAACTATTGGTGTAGAAAATACTGCTGATTATGTAGCTCGAAACATACAATTTGACTTGGCTGGGTATCCATCATTTGACCTTTATATCAAAGATGTCTTTGAAGGAAACATTAAGCTATCTGTAATGGGAATTCATAATGTATATAATTCCTTAGCTGCCATTGCTGCTTCATATTACATAAATGTTAATAAGGAACTTATTATGGATAAAATTACAAGTTACACTGGTGTTCATAGGAGATTGGAATTAAAAGGCTACCTGGGCAATGTTAGAATTATCGACGATTATGCACATCATCCCACTGAGATTAAGGCCTCTCTTTCAGCGGTTAGAAATTCCACAAAGGAAAAAGTATTTTGCATTTTTCAACCTCATACCTTTACAAGAACTAAAGCCCTTCTTGATAGTTTCTCAGAAGCTTTTACTGATGCAGATAGGGTAATTATTGCTGATATATATGCAGCTAGAGAATTAGATAATGGTGAAGTTCATTCAAGAGACTTGGCAAATCTAATCAAGAGAAGAGGAATTGACTCCCTTTACCTTGGCTCCTTTAAAGAAATAGAGGATTTCATTCTTTATGAAGCAAGAAATCATGATACAGTTATTACCATGGGTGCTGGAAATATTTATCAAGTAGGTCATAATTTATTAAATAGATATAAATCTGAAATAAAAGAAATTATTTAAGTAAAAATAAGTTAAAAAATATCCCCCTTTATAGAATAATATCTTTCTATAAAGGGGGATATTGCTATATTACATTAGTCATATTTAATCCTAGATATACTAGATAAAACGTGAATAACAATAGTCCTTCTCTTCTTCTAATCATTGATCCTTTATTTAGTGTCACATATCTGAAAATCATTAAAACAATTCCCATAATTGGAAAGTGTAATCTATAGAACATTTCTGGAACTACTAATCCTCCAGATGTTACAGCTGCCGAAGCTCCTATTACAAATAGGATATTTAAAATATCTGCACCAATTACATTGCCTACAGCTAGGTCACCATGACCTTTTAATACAGCTTTAACACTGGTTGTAAGTTCAGGAAGGCTTGTTCCAAATGCTACTAAGGTAGCAGCTATGATACTTTGAGGGATTCCTATTTTTAGAGCTGTTATTTCCACAGCGGGTATTAGTATCTTTGATGAAATTATTACTACTGCCATACCTAATACCAGCTTAATTATACTCCTTGCCTTCAACTTCTTAGGATTTTCACTACCATTAGCATCAATTGTTTTGTCTCCTTGTTTAAAAGACCAATATAAATAGGTAACTAATACTAGCATAAAGAAAAATCCAGTTAATTGAGAAACTCTACCTATACCATTTTTGTAGAATATTGGCATTGAAAGAAGGATTAACATAATAGCAGAAATAATTTTTAACCAGCCTTGTACTTTTATGCTTTCAAGATCTAGTTTAATGGGCTTTAACATAGCTGATATACCAATTATTAAACTTGTATTAACTATTACTGATCCCACTGCATTTCCCAATGCTAAATCGGGATTTCCATTAATCGCTGCTAGAGTTGATACTGATAGTTCTGGTAAAGTTGTTCCAAGAGATACTATTGTTGCTCCAATAATAGCCTTTGGGATTTTTAATGTTGTTGCAATATTAACTGCCTCATCCACTAAGGTGTCTGCTCCCTTACTAAGAGTAAATAGTGATCCTACTATTACTAATAAAACAAGCAACGTAGGTAATGTGCCAATAAATTCTGAAATAAATAAATCCATTATCATTCTCCTTTTTAGGTTGTAGGCATAAAAAAACTCTACAATCCATTTGAATTGTAGAGTCTCACACGAATTAATCACTTAAGCCGGGATATCATCCGTTATTGACGACTTAAGTTCCACAAATGTGGCAGTTACTCCCTCTAACCAGTATAAAATATCATAAATTGTACTAGCTGTCAAGCTTAATATTTAAAAAATCCTTCTTTAGTTTTTCTTCCAAGAAGATTTCCCCTCACCATCTTTCTTAATAGTGGGTGAGCTCTGTATTTTGGATCCTGGAACTCTGAATACATTACATCCATTATTGCCAAACATACATCTAGTCCTACTAAATCTCCCAATGCCAAAGGTCCTATTGGGTGATTTGCTCCCAGTTTCATGGCTTCATCTATATCCTGGGCTGTTGCTACTCCATCTGCCAAAATTCCCACTGCTTCATTTATCATTGGTATAAGTATTCTGTTTACTACAAACCCTGGTGCTTCTTCTACCTCAACTGGTGTCTTATCTAGATTCTTTGATAAGTCTACTATCTTTTCCAAGGTCTCATCTGATGTTGCTAATCCTTTTATTACTTCAACTAGTTTCATCAATGGTACTGGGTTAAAGAAATGCATTCCTATTACCTTATCTGGTCTACTGGTTGAGTTTCCTATTTCTGTTATGGATAATGATGATGTATTTGTTGCTAGAATTGCATCTTCCTTACACATCTTATCTAATTTCCCAAAGGTCTCCTTCTTTACATTCATATCCTCTGATATTGCCTCTATTACTAGATCGCTATCTGATACATCCTCAAGATTTGTTGTTATGGTAATATTAGATAGGGTCTTTTCCATTCTTTCTGTAGTAATTCTCTCCTTGGCAACTAACTTTTCCAATGTCTTTGCTATTGGTGCTATACTTCCTCTTGGATTCTCACTATCTATTGATCTAACCCAAACCTTTACTTCATAATCTCTTTCTGCAAATATCTGAACAATTCCCAATGCCATTGTTCCTCTTCCCAATATACTTACCTTATTCATTAAAGCACCTCCCATTTATTTTAATTTAAAATTAGGTTTCCTCTTTTCAACAAAGGATGTCATACCTTCTCGTTGATCCTCGGTTGCAAAACACAATCCAAACAAATCCTTCTCTATTAAATTCCCAGTTTCTATATCAGTTTCAAAGCTTCTATTTATGGCTGTTTTAGAATATCTTATAGCAAATTGGCCTTTGGAAGTAATCTTATTTGCCATTTCCTTAGCTTTATCTAAAAGTTCTTCTACATCTACAACCATATTGACAAGACCTAATCGCAAGGCTTCGTCTGCCCCGATAATATCACAGGTGAAAATAAGTTCCTTTGCCTTTGCAAGCCCAACTAATCTTGATAATCTATTAGTTCCACTAAATCCAGGTGTAACCCCTAATCCGGTTTCTGGTTGTCCGAATTTGGCTTTATTGGATGCGATTCTTATATCACATGCCATAGAAAGCTCACAACCTCCACCAAGTGCAAATCCATTTACTGCAGCGATGGATGGCTTTTCCATTAATTCTATCTTTCTAAATACTCTTTGACCTACGTCTGCAAACTTTCTAGCTTCTTCTGAATTCAGATCTTTCATTTCCAGAATGTCAGCCCCTGCTACAAAAGCTCTTCCCTTTCCTGTAAGTATGAACAAATAAATATCATCATCTTCTTGAATAAGATCCAGGACCCTATCCAACTCTTTGATGGTATCTGTATTCAAAGCATTGAGTGATTCCTCTCTGTTCATTGTTACATAAGCAATTTTATCTTCTTTTGAAAATAATATATTTTTAAATTCCAAAAGATCACCCCCATTGACTATATTATATCAATCCTTTTAAAAAAACAAGTTAATACCCTTCTTTTCCCAATAGTTTGAACATATTTTTCTTGTAGGCTTCCACTCCTGGTTGATCAAATGGATTTACTCCTTGTACATATCCAGAAATTGCACATGCTTTTTCAAAGAAGTATAGCAATTTACCCATATTATATTCATTCATTTCATCCAAAGTTATTATAAGGTTTGGTACATTTCCTTCCACATGGGCTAGAAGAGTTCCTTGAAATGCTTTTTCGTTAATATATCCTAGTGATCTTCCTTTTATGTAATTCAAACCATCAAGATTATCTTCATCCTCTATGACTATTATATCTTCATCTCCAGGTTGAATAATTATTGATGTTTCAAATATATTTCTCTTGCCATCCTGGATTAATTGACCCATTGAATGAAGATCTGCTGTAAAGTTAACACTTGCTGGAAATATCCCCTTACCATCTTTGCCTTCAGATTCACCATAAAGTTGTTTCCACCATTCCCCAAGATATTGTAATCCTGGTTCGTAATTTACAAGTATTTCTATATCCTTTCCCTTTCTTGATAATATCTGTCTTATCCCAGCATATTGATATGCAATGTTATCCTCTAGTTTAGGATTGCTATACTCTATTGCACCATCATGAGCTCCTTCTAGGAGTTTATCTACATCAACACCTACTGCACATAAGGGTAATAGCCCAACTGGTGTCAATACTGAGAATCTTCCTCCCACATCATCAGGAATAACAAAGGTCTCATAGCCTTCTTTTTCTGCTAAACCCTTTAGAGCACCTCTTTCTTTGTCAGTGGTAGCTACAATTCTTTTCACAGCCTCCTCTTTGCCGTATGTTTCTTCCATAAAATTTTTGATTATCCTAAAAGCAACTGCAGGTTCTGTAGTGGTTCCTGATTTTGATATAACATTTACATAAACTTCCTTGTTTCTTATAACATCGAAAATTTCCTTATAATACTTTGGCGATAGATTGTTACCAACAAAATATAACTGCGGAGTCTTTCTTAAATCTTTATCTAAGCTATTATAAAAGCTATGGACCAAAGCCTCGAAAACCGCTCTGGAACCAAGGTATGAACCCCCTATTCCAACTACTAAAAGAACATCTGCATTATTTCTAATTCTACTGCCCACTTCTTTAAGTCTCTTAAACTCATCCCTATCATATTTTTCTGTTAAATCAACCCATCCAGTAAATTCACTCCCAGGACCTTTTTTATCATGAAGCATAATATGAGCTTCATTAATAAGTGGTTTCATAAATTCAACTTCATGGTCTTTAATAAAGCTATGCTCATAATTAAAACTAATACTCATAACTTTCCCCCCTCTTAAAAATAGAACCTAGAAAATTAATTCTAGGTTAGTCTACCACATCTACTAAAACTAGAGCATAATCATCGTCTTGTTCGCCCCAGCTATGGATTATGAATTTGTTTTCTATTTCCTTTAGCAAATTATCAGGGTATTTTTTTATACTTTCCAAAACCCCTTCTATGCCAAATTGAATATCATTGTGATCTCTTGCTTCTGTAATACCGTCTGTATAAAGTAATATCTTGTCGCCTTTGTGAAGTCTTACATCTTTCTCCTTGTACTCAACTTCACCAAAAAGCATGGTTATTGGATATCCTTTGATTTTTAAAGGTTCGACCTCTTGAGAATTAAACCTTATTGGATAACAATTGTGACCTGCATTGGAGTATGTTAATGTATGGGTTACCTTGTTATATACTCCGTAGAAAATAGTAAAATATTTGTCAGCTTCCAACTCTAGGGTCCCAAAGCGTTTGTGTAATTCTCCCAAGGCTAAAGACGGGCTTAGTACCTCATCCTTTATGCTCCTCATGGTCTGTTTTACAAACATGGTCATCATGGATGCAGCTATTCCATGACCTGCTACATCGCAAATGTATATGCCTATATTTGCCTCATCAATATAGAATATATCAAACATGTCTCCACTTAACATTTCAGACGCTTGATAGATATAATCAATGTTTAGATTATCAATGACACCAATCTTAGGAAGAATTTTTTCTTGTATCCGTCTTGCAAAATGCAAATCTTTGCTTATTTTCTTATTTCTCTCTATTAACTCTAATTCAAGTTTTCTCTCTCTGGTGACATTTCTAAAAACTTCAACTGCTGCAGTAATATTACCTTGATTATCTGTTACAGGAGAACTTTTCACAGAAAAATACTGTCCATTGATTATCTCTTCCTTCTGGACAATTTCACCAGTTGCTATACTTTTGCTGGTTATGCAAAAACCACATTTCTGTTCTCTGTTGTGAGATTTGTAACAAGGTTGACCCACAATATCATCACCCATAGCTTTCTTCATGGCATCATTGGCGAATATAATCTTACCATTCTTATCTACAACTCTAACCCAATCAGCCATACCCTCAAGAACATGATAATTTAGGATACCATATTGTATGTGACCAACATTGCTTTCAATTTCTCTCTTTTCATCTATCATAATAATCACCTCTCGGGTTTGTTTGTTAAATCTTTAACCAAACTTTTTCCCCCTGCCTCCATTAATATGGTGACTATTATTATTGTATCTCATTAATTGTCATTTTTCTACAGTTATTTAGCCTTGTAATGAAATTTTAACCAAGTTTTACTCGTATTTTACACTATTTTGAGAATCCTCTGAATATCTTGCCATAGCGTATATTGCATCGGATAATCTATTTACATATTTTATTACCAATGGATCAACTTCTGCCACTCCAGAAAGTGTTATAATTCTTCTTTCTGCTCTTCTGCACACTGTTCTTGCAACATGGAGATATCCAGATACTTTATTTGATCCCGGGACTATAAAACCAGTTGGATCATTAAGTCTCCCCATATAATCATCAATTATTCCTTCTAGGTATAAAATGTCTTCCTCCTTCATTCTATACATAACCTTAGATTGGTCCTCAGTAGCTAAATTTGTCGCAACAGTAAATAACTTATTTTGAATAGTAAAAATCTTATCATACATTTCTTTGTCAAGATAATTCTTTGCTAGACCTAGAAAAGATCCTAGCTCATCTACAGTACCATAGCTTTCTACTCTTACATCATCTTTTGTAAGTCTTTTATTATCGAATGTTGAAGTTGTTCCCTTGTCCCCTGTTTTAGTATAAATTCCCATATTATCCTTCCTTTCTTTCTGGTCTTGGTCCATAATACTGATAATAATCTACCTTAATTCTTCCATTGTAAAGTTTTCTTTTTCTATCCGCTTTCTTACCATATAGCTCTTCAAACTTCTCATTTGATGTTATTGCATATATTGACCAAGTACTATGCTCTCTGAACTTTTCTCCAAAATCCCTATATAATTTTTCCACTTCTTCTCTCTCTCCCATTCTCTCTCCATAGGGTGGGTTTGTTATTACTACCCCAAACTCATCGTGTAAATCAACATCTCTCATGTCCTTGATGAAGAATGATATGTCTTCTTCTAAGCCAATATTGGCTGCATTATCTCTTGCCCTTAAAATTGATCTTCTATCAGTATCACTTCCCAGAAGGTTTAGTTTTACACTATGATCTATGGATTTTAATGCTTTTCTTTTTTCTTCAGTCCAATACTCTTTTGGCACCTTATCCCACTTATCAGCATCAAAGTCTCTATCAATTCCTGGAGCCATATTCTTCCCTATCATTGCAGCTTCAATTAAAATAGTCCCAGAACCACAGAATGGATCAAACAGTACTCTATCCTTATTCCAGTAGCTTAATAGTACCATTGCAGCTGCAAGTGTTTCTTTGATAGGAGCATCTCCTGCCCTATCTCTGTATCCTCTTTTATGAAGGCCATCTCCACTGGTGTCAATTGTTAATGTAGCAACATCTTTTAAAAGAGATACTTCAACAGTATATCTAGGACCACTTTTGCTAAACCAATCTGTGGGATATTTGGTTTTTAATCTTTCAACAATAGCTTTCTCAACAATTCTTTGACTGTCAGAAATACTGTATAATTTTGAACTTACACTTTTACCTTCAACTATAAAATTGCCATCCTCTGGAATCCATTCCTCCCATGGAAGGGCTTTAGTCTTTTCGAATAACTCATCAAAGGATAAGGCCTTAAATTCTCCCATTTTAAGTAAAACTCTCTCTGCCGTTCTTAACCAAAGGTTTGTTATTACAATATCTCTAATTTGACCTTGAAATTCAACCTTCCCATTTTCCACCTTAAAGTTATCATATCCTAAACTCATTAATTCTCTTTTAGTAACAGCTTCTAATCCAAATGTTGTTGTTGCAATTAAATTTATCGATGACATGAATTATCTCCTCCTCATTATCTATATTATACTCATTTTATATGAATTCTAATTATTTATTTTGTGGTTATTACAAGAATTTGGGGTATATAATTACCAGACTGTCCTATTTAAGTTAGGATATTAATTAAATTTAAAAGGAGGCTACATAATGAGTATTGGAAATTTATATCAAAGCGGAGATTGGAAAGGCGAGAAACACGTTCCTGTAATCCATGCACCAGAGGTAGTTAAAGCTGGAGAAGTAGTTAAAGTTAAAGTTTTAGTTGGAGAAGAAATAGCTCATCCTAACACTTTCGAGCACTACATAGCTTGGATCAAGGTATACTTCAAGCCAGAAGATGGAAAATTCCCAGTGGAGTTAGCAACATTTAACTTTGCAGCTCATGGTGAAGGAGAATTATTAACAGAGCCATTCGGTAAATTAAAGTTTAAAGCTAGTAAACCTGGAACTATAATAGCTACAAGCTATTGCAATATCCATGGTCTTTGGGAAAACAGTGCAGAATTGAAGGTAGAGGCTTAAGCCTCTATCTTTTTTATTTATTAGTTCATCTCACTACTAGGCTGTAGAATTAACCGGATTGTAATTATTTTCAATCTTATCTTGAAGTATAATATATGTATGGTATCCTTTTAAGGATTCCACCATTGAAATGATCTGGAGGAAGGGAAAATGAAAAAATTCATGGTATCAACAATATTCTTGCTAACAATACTATCATTTATTGGTTGTTCCTTTAATAGTGATGAAAGCCTTAAGCTTGGTAAATATTCTCTTGTAGATAATGAGGACTGGGCTTGGATAGTATTAGAAGAAGATAATCAATTCGAATTTAATAGAGCAATCAATACTTCCTACAGACCTAATGGAACTTACTCAATTGAATCAAATATCCTAACCTTAAGGGCTAATGAAGATGAAATTTATACATTTAAGATAGAAGATGAGGATTTGATTTTTGAAAGTGGAAAATATGCAGAAAATCTATTGGAATCACCTTCAGTTTTTAAGCTAGTTTCAGACTAGATTAATTTAAATACATATGAGAAGGAGAGATCTATAATGGTAGTTAGAAAATCAACAGGTTCATGTTGAAATAATAACAGCTCATCCACAAGAGGTGTGGAAAAGAAATTGATTTGTCCCAAATGCAAATTTTTGGGAAAAAGAGTAAGTATTAGAACAGTTAAGCATCTGGTTGTAGGATCTCAAAAAAATAGAATATCAAATAATGATTACTTTATATGTGTGGATGAAAAATGCGATGTTGTTTACTATGATGAAAACTATGAAGAAACTTTTCTAAAGGAAGATATAAAGGTCCCTATTTGGTTTAAAGAGGATGCTGATCCAAAATATGTTTGCTCCTGTAGCAATGTTACAGAAGAAGAGATAATCGAGGCAGTTGTTAATAAGAATGCTAAATCCTTAAAGGAAATAGTTAAGCTTACTGGAGCAATGAAGAATTGCAATTGTGAAATTAACAATCCCCTAGGTGTTTGTTGTAGCCCATATATACAGGAAGTAATTGATAAAGTACTATAAGAAGTTAGTTTTTTAGGAGTTGATACTATGACTGATATAAGATGTCTAAGATGCGATAGTAAAATGAATGTGGCAAAAGAACTTCAACTACAGATTGGAGAAAAGGGGATTTTACTCAGAAGGCTGCCAGATGGTATAGAAGTTGACGTTTATCAATGTAGTAGTTGCGGTAAATTAGAATTCTTTCATCATAAGGATGATTTGATAACTAAAGTAGAATGCCCTAGTTGTGGGAAAGTTCACGACAAAGATTATCCAAAGTGCCCATTTTGTAAATATGATTACAATGGAAAATAAATCTTTTTAGGGGAATAAGTCTTATGAAAAAATTAGTTATTCTATCCATATTATTAATTAGTTTAACAGGTTGCAAAAGCGAATTCAAAGATTTGTATGGAAACTATGTGTTTGATGAGGTGACTTACTTATCCCCCTTATCATCCTCAACTAAAGATTATGTGAAAGAAACAATGAGTGGTACAAAATACATAATAAATGAAGATTTATTTAAAGTTGAGGGTTCAGACTACACCATAGAGATTTTATCTCCTCAGTATATTGAAGATGATTACCCATACGAAAGTCCACTTCTATTTGGACTAGATGATTTCTTTAAGAAAACTGAGAATAGATATGTGCTAGTAGATAGTGATGACAATGAAACAGATTGGAGAATATATACCTCATCTGATTCAATTTGGATTAGTTCTAGAGTTAATAATGCTCCAAATGGATCCCTTATTATCTTTGAGATATATAAGTTGAACCCCGTAGAATAAATAATATAATCCTATAGTTGTCTATCTTACATATTGACAAAATAAGCCATTTATAATAACATTAAGTTTAACTTTATAGATGCTTTGAAGGGATAAGTAGTTAATCTAATCACTTTTTAGAGAGTCGATGGTTGGTGGAAATCGATAATATTAGATGACAAAGTACATCCTGGAGCAATAGGTTTGTCACACCATACGTGATTTGAGGCTTTATGCGAATTAAGGTGGTACCACGGGTTTTCTCGTCCTTTAGATGAGAAAGCCCTTTATTTTTTTGACAAGGAGGAATCATATGAAAAATGTATTTGATATTTTAAATGAAAGAGGTTACATGGATCAAACAACCCATGAAGATGAACTTAGAGAGTTGCTAGCTACAGAATCGGTTCCCTTCTATATAGGATTTGATGCCACAGCTGATAGTTTAACCCTAGGACATTTTATACAGATCATGGTAATGATGCACATGCAAAGAGCCGGTCATAAACCCATAGCTTTACTTGGAGGAGGAACAACTATGATTGGCGATCCTTCAGGAAAAACTGATATGAGAAGGGTTTTAACCCCAGAAATTATCCAACACAATGCAGATAGGTTTCAAGAGCAATTTTCAAAGTTCTTAGACTTTAGTGAAGGAAAAGCTTTTATGGTTAATAATGCTGATTGGTTGATGGATCTAAACTTCGTTGATTTTATGAGAGAAATTGGGGTTCACTTCTCAGTAAACAGAATGCTAACCTTTGACTGCTACAAAAATCGGATAGAAAAAGGTCTTACCTTCTTTGAGTTTGGATATATGTTAATGCAAAGTTATGACTTTTTACATCTATACAGAGAACTAGGTTGTAAGCTTCAACTTGGTGGAAGTGATCAGTGGTCAAACATTCTTGGCGGGTATGAATTAGTTAGAAAGCTTGAACAAGATAAGGTTTATGGAATGACCTTTAAACTTCTTACAACCGCTGCTGGTACAAAGATGGGTAAAACCGAAAAAGGAACCATTTGGTTGGATAAGGAGAAAACATCACCTTACGAGCTATTCCAATACCTTAGAAATGTTGATGATAGAGATGTAGAGAAGTTCTTAAGTCTACTAACCTTCTTACCTCTGGATGAAGTAAAGAGACTTGGGTCCTTGGAAGGCTCAGAAATTAATAAAGCTAAGGAAGTATTAGCCTTTGAAGTGACGAAAATGGTTCACTCAGAGGAAGATGCTCTAGGTGCTTTAAAGGCATCCCAATCCTTATTTGGTGGCTCTGAAGAACTAGGTGATATCCCTTCAACTGATATGAACTCATCAGATTTTTCTGATGGAAAAGGTTTAATGGATTTAATGAGGGAAGTTGGTCTTATCAAGTCAAATAGTGAAGGACGCAGACTAATTGAGCAAGGTGGAATCAGTCTAAATGGAAATAAGGTTGAAGAAATTGATAAAGTTGTAACATTGAAAGATTTTGATGATAATAAGCTAATGATTAAAAAAGGTAAAAAAGTCTACCATCAAATAAAACTATAATTTAGGTAAAGGATGCCCTCCTTTACCTATTTTTTCTATTTTTTGTTTTAATTTGCTAAATTTTTATCAATATTTTTTTAAATCACTTGATTTAATTTCTGTATGTTCTATAATATTAATTGTAGTATATATTTAAATACATATATTTTTTTGAGTTTTTTTGTTAATATATTAACATATTTAAGGGGTGAATTTTTTGTATAAAGGAATTAGTTTTGACTTAAGTGAAAAGCAACTTCTTATGCAGAAGCTGTTTAGAGAGTTTTCACAGCAAGAGGTTAAACCATTAGCTGCTGAAGTTGACGAATTAGAAAGATTCCCAGTTGAGACTGTGGAAAAAATGAAAACTATAGGTATGCTTGGCATTCCATTTGAGAGTAAGTATGGTGGTTCAGATGGGGATAATTTAACCTATATACTTGCTGTTGAGGAGCTTTCAAAAGTATGTGGAACAACAGGCGTTATCCTTTCAGCTCATACTTCCCTAGGGGCAAACCCTATTTATACTTACGGAAATGAAGAGCAAAAATTAAAGTATCTAGTTCCCTTGGCAAAGGGAGAGAAACTGGGTGCTTTTGGTCTTACAGAGCCAAATGCAGGATCAGATGCAGCAATGCAGCAGACAGTTGCTCTTAAGGAGGGAGACTTCTATAGAATTAATGGAAGTAAAATCTTTATTACAAATGGTGGTTATGCTGATACATATATCGTTTTTGCAATGACTGACAAGTCTAAAGGCACAAGAGGAATCTCTGCTTTTATAGTAGATAAGGAAATGGAAGGATTTAGTATTGGAAAAACAGAGCATAAACTTGGCATAAAGGGTAGTTCTACAACAGAACTTATCTTTAAGGATATGATGGTTCCAAAAGAAAACTTACTGGGTCCAGAAGGCAAGGGTTTTGCAATAGCCATGTCCACCCTAGATGGTGGTAGGATAGGAATTGCTGCACAAGCACTGGGTATTGCTCAAGGTTCTCTTGATGAAGCTGTTTCCTATGTTAAGGAGAGAAAACAATTTGGAAGAGCTCTATCCGCATTCCAGAATACTCAATTTACTATTGCAGAATTACAGACAAAAATTGATGCAGCTAGACTTTTAGTTTATAGGGCTGCCTATTTAAAGGATATGAACAAAAACTACAGTTCGGAAGCAGCAATGGCTAAATTATTTGCTTCTGAAGTTGCCATGGAAACCACAACTAAGTCTATTCAACTTCATGGTGGTTATGGATATACTAGGGATTATCCTGTTGAAAGAATGTTTAGAGATGCAAAGATAACCGAGATTTATGAAGGAACCTCAGAGGTTCAAAAGATGGTTATAGCAAGTAAAATATTAAGATAACGGGAGAGAACTATGAATATACTAGTATTGTTAAAACAAGTACCAGATACAACAGAAATGCAAATAGATAAAGAAACTGGAACTCTAATAAGAGCTGGTGTTCCCACAATTACAAATCCTGATGATCTAGCAGGTATGGAAATGGCTTTGAGATTGAAGGATAAGCATGGGGCTAGGGTAACCTGTATAACCATGGGACCTCCTCAAGCTAGAAATATGCTTAGAGAATTATATGCCATGGGAGCAGATAATTGCGTGCTATTAAGTGATATGAAGTTTAGTGGTGCAGATACTTGGGCTACATCAAATACATTGGCTGCTTATATTAAGACCATTTCTTTTGATTTAATAATCGCTGGAAGACAAGCAATAGATGGAGATACCGCTCAAGTTGGCCCTCAAACAGCAGAAAAACTTGGGCTTCCTCAAATAACATATGTAGATGATATTGTTGATTTCACAGAAGAAAAAATAGTGGTTAAAAAGGCCTTGGAAAATACTTATGAGATAATCGAGTCTAAATTACCTTGTGTAATCACAACTTTAAGTACAGCTGCTAAACCAAGATTTATGACAGTTAAGGGAATTAGCGACGCCTTTAATAAGGAGATAAAACTAGTGTCCTTTGATGATTTGAAAATAGACCCTACAATCATAGGGTTAAAAGGCTCGCCTACAAAAGTTAAAAAGACCTTCACCAAGGAAGTACATAAGAATTTAGACGTACTTCATCTAGATGGTAAAGCATCTGCCCTTAAGATCGTTGAAACTCTATTGGATTTAAACTTTATAGGAAAGTAAGGAGATAAAATATGAATATAGCTGATTACAAAGATATATATGTCTTTTGTGAAGTAAAGGATGGAAAGATACATGATTCTTCCCTTGAGCTTCTAGGTGAAGCTTCAAGATTAGTTAATAATAGACCTTCTCTAAATTACAAGGTAGTGGGGTTAATTATTGGAAATTACAGTGACGAAACAGTTGACGATATAGGATATTTTGGTGCCCAGAAGGTTATATACTTAAAGAATGAAAACATTAAACACTATAGTACTGAGATTTATACATCCTTATTTATGGATGTAATCGAAAATGATAAACCGGATATTATCCTAATTCCAGCTACAGTCTTGGGTAGAGATTTAGCTCCAAGGGTAGCAGCAAGATGTGACACAGGGTTAACTGCTGATGCAACAAAGCTAGACTTTGACCCCGAAAATTTGGATTCTCCATTATTATATGTTACAAGACCTGCCTTTGGAGGAAACCTATTTGGCACTATAATTAATGAAACAAAACGTCCACAAATGACAACTATAAGGCCTGGAGTCATGGAAAAACTAAAGAAAGATACCAATAGAACCTTCCATAAGGATATAAGAAATGTTGATATTTCAAATATCAATGATCCAGTAAAAGTTCTAGAAATCCTTAATAAAGATCATATGGCTGTTGATATTACAAAAGCCGACATTATCGTTTCAGGTGGTAGAGGCATAGGCGATAACTTCCATATTATAGAAGAATGTGCAAGGATGATTGGTGCAGAAGTTGGAGCATCAAGAGGTGCAGTGGACAAAGGTTACATACAAAAAGATCATCAGGTTGGGCAAACTGGTAAAACAGTTAGACCTAAGGTATATATAGCATGTGGTATATCAGGAGCTGTTCAGCATCTAGCAGGAATGGAGAAGTCCGATTATATAATAGCAATAAACAAGGATCCTGATGCGGCCATATTTGGTGTAGCCAATATTGGTTTTGTAGGTGATGCTCTTGAGATACTTCCTCTAATTACTGATGAAATTAAGCGATATCGGGAAAGACCCTTCTAAATACATATCGGGTTTAAACAACAAAGAAAGGATACTCTTGTGGTGGAGAGTATCCTTTCGACCTTTTTGTTATCCTATCATAGTAATAAATCCCATGAGAGCATAGTCTTGTCTATCTCTCCTATAGGAATGGAATCTCTCATCTGAAAAAGTTGATATGTCAATCTTTGTTATCTTATTTTGACCTATTCCAGAATCTACTAGCATTCTAAACACTATTTCTTGTAGATCAATTAGATATTTTTTTTCATTCTTCTTGATTATTAAATCCTTCCATAAAGGAAATGTTTCAGCAAATTGACTACTTACATCCTCTTCAACCTCAAAATCATACTTTCCTATTGCAGGCCCAATTATTGCAACAATATCATTTACATCACACTGATATTCACAAATCATAGCTTCTACACCCTTTTTACCTATCCTCTGAAGGGTTCCCTTCCATCCAGAATGAAGATTTGCTTGTACCTTCCTTTTCCTATCAAATAGAATTACGGGTACACAATCTGCAAACCTTGTAATTAAGGCAATACTATCCAAACCTGTTATTAGTCCATCAGTGTTGGGAAAATACCTCCCAAATGGCCCTTCCAAACCATCATCTAATGATTTAATCAACTGAATGTTTCCAGTATGGGCTTGGTATCCATTAAATAATACCTTTGGTTCAATTTTCAAGAACTCATAAACTTTATTTAAATTGCTTCTAATACTTTCAATATCATTATTGGTTTTTAAACCAACATCCATATCCCTAGTTGTCATTGCATTGTTAAGTCCAATCTCTGATAATTCTTCTATCATAAGAAATCTATAGCCTTCAAAATTAACTATGCTGTAATCCATATACTTCTCCTTTAATCTTCCTCCCAATCAAGGGATCTTTTTACTGCCTTCTTCCATTTAGTATAAAGTTTTTCTCTAGTTAAATCATCCATATTTGGGCTAAAAACTCTATCAACTTTCCAATTATCTACAATATCATCAAGGTTTTTCCAGTAACCCACTTTTAAACCAGATAGATATGCTACACCAAGAGCTGTTGTTTCCTTGGTAACAGGTCTTTCAACATCCACATTGAGTATATCGGCTTGAAACTGCATTAGGAAATTATTAACAACAGCACCACCATCAACCTTTAGCGCCATAAGATCTATTCCAGAATCCTCTTCCATGGCTTCCAGTACATCTCTTGTTTCATAAGCTATGGCTTCTAGGGATGCCCTTACTATGTGCTCAACTTTTGTTCCCCTTGTTATTCCAACTATTGTACCTCTAGCGTACATATCCCAATATGGAGCTCCAATTCCCACAAAGGCAGGTACTAAATAAACACCATTTGTATCTGGAACTTTAGAAGCTAGATACTCTGTTTCATCAGCACTTCTTATGATCTTCATTTCATCCCTAAGCCATTGAACAACAGCCCCAGCAACGAAAATACTTCCTTCAAGGGCATAATAGATCTTATCATCAATTCCCCAGGCTATGGTAGTCAATAATCCCTTGTTGGATTTAATAGCCTTTTCACCAGTATTCATCAACATAAAACAACCTGTCCCATAGGTGTTTTTTGCCATCCCTTCATAAAAACAAGCTTGTCCAAACAATGCAGCTTGTTGGTCACCAGCAACTCCAGTTATGGGAATCTTTCCCCTAAAGTCTTGAGCGTCGGTATATCCATAAAGATATGATGATGGTTTCACTTCTGGTAGTAAAGATTTTGGGATGTCCATTTCCTTAAGTAAAAAATCATCCCACTCCAATGAGTGTATATTATAAATCATGGTCCTTGATGCATTGGAGTAATCTGTTGCATGTACTTGTCCCCTGGTTAAATTCCAGATTAACCAAGTATCAATTGTTCCAAATAATAGTTTCCCCTCTTCAGCTTTTTCCCTTGCTCCATCCACATTATCAAGAATCCATTTAATTTTAGTGGCAGAAAAATATGCATCAACTATCAATCCAGTATTGTTCTTTATATAATCACTTAAACCTCTATCCTTTATATCATTGCATATTCCCGCAGTTCTTCTACACTGCCATACTATTGCATTATATATAGGTCTGCCACTGTCTTTTTCCCAAATAACCGTAGTTTCCCTTTGGTTTGTAATTCCAATTGATGCTATTTGCTCAGGTCTTATAGCTGCCTTATCCATTACTTCCCTTATTACACCAGATTGAGTCCCCCATATCTCCATGGGATCATGTTCAACCCATCCTGGTTTTGGATAATATTGCTTGAATTCCTTCTGGGCTGTGGCAATAACATCTCCTTTTTTATCAAAGAGTATTGCCCTTGAGCTGGTGGTGCCTTGATCCAATGCCATAACATACTCTCTATTCATAAAATCCCTCCACCGCTTTTTATTTATTATACCATTATTTTAACCAAGGAAAAAGAGCTGGTATCAACCAGCTCTTAGCCACCTCCAACGGGAGGAAATAAAGCAATTATATCTTTATCCTTAATTTTAACATCAAATCCAGATTTTATACCATTGACCAGTAGGATAGCTACATCCTCATGAAGAATTTGTAATTTATCCAATAATTGGCCTGTTGAAATTTCATCATCGAAGGTTAGTATCTCTTTCTTCTTCTTATCTTTTCTTAAAGTTGCAAAATACCTTACTTCAATTTCAATCATTATAATCCCAATTCCTTAAGTTTTGCTTCAGTTGGGATACCATCTTTACCCCATCCTCTTAGTTCATAGTACTCTGGAAGCATATCTCCTAGTCTATTTACATGACCTTTAGAAGGACCTTCAGAAATTTCCTCTTCCAATAATCTCTTAGGTAGTGTATCCTCTGCTGGAGTGATCCCAGCTAATTGATTAAACTGTCTTTCTATATTGTATATTCTATCCCCAATTTGTAGTATATCAGTTCCTGTTAAGTCTGCTCCACAAATTGCATTGTACATATCAGCATAGTCATCAGCTCCAAGTGCGAATGAAGTAAATAAACATACTCCAAGGGAATCAATTGATGCAGTCAAATCTTGGAATATCTTTGTCCAAGAAGCTTTGTCTTTTGTAACAAGTCTATCTAAAGCTTCTGGTAAACCAAGTACTTCTGGAGATATTAGATATCCTCTAACATGGCATCCCCCTCTGTTACTCGTTGCATAAGTTAAGCCTTGTCCTTGAGTTCCCCTTGGATCATAGGCTGGCATTTCAAGCTTCTTAACTGACATAGAAATTTCTGGTAATCCATACTCATCTGCTAATCTGTATGAACCCTTAGCCATCTTCTTGCCAAGTCCCTGTCCATATCCCATTCTCTTAACCCATTCAGTTATGTCAGTACCATTACCAAACTCTAACTTTAATCCATCAAGTTCCTCGTCCTTTATTAGTCCTTTTTCATGTAATTCGATAGCTGCAGCTATTGTGGCACCAGCTGATATTGTATCAATACCCATTTCATTACACCAATGATTTGCACTTATTATAGCTTCCATGTCACTTAATCCACAGTCTGAACCAAAAGCCCAAAGTGTTTCGTACTCTGGTCCTCCACCTTCCCAATCCCCAACTTTTACATATCTTCCGCAACCTATAGGACATCTATAGCATGCTGTTCTCTTTGTAAGGTATTTCTCAGCTAGAGTTTCTCCACTAATTTCTTCAGCTCCCTCAAAAGCTGATTTCTGGAAATTATTAGTTGGAAGGCTTCCCAATTCATTAAGTATATTAACTAATACCGCTGTTCCATATGTTGGTAATCCTTGGCCAGTAACTCCATTTTCTTTAATCTTTGCTAGTTGTTTCTTATTTAATTCCTTGATTTTATCCTGATCTGGAACATCTGGTAATCCTGATCCTTTAACTACTATAGCCTTAAGGTTTTTAGATCCCATAACTGCTCCTACTCCTGATCTACCTGCAGCTCTATCTTCGTCATTAATAATGGCTGCAATCATTGATAGATTTTCTCCACCAGGTCCAATTGCCAATACTTTTGATCCCTTTGGATAATTCTCTTCCAAGTACTTGGTTGTATTGGATACGGTTGTTCCCCATATTTTATCAGCTGATTTTAATTCAACCTTGTCATCCTCTATAGCTAGGTAGACAGGTTCTTCTGATTTTCCTTCAAATACTATTACATCCCAGCCTGCAAATTTAAGCTCTGCTCCCCATTTCCCTCCTGAGTTAGATGATGCTATAGTTCCAGATAATGGAGACTTTGTTACTACCATATACCTACCACCTGTAGCAACTGGATTACCAGTCATAGGACCTGTTACAATAAATAACTTGTTTTCAGGACTAAGTGGATCTACCTTAGGATCAACCTCATCCATCATCATCTTTGTTCCCAAACCTCTACCGCCTATGAATTTTTTTGCTAATTCATAGTTAAGTTCTTCAGTTTTTAATGTCCCCTCTGTCAAGTTTATTCTTAAGATTTTTCCGTTATAACCAAACATTTACAAACCCCCTTATTTTATTCTACTATAATATTATGCAAATATTGTGCCAATTTACATAGCTGCTTTAATGTATTATATTGTGCTAAAACTAGCCATTCATTAAAATAAAATAAGTGCAATAAAATTCAGTTGAAAAACTGTTCCATTTTATTACACTTATCGCCTTTATTTAGTGTTCATTTTTGTATCATTGTCATTATTTGACACATTAATTCTCATTTAACTTTCTATACAGAGTATTCCTACTTATTCCTAATGCATTTGATGCCTTTGAAATATTACCTTCAAAATAATCCAAGGTCTTTTTAATGTGGTCTAGCTCAATTTCTTCCAATGATAGGGGAGTATAAATTGATTTAAGAGATTTAGGCTCTATATTTCCCTGTTGGAAAGACATGGGTATTGATTCGGTATTAATTATTAACTCTACCATATTTTCCAGTTCTCTAATATTGCCTGGCCAATTATAGTCCATAAGTTTTTCCATGTACTCATCACTTACTTGAACAATCTTCTTGTTAAGCCTTGTAGCTTTTCTCTCCATAAAATAATTAAAAAGTAATGGTATGTCATCTATTCTTTCTCTTAAGGGAGGCAGTCGTAATGGAAGGACATTTAGTCGGTAGTATAAGTCCTTTCTAAAAGTTCCTTTTTCCATTTCTTCTCTTAGATTTTTATTTGTAGCAGCTATTATCCTTACATCTATAGGAACTTCCCTTGAACTACCTATTCTTCTTATGGTACCTTCTTCAATAACTCTAAGTAATCTAGTCTGTAATTCATAGGGCATTTCTCCAATTTCATCTAAGAAAAGAGTCCCTCCATCAGCTATTTCAAATTTACCCGGATGACCTTCTGGCTTTGCTCCTGTAAAGGATCCTCCTTCATATCCGAATAATTCTGACTCAATCAAATTCTTTGGTATTGCTCCACAGTTTAGGGCTACAAAAGGTTCTTTCCTTCTATTGCTCTCATTTTGAATTGCCTGGGCAAATATTTCCTTTCCAGTTCCACTTTCCCCCATGATCAAAATTGTTGACTTTGAATCAGCTATTTTCTTAGCAAAGTTTATAGTTTTCTTAAAATCATCATTTTCACCTATAACTTTATCAAATGTATATATGGCCAATGATCCAGTCACCTTATTTGCTAGTTTCCTCATCTTTTTAACATCTTTAACCACAAATACAATTTCATCAACTATTCCAAATATATTGCTTACAGGATAAGCACTTAAATTTACTTCGTTTTTATTAGCTTTAATATTTACATATACGTCATCCTGAAATATGCTTTCTTTTGTCGTAATCTTTTTAACTATATCCTCCCAATTTACAAACATTTTAGATATGTCTTGCCTTCTAAAGTCCTCTTTATCAAAACCCAAAAGATCATATGTATAGTCATTTGCAAGCTTTACACTTCCATCTAATGTAGTAGAAAATATTGCTGAAGGTATTGAATTTATTATGGTTTCAATATAATTTTTACTATTATGTATCTCATCTGAAGTCTCTTTTAGCGCTATCATTTTTTCAATTGCCGTAGCAGCTGCGGCAACCATCCCTAAAGTATGAGAATTAACTAACTCCATGTCTCCAGTTAAGTCAATGCAACCTATTATATCGCCTTTTGAATCTCTAATTGGAGCTCCAGAACATGTCCATCTGTGAAATATTTTCACCTGATGCTCTTTTCCCGTTACTTGAAGAGGGTATCCTTCAAATAAACAGGTTCCCATTCCATTAGTTCCAACATATTCCTCTCCCATATAAGCTCCAGGTATTAGATAGGTGTCATAAGCTTTGGCGATCATATCTTCATTACCTATAATATTTAATATACAACCATCTTTATCAGTAAGAATTACTAAGAAATTAGTGTCCTTAACAAAACTATATATTTGATCAACAAAGGGATTAGCTACCGTTATTAGTTCTTGATTATCTTTTATTATATTATCTAATTCCTTTTCAGAAATCACTTTTTTGCTAATCTTCTGATCAGGTGATATCCCATATCTTTCACTTCTTAATCTGGCTGATCTAATGTAATCTTCCATTGCAACACCTCCCTACAATAAAGTTATCAACAAATTCATCAAATGTCAAAATTAATATGCTTTTTCTAATTGGTTATTTATAGCATATATAGTATAATCTCTATATTAACTACATAAGAAAAAGGTGAGACAATGGATGATAATAGATCAAGAGCTCAGAGATTGGGTTCTGAACCTATAATAAGATTATTAATTAAGTTTTCAATACCAGCAATGGTTGGTATGATTGTAAATGCACTTTACAACATAGTCGATAGAATATTTATTGGTCGTGGAGTTGACAGTGTGGCAATTGGAGGTATCTTCGTCGGTATGCCTCTAATGCTAATCTTAATGGCATTTGCTATGCTAGTTGGAATCGGTGGAAATACTCTTGTTTCCATCAGATTAGGTGAGGATAAGAAGGAAGAAGCAGATAAGATAGCAAATAATTCCCTCTTGCTACTGTTTGGTATTGGAATAGTCTTAAGTATAACAGGACATATTTTTCTTAAACCTATATTAGTATTATTTGGAGCAAGCGAATCAAATATAGGATATGCTATGGATTACTTGAGAATTATTCTAATTGGAGCCCCCTTCCAAGCAGTTGGTTTTGGAATGAATAACTTTATTCGTGGTGAAGGAAATCCCAAGATTGCAATGTTTACAATGCTTATAGGAGCAATATTAAATATAATACTTGACCCAATTTTTATCTTTGTTTTTAATATGGGTGTTCAAGGTGCAGCCTTAGCCACTATTATTTCTCAGTTTGTGTCTGCAATGTGGGTATTAAGGTATTTCTTATCCGGCAAAAGCATCCTTACTATTGGGATAAAGTACATGAAGCTAGAGTTTAATATAGTAAAAAAGATTATAACAAATGGATTCGCTCCATTTAGTATGCAAATAGCAGCCAGTATGGTAACAGCACTATACAATAACAACCTTCAAACTTATGGAGGAGATTTAGCTGTTTCTACAATGGGTGTTATTAATTCTGTGTCAATGATGATTCTAATGCCTATATTTGGATTAAATCAAGGGGCTCAACCTATAATGGGATTTAATTATGGTGCCAGAAACTATGATCGTGTTAAAAAAGCTTTAATATACTCAATTATCGCTGCTACAACAATAACAAGCTTTGGATTTATCATTGTTCAGTTCTTCCCTGACCTTATAGTTAAATTATTCGTGGGTGAAACTGAAAACGCTCCAAAAATGATGGAGATTGCAATTCCTGCAATGAAAAGAGTCTTAATGATGCTTCCAATACTTGGTTTCCAGATTATCTCTACATCTTATTTCCAAGCTACAGGAAGACCAAAACAAGCCATGCTTCTTAGTCTTTCAAGACAGGTATTGTTCTTAATTCCTTTAATTCTTATCCTCCCACCTATTTTTGGACTGATCGGGGTTTGGTCAGCTGGGCCAACTGCAGACTTATTGTCTTCTCTGGTTACTGCAGTTCTAATAATCGGTTCAATTAAGCATCTAAAATAAGAGAAGCCTATGATTACTTATAAGTTAAAGTAATCATAGGCTTTTACATTTTCTTGATGATTTCTATTAGTTGTTTTGTCATTCTAGCAGTATATCCCCAGATGACATAATCATAATACAAGTAGAATAAAACAGTGTGTCTTCCTGTTCTAAAATTATAGTCCTTTCCCCTTGGAATAAGTTCATATGGAAATTCATCGTTATTCTCAGTGATTAATCCCAATTCATATACCCTGGGTTCATTTTCTTTAAAGAATTCAATGGGAACAGTGAATACATGGTCTACCTCATCCTTACTGGGTATAATTTCACCAAGCTCCTTGTTAATTTTACCCAAAAAACAGTGAATAGTAAAATTTGCATATGAAACCAAAAAATCTAACTCTCCTATAACTTCAATATCCTCCCTATCTATCAATAACTCTTCCATGGTTTCCCTGATAGCAGCGTCCTTAAAACTTTCTCCTTTTTCCACCTTTCCCCCAGGAAAGGATATTTCTCCAGGCTGAGCTTTTAAATCTTTTGAACGTAACTCATATAGTATATTCCATTTACCATCAACTTCAATTAAAGGAATCAACACTGCAAATTTCCCTTTTACATCCATGGGTCTAGGAGTTCTATTCTTGATTATCTCCTTTAATACTTCTATATTCAATATACTACCTCCTAAATCCTACATAAACATTATGCTTACAACCTCAGCTAATATTTCATCCTTATTCTTTAAACTAAGGGATTCTAATCTGCCTAGAAAACCATTTGTCTTATCCTTATGGCGAGTTAAAAAAACATCATTACTTTTGAATTTACTAATGATATCATCTACTCTATAAATTTCAAACTTCTCCAGTTTTAATCTCCCCATAGCTCTTTCAAACAATCCTAACATTATATCTTCATAATTATTCTCTCTATTCATATCAAGAATTGATGCAATCTTAGGAAGGATATCTTCAAATAAAGCTCTTTTTTTATTTGAGTTCCCTACGTTAAATAGATCCATTAGTTTTTCAACTCTCTGGTCTTCCAAGTCATACAAAAGATTAACAAAATACTTATCTCCCTCAGGATAAAAGTAATAATTGTCGCCGACATACCCTCTAATAGCTTTCAAACCATCAAAATAACCCAATTTTATATTTTTCCTGCTTATATCCTTTTCGTAGGTAAAAGACCTGCCTATGTCATCTGATGGGCTAATAACTATAACCTCATTTAGTGTATCATCCTGGATTATGGTTCTCTCTCCTGGATGGGTTCTAACAATTATCAGGTTTTTATAGCCTTTGTTACTTAACATTTTATATGGTAAATTGTCATAAACCCCACCATCTAAATAGTGCTTTCCTCCTATTCTTTCATTTTTAAATACTGGTAAAAATGCCGAGGCTAATAGGTAATCCTTAATCATTCCCTCAGGCATATCATCCTTGAAAATCTCAATTGCTCTTAGGTCAGTTATATTTACAGTTACAATTCCAAAATCAATATTTGACTCTCGAATCTTTGATTCGTCTACATGCTCATTAAGCATATTTTTAAAAGGGGTAATGTCAAGCCCTCTATCACTTATGACATCCTTTAACTTTACCCCTAAATGTCTTAAATCTTCAATATTTAATTTTAACTGTCTTAGTCTTCTTATATCTTCATCATTGGCATTTATGACCTTCGAGTAAGATATATCTTCCCATAGCTCCCTGCAAATCTTAAAATCACCCTGAACAATCATAGCTCCATTTAAAGCTCCTATGGATGTTCCCGATATTGCTTTAACCTCTAACCCACAATCTAAGATAGCCTGGTAGGCACCTACTTGATAGGAACCTTTAGCTCCTCCACCTTCAAGAACTAATCCATACATGGTACCATCTCCATCCTTCTATAATTGAGAAGTACAGTTTGGACACCTTGTAGCTTCTATTGCAATAGTTGTCTTGCAGTATGGACACTCTTTTGTTGTTGGTGCTTCTTCTTTAACTTCTTCAGGTTTCTTCATCTTGTTTATTTGCTTAACAATTAAGAAGATGGAGAAAGCGATAATTAGAAAATCTACAATTGCCATAATAAACATACCATAATTTAGGGTAGCTGCTCCTGCTTCTTGTGCAGCAGCTAGGGTTTCATAAGTATTTCCGTCTAAGCTAACAAATAATGTAGAAAAATCAGTACCACCTAGGAAGAGACTAACCACTGGCATAATAATATCAGCCACTAGAGATGCAACTATTTTACCAAAAGCACCCCCAATTATTACACCAACTGCTAAGTCAACTACATTACCCCTTAATGCAAATTTCTTAAATTCTTTTAACATAAGAACTCCCCCTTTCAATATTCTATTATATACCCAATATATTCCATTTTCTACTCCCACCCATTATGTTATAATATATTAAAAACAGGAGGAATGAAATGTCTAACAGGAAAAATTGGAATGAATACTTCATGCAAATAACGGAACTAGTTGCCAGTAGATCAACATGCGATAGAGCTTGGGTAGGCTGCGTTCTAGTAAATGATAGCAATAGAATTGTATCAACAGGTTACAATGGCTCTGTTTCTGGGAATCCACACTGTGATGATGTTGGCCATACAATGAGGGATGGACACTGTATAGCTACAATCCACGCTGAAATGAATGCACTATTGTATTGTGCCAAAGAAGGCATATCAGTAAAAAATTGTTCAGCTTATGTTACTCATTTCCCTTGTCTTAATTGCACTAAATCATTAATTCAAGCGGGAATTAAGAAGATTTATTACAAGAATGATTATAGGGTTGATGAATATGCATTGGAATTACTAAATAAAAATAAGGTAGGCTATGAAAAGATCGATTAAATAGCTTCTTTAGCCAACTTATCTGCTAAGTCATTATACTTATTTCCCGAATGAGCCTTGACCTTGATGAAGTGAACATCCAGGTCTTTTTTTATGCTATCAAAAAACCTCTTGTACTCTTTTGTACCATCCTTATTTGTCTTCCAATTACCCAATGCCCAGTTTTCTATTCCAGTGTAGTCATAATATATGGCTATATTCTTCTTGCCATTTTCCAAAGCCCAATCCATAGCTACCATTGAACCCTTAATTTCACCTGCAACATTTCTCATCTTGGAAAGTTCTAGATCGAATTCCCTGCCACTGAAAGTATGTTCATCATCACCATCTATTATTACCACTCCGTAGCTATAACTTCCACTACCTATATCATAACTCCCATCCACGTAAGCTATAACTTCATAAGATTCCACATTAGTATTTTGGGGGCCATGAATAAAGTCTAAAGCCTCTTTCTCACTAGAAAATTTTTTATATCTTGCATCCGGATATCCAATAACTTGTTGTTTACATTCATCCCAGCTGCTAAAAATACCTACTTTTCTACCAACTCTAACTGCATAGTACCATTTAGCCATATAACACCTCTTTAATTTAATAGATTAATTATACCATACCAATCATTTTACAAGAAAGTTCATTTTGATTATAAGTATTAATTCCACATAGGTTAGACTCACGGTGAAATTCTTATAGTCAAAGATCAATTCCATTTGAATAAGTCATATACTTAGGATATTCCCAATCAATATACAATTGTTAAATTATTTGCACCAATTGATGTTACAGCATATAAATAAAAGTTAAATTTATTCCAATTATCTTTGTTATTTTATTGTTAATCCAAAAAACTTGTTAGGTTTTCATTTAACATAAGTAAATATTTCGAGGTTTTTTTTACATTATTTATGATTAATAACTTATGCCCGATTTAATTATCAAAAACATATTGATTTTAAGCATTTTTACCCTATTGATATTAATTTATCAATTTTTGGTTAATTGGTAATTTTCAAAAAATTTAATGTTGTAAAGTAATTATTTTTTTGCTAGAATATCAATATGGTGTATTTAGGAAAGCGTTCCTAATCCCATAAAATACAACTTTCACCAGTTGTCAAGTTTCAAATGTTCTTTGAAAAAATAATAATTAAAGGAGGGAATTTATGGATTTTATTATGGAACTTAATGGTACCATTAATGGTTTTGTATGGGGACCACCTATGCTATTCCTATTGGTAGGTACAGGTGTTTATTTATCATTTAGAACTAATTTCTTTTCAATTTTAAAGCTAGGTTATGTACTTAAAAATACATTCCTAAAAATGTTTTCAAAAGATGTACAAGGTGAGGGAGAAATCACTCCATTCCAGGCAGTTGCTACAGCTCTAGCAGCTACAGTAGGTACAGGTAATGTTGCCGGTGTTGCTACTGCTATTGCGCTAGGTGGACCTGGAGCAATATTCTGGATGTGGGTATCTGCAATATTCGGTATGACAACAAAATTTGGTGAAGTTGTTCTTGCGGTAAAATACAGAGAAAAAACTGATGATGGTCGTTTCGTTGGTGGTCCAATGTATTATATTCAAAATGGACTTAAGTGGAAGTGGTTAGCAATTATATTTTCAATATTTGGGGCTTTGGCTGCATTCGGTATCGGTAATATGGTACAGTCAAACTCAGTTGCTGCTTCATTACAAGAAACATTCAACGTTCCTCCACTAGCAACAGGAATCGTACTTGCAGTTCTTACTGCACTTGTAATTCTTGGTGGAATTAAGAGAATCGGTGCTGTAACAGAGAAGCTTGTTCCTTTTATGGCAGCAATCTATATACTAGGTGCACTCTTTATAATCATCTTAAATGGATCTCATATTCCAGAAGCTTTTGGATTAATCTTCAAGCATGCATTTACTCCAGCAGCTGCATCTGGTGGATTCGTTGGAGCTACAATTGCTACAGCAATGAGAAGAGGTATTTCCCGTGGTGTATTCTCAAACGAAGCTGGTCTTGGTAGTGCTCCAATAGCACATGCTGCTGCAACTACTGATCACCCAGTAAGACAAGGTCTTTGGGGAGTATTCGAAGTATTTATGGATACTATCGTAATCTGTACATTAACTGCTATGGCAATAATGGTATCAGGATTATGGGATAGTGGAGTTACAGGTGCTGCTCTTACTACTCAAGCATTTAACGAAGCAATTCCAGGTGGTGGATACATCGTATCTATTGGTATAATGCTATTTGCATTCTCAACAATCCTTGGTTGGTCATATTATGGAGAAAGATGTGCTGAGTACCTATTAGGTAAAAAAGCTATTCTTCCTTACAGAATTCTTTGGATCCCAATGGTAGTTGTAGGATCAATTGGTGGATTAGAGTTCCTTTGGGACTTATCAGATACTCTTAATGGATTAATGGCTATTCCTAACTTAATCGGTGTTCTTCTATTAAGTGGAACAGTAATATCATTAACAAAAGAATTCTTTGCAAAGGAAAAATCAAAATAAGACATTTTAAAAGCGAAACCAAATTTGGTTTCGCTTTTTTTATTTTTTGTATGCTCTAATTCCCACTTAAGCTGAGTGAGCTATTCTACTAGCAGCAGCTGCAGCAATGGCAGCAACTATATCATCCAAGAAGGTATTAACTGCCACACCTTTTTTCGTGTCAAGTTCTTTAATAATTCCCACCTTTTCCTTATCTAAATATCCAAAATTAGTTAAACCTATAGTCCCATATACATTGACTATGGATAGTGGTAGTATTTCATCAATCCCGTATAATCCTTCATCTGCTTCTATAATACTTTGAAGGGGTTCTGGAAGTAATTTCTTTTCAGTTAATTCATCAATGGCAATACCTGTCATTATGGCATGTATGATTTCCCTCTTGCTCAATACTGCATCAATATTTAATAAGCACTTTTCAATAGTTAAATCCGGATAATACTGTTTCTGTAAGTCTCTGACAATTTCTGCTATATCAATAAGTTCTACCCCTCTTCTGTTTAACATGGCAATAGCCTCTCTCTTTAACTCCACCATGTTGTATTTGTGATGGTACTTATTTTTTGATTGATCCAAATCTTATTCCCCCTTATTCTTATATCCTTATAATTCTAGTAAAGCTCTTCTCTCTCATAAGGATACTCATCTGTTAGTTCTCCCAAGGCAAAATACCTCAATCCATTTTTGGATGTGTAGTAACATGTCATTAATGAAATTATTGGCTTTCCTCTTTCTTCCGCTCTTTCTTCATCTAACATATATATGGCCGTTTCAGGTACTAGTATTGTCTCATAGATGGTGTATTCATATACTGTGTTCTTGTCAGTAATCTGAATTATCATACCCTCTTGAGCATTTAAAAGATTCCCAAATAATAGTTTAGGGTCTTTCATGTAATGGGAAGCTAAAGAAAAATTCCCTGCTCCCATTCTTATATCAGGTACCATAGTCGCAGCTCCTGCCATTAAATTAGCATCAGTAACACCTTTAAGAACAGGCAGATTAATTCCTAAATCTGATATTATTAGTTGTCCAACAATATTTTCATCTTCAAACCTGGCTGTGTTAACCACTGCTGTTGTAGTAGATACATCTCTAATGGCTGAGTAATCATAAACCGCTTCTCTTTGATTGTTTTCTTCTATTTGTTCAACTGTTATCTCTTCTACAATTTCCACTGTTTTATCAACCTGGTTGGTCACCAATAATTTTGTTATATATGGGGAAGCTATTAATAATACTCCTATTAAAATTAAAAAAGCTGAGATATATTTTTTCATTTACACCACCTCAGCTAATTGATACCCTCAATCATTTAATTTTATGCAGCCAGATTCTACAATAGCCAAATCCGATAGAACATCCATGGGATCTATGCAAATGTATGCTTCGTTAAGATTATGAATATCTATGGACACAGAAAGCTCAGTGCAACCAAATATGAAAACTTCAACTCCATGACCTTTCATAGCTTCCATGACTTCTAGAAAATCAACAACACTTGAGTTGTAGTCCCCCTTCTTTATGTCGTATATAAAGCTCATAACTACCTCTTGTTGCTCTTTTCCTGGTTTAGCTAGCTCAATGTCAAGCTTCTTGGCTTCGGCGTCATATATGCCTGTTTTCAAGGTCCCAGTCGTAGCCAGTAACCCAACCTTCTTTTCAGGATATTTGTTGCTTATATACCGCATTGTTTCATAGGGCATGTTAATAAATGGAATATCTATATGATTGATAATATCATCATAGTAAAAGTGTGCTGTATTACAAGGCATCACCAAGAAATCAGCACCTGTTTTTTCCAATAATTTAGCTGACTTAATTAATTCATTAAGGGGAGAATCTCCTTGGCCTAGTATTGAAGATGTTCTATCTGGTATTTTTGTATTGTTGTCTATAAAAATTCTGGGATGATCCTGGTCTTTCATAGCTTTAGTATTTACTACAATTTTTTCAAATAATTTAACTGTAGCAAGAGGACCCATGCCACCAATGATACCAATATTTTTTGTCATTAATTCTCTCCTCCAAACCATAGCTTAATTTCTCTTTCCGCTGACTGACTACTATCAGAACCATGAATAATATTATATGTTGTGGAGCTTGCATGATCACCTCTAATTGAACCTGGAGTTGCATTCATTGGATTTTTATCTCCAATCAGTAGTCTCATGACTTGTATACAATTTTCACCTTCCACAATCATGGCCATCACATTCCCACCTGAAACAAAATCAACTAATTCATCATAAAAATCTTTACCCTTATGCTCAGAATAATGTTCTTTAACAAGCTCAACTGGTGGCATAAATAACTTTGCTCTGGTTAAGTTAAACCCCTTGTTCTCAATTCTAGAAATAATCTTACCAATAAGTCTTCTCTCTACACCATCTGGTTTAATCATAATAAAGGTTCTTTCCATCTCTATGCCCTCCTTCTATTAATTTGAAGTTGCTCCCTGGCTTTTAGCTATAGCTTTAAATCCTTCTGACATTTCTATGGTTCCATTGGGAAATACCCAAATAGCTTCTAATCCCTCTACGGAATCAACTAGTGCTCTACTTTCCTCATATGGTAGCAGGTAAACTTCAGTTGAATAGAAATCAGCCAATGCGGAATCTTCAATGACTACATTCACTGCTCTATAATAACTTGCAGGCATAAGAGTTTCTGGATCTATTATATGGTGAACTCTCACATCATCAACAAAATAATATCTTTGATAGTCCCCTGAACTTACAACAGATGCTTCATTTACAAAGATTACATCCAGATCTCCTTCTCCAAAAATCTCTTTATCTGGATTTTGTATTCCAACGCCCCATTTATCTTTCTCATTATCCATTGGTTTGCCTGTAGATCTAATATTTCCACCAGCGCTCATTATCCAAGAGGTAAATCCCTTTTCTATAAGCTCATGTGAAATTATCTCAACTGCGAAACCCTTAGCTATTGCTCCAACATCTAAGGACATTTCAGGATCGTCCAAGTATACAGTATTATTGACCTCATCAATTATTACATCATCAATATCAGTATGCTCATTTGCTGCCAATAATAGTTCCATTGGTGGAAGCTTAGCATTATCTGGATCTGCCATCCCATCATCTCTATACCTGGACCAAACTTCAAGTACAGCTCCGAAGGCAATATTTACCTTCCCACTGGAATTTTTATTCATTTCCTTTGAAAAGACCAACAAGTCAATAATTTCCTTCTCCACTGCAACAGAACTTAACCCTGCATTATCATTTATTGTCTTAAGATTATTAATCCCTTCATAACTATTGTACTTATCAAATAATCTATGAAGCTCAAGCATTCTACTCTCTAGATACTCAGCATATTCATTAAACTCATCTTGAGTCTTTGCATAACCAATTAGTTGAGTTACAGTATCAAAAGCATTAAAGAAAGTATAACTATACCTATAGTAATTTGGATCTGTTCCACAACCTGATAGAGTGGTTGCTAATACTGCTATTATCAATATAAAAGTTATTATTTTTTTCATTATATCACCCTAAGATATCATATCAAAATTTATACTTATTATCAAACACTAAGTAATCACAAATAAAAACTCCCTCAAATTGAGGGAGTTAGTTTTAAATTATTTAGAAACCGCTAGAGCTTCTTCAACAACTGCTAGGTAATCAGTTACAGTAACTGTAACAGATGATACTAGATCTTCTTCAGTAGTTTTTCCTTCTGCTAGACCCATTCCTTTGATCTCGTCAATTGATTTTCCTACCATCCAAGTTGCTAGTGCTTCAGCTTGCTCAAACCATTCTTTTCCAATACCTGAAGCTTTAAGCATACCATAATCACCAGCAAGTTCATTCTTAGTCTTGAACTCTCCAGCTCTGTCAGTAGTTACAACTCCTGCTTCATCAAATGCTACTCTTACTTGTGCTGTATCAATAACTGCTCCAGCTACATTACCAGCTTCATCAAATGCTGCAGCTGAAAGTACAGTGTCAACTTGTGCTTGTGCTAAAACTGCGTTACCGTTAGCATCTGTTCCTGCATCTCTTGATTTAGCAATTGAAGTTTTAACTCCAAGACCAGCCTTAACTGCTCCTTCAGCTTCGATTGCTTCTGCCCATGCTTGCTCAACAACTGCAATATAATCAGTTACTGTAATAGTAACAGATGATACTAGATCTTCTTCAGTAGTTTTTCCTTCTGCAAGACCCATTCCTTTGATCTCATCAACAGTTTTTCCTACCATCCAATCTTCCAATGTAGCAATTTGCTCAAACCACTCTTTTTGAATTCCTGATGCTTTTGCCATACCATAGTCTGGTCCAAGATCTTTTTTAGTTTTAACTTCTGCAGTTTTATCAGATGTTACAACTAATTCTTCATCAAATGCAACTTTTGTTTGTGCAACGTCGATATATACGCTTAATATTTTACCTTCGCTATCAAATAATACTGATCCAGCAGTTACATCTGCTTGTGCCTGTGCTAAAACTGCATTACCGTTAGCATCTGTTCCTGCATCTCTTGATTTAGCCACTGAAATTACATGACCTAAACCTAATTTTTGTCCGCCTTCTGCTGGTGTTTCAGTAGGCTCTTCAGCTGGTTCTTCAACTGGTGCTTCTGGTGTTGCTGGCTCTGCTGGAGCTGCTGGTTCCTCTGTGGAACAACCTGCTAATACTCCCATTGCCAAAATAAGTACTAATAAAAGTGATAATACTCTCTTCATTTTTTCCCTCCATTATTTTTTATAGGTTCAAACAACAAAGTCATTATAACATGAATAAATTATCCATGCAATACATATCGTTAAATTTATATTTATCAATATACCCTAATGCTTTATCACGATAAAATTTATTTTTTTGATAGCTTTAAAGCATCACTATCAGCCAGTTGCAAGTCTTACATATCCTTCCATTTATTATAGAGTTAAGATTACTTGAATATATTAAAAATAATTAATATATAAATCTTAAATTCTCCTCTTCTGAATATAGCTGTATACTAGAAAATATACAATTATTGCCAACAAAACAAATGATATGGGATTTGTAAATAATTCAACTATAAAACCCACGATGGATCCTGATGATAATATTGCTCTTCTAAAATTACTATCTATTATAGGGCCTAAGATCATACCTAAAACAATAGGACCAATGGGAAAATTATATACTCTAAAAACATATCCAATTACTCCAAAAATAATAACAATAAGCAGTTCAAAATAACTACCACTGATGGAGTATGCTCCAATTGCCGATAGAACTAAGATGGAAGGTAGTATTTTTTCCCTTGGGATCTCTACTATTCTAGTAAAAAGTTTAATTCCCATTAAGCCAAATATTAAAAGAAAAACATTTGCTACAATCAGTGATATAACTATAAACCAGAAAATACTTGGATTATCCAGTATAAGTAGAGGTCCTGGTCTTAGACCATGAATAAACATTGCTCCTATAATAATTGCCGTTACGCTGTCTCCAGGGATTCCGAGGGTTAACATGGGAATAAAGGCCCCACCTATGGCAGCATTATTTGCGGTTTCAGGTGCTATTACCCCTTCAATGGCTCCTTCACCAAACTCAACCTTATTATTCTTTACTGTTCTTCTTGCATTATCATATGCTAGTATTGCTGCAATATCACCACCTGTTCCAGGCAATGCTCCAATTATACCTCCAATTATTGATGATCTAATAGTTAAAGGTATGAATTTATATATGACATTCCATGATGGTATTATTTTTGTGACTTCTTGTTTTACCATGGGTCTGTCTATATCTCTAATCTGATATAGAGCTTCTGACACACCAAATAATCCTATCATTGCAGCTACATAGCTAATTCCACCTAGAAGGTTTAGATTTCCAAATGTAAATCTGCCTATTCCAGTGAAAGGGTCCATTCCTATTAAGCCAATTAAAACGCCTAAAACACCTGTAAATACCCCCTTAGCGGTGGATTTACTTCCCATACTTCCAACCAGAAGTATACCCATGATCCCAATAAGAAAGTAATCTCTTGGTGCAAAACCAAGTGCGATCTTTGACATCAAAGGGGTGGCTGTTACCATTATAAGCACTCCAATTAAACCTCCAATTACTGATTGAACTGTTGCTATACCTATAGTTTCTCCTGCCAATCCCTTCTTAGCCAAGGGATATCCATCTAATGCTGTAGCTATTGCTGCTGGTGCGCCAGGTATATTAAGTAAAATTGCAGATCTAGCACCCCCATAAACACCACCAACAAATACACCTATCATCAAGGCAAGAGCACTTAATGTGTCCCATGAAAAGGTAAAAGAAATAAGTAAGGATACAGCCATAGTTACTGATAACCCAGGAATAGCACCAATATATATTCCTGCAAATGTTCCAGCTGCAATTAATATTCCTAAATATGGAATTGTAAAGGGCAATAGTAATCCTTCTAATCCATTTAACATAAGTCTCTCCTATTTAATTATTGCCTTAAATATACTCCCAAAAATTATCCAAATAAATAAAATAAAAAATATGCTATATTTTATAGATGCTATAAATTGTCCTTTAGATAAATACCCTATACTTAAGAACATAAAGATTAAAGAAGCAATATAAAACCCAATTACTTGAGTTAAAATTATAAAACCAATAAAAGTAGTAATCACTACTACTATCTTTCTGTTTATGAAAAAAAACACCTGTTGTTCCTCTATTAATGGTACTTCCTCAGGCCTTTTCTTATTTAATAAAAATCGTACTAATAAATTTAAAGATACTAGAATCAAAATTATAGACAAAATAAAAGGAATAAACCCAGGAGAAGAGAGATTGTAATCCTCTTGAAACAACAAATAAGAATTCCAAAATACCCCTAGACTAATAAGCCCAAGGGTAATTATTAAAAATAATTCACTTTTGTGGAATTCATAGTTCTTCATTACATCACAACCTACTCAACAATCCTCTTAATATCAAATTCTTCAGGGGAAATCTCAGTTCCACCAGCATCGAATAACAACCATGAAGACACTCTCTTCCAGGCATCTAGAAACTCATAAGCTTCTTCTCCGGAGATTCCCATAGGTATTATTGCATTATCACTCATAAATATCTGAAACTCATCCCTATCATACGCTTCTTTGTATGCCTTAACTAATACATCTACTATTTCCTTTGGTGTGTCTTTTTTTACATAGACGCCATAAAATGGTCCCCAAGGTAAATATTTACTATACTCATCCCTAACTACTCCTATAGGCACTACTTCTTCATATCCAGGGATATTATCATTGGAGATACTGCTTATAACCCTTACATCTTCATTCCTTAATAATTCTTTCACTGCAGATAGTTTGGTTATTGTGAAGTCAACATGACCACCTAGTAGGGCAGTAACAACTGGTCCATCTCCATCAAAAGGAATTTGATTAAATGTTACTTCATCTACAGATTTAAACAATGAAGCTACAACAAAGGGAAGTCCACCTGGTCCTGTTGTTCCCATCTTTATTTTGTCAGGATTGCTCTTTGCATCCAACAATAACTCTTCAATGGATTTATACTCGGAGTCCTCCCTTACTACAACTACTGCAGTTTCCCTACCTATCAATATAATAGGTTCAAAATCATCATAACTTAATTGGGATATTCCCATAACCTGGTACAATTGAGGGTTTTCAGCTCCATATAGAAGATTGTATCCATCAGAAGCCTGATCATGAACAAATTGTGTAGCAATGGCACCTGTAGCCCCAGTCTTATTCTGAAGAATGATTGATTTCCCCAGATTCTGCTCCACAAATGGCGTCAATGATCTTGATATTATGTCTGTTCCGCCACCTGCGCCCCATTGTATTACACCATTTAAATCCTTGCTGGGAAATGAATCTTCATTATTATTTACTATATTTTCACATCCACTTAATAAAAGTAGTAGTACTACAATTATTAAGGATATATATCTTTTTATCACTACTACCCCTCCATTCAATATTATATAAATTCATTCCTATATTATCACTGAGAATTTATTCATGCAATAAAAATATACTAAAAAAGCCTTTACACCAAATATTCTTTAGTACAAAGGCTCTTCTAGAAGTATTACAATTTTAACTTTTTCTTAATCAAATCCATATACTTATCCCCTGATCTCTCACCATATAAAATCATACTTAAATACACTTCTGAGGTCTGAATATCTTCAGCCAACTTCTTTTGTGTCATATTGACTTCGATTAATTTTCTCTTAACTTCTTCTCCAAAGGGTGTAAGCTTTCTTTTTCTCATCAAATCACATCCTAAAAGAAATTTTTGTTCTCTTTTTGTTGATTAGTATGATAAAATATGGGTATTGATTGTAGATGATTACATAAATAGAATATCTCAGATGTCAGATAATGTCAATATCATTCCAAATTATTCTCTGATGTCCGATACTCGGGGGGTGAAGTTATGTCCACAATTGGGCAAAGATTAAAGTCAGCTAGAAAAGCAAAAAAATTGTCTTTATTAGAGGTACGTGATCTAACGGGTTTATCCACTGGTAACCTAAGTGACTTAGAGAACGATAAATTTTCACCATCTGCAAATACTCTAATACTTTTAAGACAAGTCCTAAATGTAACTATTGATTGGATATTAACCGGAAGTGAACCTATGGAGATACCTCCTGATTTTGTCATCAAAGAAAAAACCCTTAGTTATCTAAATAATGATGAAAAAATTCTTTTAGACACCTATGGCAAACTTAATGACGATGACAAAAGAAATATAATAGGTTACATGAGTTTAATAGCAAATAAAAATAGCTTGTAGTTTTTTTTACAGCTATGATTAATAGTTAATCATGATTTTTTATTGTAATTATTACAAAACCCATTGGATTGTTCTCCAATGGGTCCTTTTTTATTCAACTGTCACTGATTTAGCAAGATTCCTCGGCTTATCAACATCATTTCCTTTTATTAAGGATGTGTAATATGAAAGAAGTTGAGGAAAAATTACAGATATAAGAGGCATAAATATATTAAATGACTCTTCTAAAAATACTGTGTAATCACATACTTGTTCTAGGTCAGAGTTTCTTTTTCTAGATATGCCAATAACATAAGCACCTCTTGCTTTTACTTCCTTTATATTAGAAACCATCTTATCGTATAATCCTTGTTGGGTAGCTATTGCAATAACTGGAGTTCCCTCTTCAATTAGAGCTATGGTACCATGCTTTAACTCTCCTGCTGGGAAGGCTTCTGTATGAATGTATGATATTTCTTTCAGTTTCAAAGCACCTTCCAGTGCAGTATTATAATCTAATCCTCTGCCTAGATAAAACAATGATTTACTTTCCTTGATTTTTTCTGCAACTTCCCTGGCAGCCAAATCAACTCTTTCAAGGGTTGTCTGAACTCTGTCTCCAAGTACTTTTAACTCCTCCAAGATCTCATCATAGCATGCTTCTTCTAGTGTTCCTTTAAGCCTTCCAAAATGAAGTGCTAGCATGTAAAATGCTACTAATTGTGTAGTATATGCCTTTGTGGATGCCACAGCTATTTCTGGTCCAGCCCAGGTATAGAATACATCATGGGACTCTCTTGAAACGGAACTTCCCACTACATTAGTTATTGAAAGAATTCTTGCTCCTTTTTCTCTGGCATCTTTAAGAGCTGTTAGAGTATCTAGAGTTTCACCTGACTGACTGACTACCACTACAAGAGTCTTTTCATCAATATAATGCTCATTATATCTAAATTCTGAAGCAATATCAGTTATGGTATTTACTTTTAAGAAGGTCTGGAATAGGTACCTACCTATTAGACCTGCATGGTAGGCTGTTCCACATCCAACAATGTAAATTCTTTCAATGTTTTCTAAATCTTCCTTTGTTATGTTGATGTTCTCCAAGAAAATTCTACCATTCTCATCCAATCGTCTAAATAAAGTATCCTTTATTGCTGTTGGCTGCTGGTGAATTTCCTTTAGCATAAAGTGCTCATACCCTTCTTTGCTTGCAGCTTCAACATCCCACATTATTGTGTTAACTTCTCTTACTACTTCCCTTCGATCTTCTCCAAATACCTTATAACCATCCCTTGTTAACCTAACGGTATCCTTATTTTCCAAATACACCATTCTATTAGTATATTTTAGGATGGCAGGAATATCAGATGCTACAAAAAACTCATTATCACCTATTCCAAGTATAAGTGGACTCTCGTGTCTTATGGCAACTATCTCATCAGGGTTATCCCTTGCTATAACTGCTAGAGCATAAGCTCCTTTAAGTCTATCTTCTGTCTTAAAAACTGCCTCCAACAAATCTCCGGAATAATAATAATCTATTAAATGAGCAACAACTTCAGTATCTGTTTCAGATTTAAAAGCATATCCTAACTGTATAAGCTCTTCTTTTATACCTCTATAATTTTCGATTATTCCATTATGAACAACAGCTATAGTCTCACTCATATTAGTGTGAGGATGAGAGTTTATATCCGATGGTGCACCGTGAGTAGCCCATCTTGTATGACCTATGCCTATTTCACCCACTATTGGATTTTTCTCTAACTCAGTAGCTAAATTACTAAGTCTTCCAACCATCTTCCGGGTTTTTAAACCACTTCCATTTATTATAGCTACTCCTGCAGAATCATATCCCCTATACTCTAATTTCTCTAACCCATCTAATATTATTTCTTGAGCATTCCCTTTTCCAACATAACCAACTATTCCGCACATAGTAATCCTCCCTGTAGTTTTTCCATCAAAAAAATACGCGTCGGAACCCCGACGCTATTGGTATTTAACTAATGAATTTATGTGATAACCATCCATTTTTTCTCTTCCATGAAGGAATTCAAGCTCAATAACGAATTCAAGGGCAACAACTTCTCCACCTAATGATTCAATTAGTTTTGTTGCAGCAGCGACAGTACCTGCCGTTGCCAATAAATCATCTACTATAGCAACCCTGTCACCTTTTCTTATTGAATCAGTGTGGATCTCCAGTGTATTACTGCCATATTCTAAATCATATTCAAAGCTTGTGGTCTCCCCAGGAAGTTTCCCAGGTTTTCTAATAGGTACAAAGCCCACACCTAAACCATAAGCAACTGCTGCACCAAATAAGAAACCTCTTGCTTCTGGACCAACTACATAATCTATGTTCTTATCTTTTAAGTCTTCAACCATAAGCGAAACTGCTTGCATAAAAGCTTCTTTATCTCTAGTTAATGTTGTAATATCTTTAAAACTTACTCCCTCTATTGGAAAATCTTCAATTTCTCTAATTTTCGATTTAAGATCCAATGTATTTCCCCCTCAAATATAGTTATTTATACTCATAACACTTTCTCATTTTATCACACTTATCAATATTAAAAAACATTTTTTTACAGTTGAGTTAAATGCTCACTTATTCTGTTTTTTAATGGATAATATAACTTTTCGGTATCTATTTCTGGATTTAGTTTTGCAATATAAGCAAGAACTTCCTTAGCTCCCCTATCCATGCCTTGGCACCCTGCCAGTAGAATTATATCCCCCTTAGATACTTTTTTCATGGTATGCTCCACTGCACCCTTAATAGTATCAAAAATTATCAAGTTTAGTTCTGAACTTCCAATTACCTTTATTAATTCCGCTTCTTCACTTTCTTTAACCTTATCCTTATCCGTGACACTCCCAATACTTCTTGTGGCTACTAATTCATCTAATCCCAGTTTATCTTTCCAACTTAATAAAGCTTCTGCATTTTCTCTATTTACAGTAACACCTCTATTCCCTCTGATTGCATATACTATGTGAACTTTGTTTTTCTCCATATCCGCTATGGTTTCAAGTGTACTGTTAATATTTTTTATGTTGGCAAAATGATCGTCAATAACTATAAAATCATCCTCGTAAATATATTCAAAACGCCTTTCAACTCCTCCAAATTCAGTTAGCGCCTCTTTTATTACTTCAATACTTATTCCATCGCAAAGAGATATGACTATTGCCATCATTGCATTTTCAACAGAATGGTAGCCTGGAATTCTTAGAGATACATTAAAACTACCCTTATTTATGGTTCTATCCTCAAGGTGAATATCTTCTCTAATATTTACTTTAAAAGATGCTCTACCTTTGTTTAAAAATACATCTTCACATTGGATCATGCCCTTAGTGGTATTTATGGAAAAGGTTACAACCTTAGCCCTTGTATCATTAACAAGTGTGGCTACCTTATCATTATCTAAATTCAAAACTGCAATTGAACTTTCTTTTGCATTCCTTATGAGGCTAGACTTCACTCCCCAGTACCTTTCAAAGCTTCCATGTTGGTCTATATGCTCTCTGCTAAAATTATTAAAGGATACTATATCAAAGTCAATATCATTTGTTCTATGGAGTTCTAAGGCAGATGAGGATACTTCCATGGCCACCCTATCAATATGGTTCTCTTCCATCTCTTTAAAGAGCACCTGTAAATCATAGCTCTCTGGTGTAGTTAGATCAGCTAATCTAATATTAGATCCTGTTTTATTGATTACACTACCTATTACCCCAGAACTATACCCCGCTTTTTGGAATATAGCATCAAGTATAAATGTGGTTGTTGTTTTACCATTTGTTGATGTTACACCTATAACCTTAATGTTTCTTGATGGGTGGTTATAAAAATTTGCACTTAAAATTGAAAGGGCTATCCTTGAATTTTCAACCCTTATCTGAGGTAGATCACTCTTTACAAACTCTTCCACTATAAGAAGCACAGCTCCCTTATCCACAGCTTGAGGAACATATGAATGCCCATCAGTGACATATCCCCTGATTGCAACATATAGATCTCCTACTTTAACCTTTCTGGAATCACATGATATACCACTTATATCCATTTCTAGGTTTAAATTCTTACTCTCTATCATATTTAAATTCTCAATTAATCTTTTTAACTTCATTTATTTAACTCCTAGTAATTTTCTTAGTTACCTTCTTGAACAACAACCAAGTATAATATATTCCTGGTTTAGGATCATCAAACTTCCAGATTGCAGGTACTTTTTTTCTAAACAATGATTTGAATACCTGTGAATGAGTTAACTGTCCAGTCTTTATATACCCTCTTATGGCTAGAATATCCTCAAATAAGTATCTAAAGACATATCCTGTGTCCTCTTTGACGTATTTTTCTGGAAGGGGTTCACCAATCATATCCTTATAGGCTACATAAGGAAAATTTACACCAGCCTTGTACAATAATTCATTAAGGGTAGTAGTTCTAGTATTTACTTCAATCATGTAATATTTCCCAGTATTGGCATCTTTTTTAAATTCTATTTCTCCAAACCCTCTATATCCTATTTTCTCTAAAAATGGTACTCCTATATCAGCTAGCTCCTGAACATACTTTTGCTCAGTATAAACTGAAGCCCCAAAATTAATTGGAAATTGTCGTAGTTTTCTACATGTAACCCAATGTGATACCTTTCCCTTTTGATCTACGTAAAAATCAAAGGTATACATGTGGTCATCAAAACCAGGAATGATTCTTTGAATTACAACATCTATGTCTTCTTTTTTAACCATGTCCAAGTAATTCTTTATGTGGTCCATGTTTTCACAATAAAAAATTTTCCTTCTGAATGTGGCAACAAATCTTGGTGAATCTGTTGGCTTTATTATACATGGGAAGCCTATAATTTCTTCTATTCTCTCATAGAGATTAGGTTCAGTTATCTCTAGGGTTTCAGGTACCAGAACTCCATGCTCCTTAGCTAAAAGATTTAAGCTTTCTTTCTTCATAACCCTAGTCCAAAGCCCTTGCTCAACCATTGGTATTAGGTAATACTCTTTTAGTACTTCTAAATTCTGATCTATGAATTCAGCATAGGGGTCAGCCCCTGGGAATAATAAGGGTCTTTTTTCTTCTTTTTTGGCAATTTCAATTAGTTTATTTAAATATCCTTCTTTATTATCTTTAAAACTTGGAGCAAAATAGTGTTCCTTTAGATATTTTGACTTAGCTGCATATAGATCTTCATGTGTGTAATCAACAGCTATTACATCTACTCCTTCGTATCCTAGTGTCCTTATGATACTTAAACCTATATAGTAATTAGTTCCTAATACAACAGCTTTGTTTCCCATCTTTTAATCCTCCTTAAAAAATCCCAAACACTTAAAAAGTGATTGGGATATCTATTTTTTCTTTTCTGATAGCATCTCCTTCTGAAAGAAAACAAATATTCCAGTCATAATAAACAAATCTCCTACACTTAATATCTTAGGTAGTGGATATGGTTTTGGAATAAGCAAAATATCAGATAAATATACTAATCTTGTATCCTCTGTAACTGGAGTATGTTTAATATCAAACTGTCTATCTGGCAACTCCATCTCTTGGTTAATACCACTAATTCCGTTTAAGGAAACTGGCATCTTACCTCCATTTGCCAAAATGACAGCCATATTTAAAACTACACCAATTAGGAATACTTTCATATATGCTTTATTAAGATTTAGTAAGATAGCTATTATTATTAATAAATATGATAAAAATATTAGATATATAAATAAGTCCTCAAGTATTAATATTGAAAAGGATAACTCTCTAGCTTTTGCAAATGATAAAAAGAATTGGATAGCTGCTGATAAAAACAGCAAGTATATTCCTCTTAATTTGAAATTTTCAATGTTTCTAAATGTTCCACTCCTAATTTTAGCTATTATTATTGATACTACACTAGGTTCTATAAACATATTTTCACCTAATTTGCCATCATTCTTATAAACGCTTCAACTAATCCTGGGTGGAATTGTGTTCCGGAATTTCTCTTGAGTTCTTCAAAAGCTTCTTCAGCTGTCAGTGCCTTTCTATATGGTCTATCACTTGTCATGGCATCGTAGGAATCAGCAATTGTTAAAATGCATGCTTCAATTGGTATTTGATCTCCCACTAGCCCGTCGGGGTAACCATGGCCATCATATCTCTCGTGATGATGTTTGACTATTGTAGTAATGTCTTTTAAGAAGTCAACCTTACTAATTATTTCTGCACCAATACTTGGATGTCTCATTATCTCATTATACTCTTCATTGGTTAATCTACTTGTTTTATTAAGAATTGCATCATTTATACCAATTTTGCCAATATCATGTAAGATAGATGCTGTTTTTATATTCTCAATACTCTCAAAGGGTAATTCATATGCTTGGGCTAGTTCAACCGCAAATTTCTCAACCCTGTTAGCATGACCACTCGTATATGGATCCTTGGCTTCAACAGTCTTATTAAGTGCCTGAATTGTAGAAATATACAAGTTCCTCATCTCGATATATAGCTTAAATGAGTATCTTGCTAATAGTAGAGGTCCAAAGAATAGTAGTACTGCTCCATAACCATACCCTATGAAGGCTATGGCAATAATTATTCCCATGGTTCCAACTGCAATGGCGCTAGTAAACATTCCCTTTACATTATTAACCCAAACTGAATTAAAACTTTGTCCGGATGATGAAGTTAAAAATCCAGATATAATTGTTGTATTTAGAATAATTCCCAACAATAACATTATAACTATAGATAAGATTGAAAAAACACCTACTTGACCACCTGTAGCTATATAGACTATCCCCATTATTGATGTCACTATTATACTTTGAGCTATGTTAAATAATGACTTATAAGCAGGTAAATTTAGTATATGAACATAACCTCTCCCACTTATTTTAGGTGCTCTCAACATAACTCCTAATGCAGATGCCGTGGTTCCAAGTAAAGGTCCACCTACAATTATTGATGCCATATTCACAGCATATCCTACTGAAACCCCTACAATATTATTTGGTAAAGGAATAAGCAATGATTCTACTGCAACAGATAAAGATACCCAAAACAAAAGCATCAAATAATTCGAAACTGTATAATTAATTAAAAGATATGAGTATAAGCTTATAGCTATGATTACTAGAAAGCCTAAGTATATTTTGGTTTTTTTGTTAAGACCCATATGGAATCCCCCATTTATGATAAATGCCGACTAGTTTTAATACTAAACTAACTTAAATTAAAGTCCAGTTTGCGCCAGCTGCTAGTACAAGAGCTAATACACTAAGTAATGCGCTTATTATCTTTTTCATCGAATATAGCCTCCCTTTTGAGTACTATGCTTTTCGCTATTTAAGCATGCTATATTCGCTTCGCTATTTGTTTTTACAAAAATTAGTCGGCATTAAATCCTATTTAGTTACAAATCTATTTACTGCATCCAATGTGGCTTTAACAACAGCTTTATTGTAATCAGAATTGACTATACATGATCCTGATAATTTCTGTTCTTTTCCACCAAGTACACCTGTAACACAAACAACAACAACGCTTGAACCTGATATCTGTATGGTTCTAATGTCTTCAAAAAGGAAAATATCATCATAACCACATAATGTTTGAATTGATGACAAAGTAGATTCTACTAGCATTCTTTCTACGTTTCTTGAAGTATTAATTCCACTTAAGCTATGTATGTAATCTTCACCTTGCTTAGTTAGAGTTACCTTGACAGTTGCCTTAGTCCCATTTGTTTCTTGAGATAGGCCAGTTAGTTTTACTCTACAGACATTTCTTCCCATGCTATCATCTGGAATTTGTGCAATACTTATTTTTTTATGATCCACATCAAGATTATATGTAGCTAACAAGACAGATTGTACATCTCTAGCAATCTGCTTTGGAGCTCTATGCCCGTTGGAAACAACATGGATTTCTTCAATTTTTTGTTCATTATCTAATACGATTTTTGTAGATAAAACAGACTCAATTTGTCTAATATTTTCCTCAATTATCTTATTATCCATACTATCCCCCACATTTATATAATTTGTATTTAATCACTTTTATACATGTAATATTACCATTAAATGAGTAAGCTTTCAATACAAAGTATACCAGAATTTGAATAAATTCAGAAAATTAACAAATTTGCACCTCATTTTACAATAAGGTGCGCATAGTTGATTCTCTAATATGAATTTTATAAGGTACAGTTACTTTTTTATAATCATCATCATTTTTTATTGAGTTTATTAATATTTTCGTGGCTTCCTCACCTAACATATCAGCGTTTATCTCCACTGATGTTAAGGGGATGTGACATTGCCTGGAAAGTAAACTGTTATTGAAACTGGCAATGGCAACATCTCCAGGTACTCTTATGCCATTTTCGCTAAATGCACTTGCTAATCCATAAGCAACAACATCGTCTGTTACAATAATAGCTTCTGGTAATTTCCCTTCTTCACCCAATAAGTTCCCAAAATAATGCCCAGTTCTTTCATTAAAGTCACCACTGTACAGGCTTGAATTTGATAAAGGTATCTTGCCATCTTCCAAGGCTTTTAGGTAACCTTTTATTCTGTGATTAGTAACTGTTAAGGTTTCATCCCCAGCAATTAGAGCAAAACTCTTATAGCCTTCATTTATTAGGTAAGTGGTTAATTCATAAGAAGCACTTACATTATCATTATCAACATAATTAAACTGATACTTATCTGATGGTGAACCAATTACTGCAAATGGAAATCCTACCTTTGTTAAGTATTCTATAGATTTATCCTCAAGCCTACTGGTCATGAGTAAAATCCCATCTACTTTTGATGCATTAACCAAGGAGGATATGCTTTTTATCTCATCATCTCCGTCAAGATGAGATGATATTAAAACATCATAACCATAAATCGTTGCTCCCTTTATTATTCCGCTAATTGCTTGAGGGAAGAATGGATTTAGCAGTGCCTCACCCGGCTTATTTGGCATAATGAGACCAATGGTATTAGTGTATTTGTTTGCAAGGGATCTTGCTATAGCGTTGGGAAAGTATCCCATCTCTTCCATGCATTTATTTACGTGAATAGTTGTTTCCTCACTTATTCTTTGACTTCCAGAAATTACCCTCGAAACTGTAGATGGAGAAACTCCTGCCTTTTTTGCCACATCCTTAATTGTAATCCTGTTGCTTCTTACCATATCATCACCCTTATTTGTTGATTCTCTCTCCACTCTCAGTGTCAAAGTAGTGTATTGCGTTTACATCAAAACCAAAGGTATGGGTTTCCCCTTCTTTGTACTCATAATGACCTGGTGTAGAAATTACCAGTTCAGATCCATCACTTAAGGTTGTAAACAAGGTTTTTTCCTTCCCAAGCATTTCTATAACATCAATTTTTGTTTCAAAAGTGTCTTCAAAATCAGATCCACTTTCAAATCTTTCAGGACGTATTCCAATGGTTACTTTTTTACCTTCATGGTCTTTTAGAACTTTTTTATCATCATTTGAAGGTGTTAAAGTAATGGTATTATTTTCTGATACAAACTTAGAGTTTTCATATACTCCTTGAATTATATTCATTGTAGGAGAACCAATAAATCTTGCAACAAAAATATTCTCTGGTTTATTATAAAAGTCTTCAGGTTTTCCTACTTGTTGAATTTTACCTTCATTCATTAGTATTATCTTGGTTGCCATGGTCATAGCTTCAGTTTGATCATGAGTTACATATATAGATGTTGTTCCTAGTTGCTTATGAATTCTAACAAGTTCAACTCTCATATGTTCCCTTAGCTTGGCATCTAAATTTGATAGAGGTTCGTCCATTAAGAATACCTTTGGATTTCTTACTATAGCTCTACCCAGGGCTACTCTTTGTCTTTGTCCTCCTGAAATATCAGCTGGTTTAGCATGTAGGTTGTTTTCTATTTGAAGAAGTTTTGCTGCTTCTTTAACTCTTTCATCTATTACTTTTTTACTTTCTTTTCTCATGTTTAGAGAAAATGCCATATTATCATATACAGTCATATGAGGATATAGGGCATAACTTTGGAATACCATAGCTATGTCTCTATCTTTGGGCGGAACAGTATTTACTCTTCTATCATCAAAGAACAGATCTCCCTCAGTAATTGAATTTAAACCTGCTATCATCCTTAATAAGGTTGTCTTACCACAGCCAGAGGGTCCTAGTATAATGCAAAAATCCTGATGATCTATCTCTAAATCAATATGTCTTAATGTAAATTCTTCTCTACCTTCATATTTTTTTCCTAAGTTTTTCATTATTACCTTCATCTATTTCCCCCCTAACCTTTAACAGATCCACTGGTTAATCCAGATACCAGCTGTCTTTGTAATACTATAAATAGAATAACTATTGGCAATGCAGTTAAGAGCCCACCTGCAGCAAATGCTGGTTCATTAAGTGTTCTAAAATCACTAATTAGTGTAAATAATCCTGCTGCTAAGGTATATGATCCTGGGTTTGTTAGTAATACCTTAGCCAATAGATAGTCCATAAATGGACCAATAAATGACCATAGAGCTATTATAGTCAACATTGGTTTAGCAATAGGCATTATAATCAACCGATAAACATCAAAATTAGAACAACCATCAATTTTAGCTGCATCATCCAGTTCAGTAGATACTGAATCTATATAGCCTTTTAGAATAAAGGTATTTGATGCAATTCCGCCCCCTGTATAGATTAATATTAGCATCATTTGTCGTGAAAAGTCTGGAATTATTGATGATACTATGGAATGCATTGTAAAATATGCTGTAATACCTGCGAATGTTGGTATGGTCTGGATGAGCATTATAGCCATTAGAGATGCTTTTCTTCCAGTAAACCTATACCTAGAATATGCATATCCAGTGAAACTTACAACAATTAAAGTTAATATGGCTGTAGCTCCAGCTATAAACAAAGTGTTTTTTACCCATTGTAGATATAGAGTTTCAGTAAATAGATACTCAAAATGCCTTGTAGAAAACTCAAAGTTTGTATTTGCCATTATTCTAGATTGTTGTCTCCCATTAAAAGCTGATATGACCATTTGAAATAATGGCCAGATTATAGCAATTACCCAAGTAAACAAAATCGTATAGGAGAAGACCAATCCAATAATCCCCGCTAGAGACAAGGGAGGTTTGTCTGATAGATAAAGTTTTTCTTTCTTTTTCTTTTTCTTCATCATAGCCTTCCCTCCTTAAATCCTTTGGAGTTCCTAAATCCTAAGAATGCAAAGAACATCAACCCTAATGATATAAACATGGTAATGGCTGCAGCCACAGCTTGATACTGATTAACCATAGCTAGTTTATAAATATAAGAAATCAACAAGTCTGATGAACCAGCTAGATTTCCATAACGTTGAGGATTAAAAGGTCCTCCTTCATTAAACAAAAATATAACTGAGAAATTATTGAAATTGAAGGTATACTGGGTTACCAACAAGGGTGCTATCTGAAATAGAACCAGTGGTATTGTAATTCTTCTGGTCTTATCCCAGGATGATGCACCATCAATATCAGCTGCTTCATATAGGTCTCCTGGTATTGCTTGTAAGACCCCTGTAGTTAAGAGGAATACATATGCGCTACCCAACCAGCCTTGTAGTAGTATTAGTGCTGATCTAGTATAAAGGGGACTGTTTTTTATCTCAACCCTACCTCCAACTATCTTTTCTAAAATAACCGTAATGGTTCCTCCAGGTGCAACCATTATGCTGAAGAACATTATGGTTATAAATGCTGGAACTGCCCAAGGTAACAAGTATATCGTCCTAAAGAACTTCTTAGCCTTAATCCTATCATTATTAACAAGTAGTGCCAGGAAGAAACCTATGGATATAGCCAATGTGGTAGCTAGAAGTGTCCATATTATAGTCCAAACTAAGATTAACCAGAATACACTACCTGCCAATCCTTCTCCAGTTGCTATCAACTTATAATTATCAATACCGATCCATGAAAACTTTGATTGGTTTTGAGGATTCATGTTAGTAAGAGATAGTAGGAATGTTGTAATAACTGGTACTAGAACAATAAATACTATTATTATTAGTGCAGGAAATGAAACTAGATATGGAAAACCATCTTGTTTTAGAGCCCTCTTTGTCTCAAACCAATTGCTATTTCTTATTCCCTTAATAGTATTTTTCTCCACCCTATATACATCCTTAAAGGATACTGCTAGCAATGCTGCTGCAATTAAGACAAAAAATATGGCTACTACACCTTCAATCATAAATATCAATGATTTGTAAATTCTTGGCCCACCTTCAGCTAGGTTGATCAATCCTGCTATACCTTCACCTTGATAATTACCATATCCTAATGCATAAGGAATGGCTATCAAGTATATAAATAATGAAGCCAGTAAAAATATGATACTTTTACCAAACTGCTTGTTAAGAGCTTGACCCACTCCAGGAAATGGTATTGTTAAAAAGGAAAAAATCGGGCTGGTCTTTTCTACCTCAACAGGAATTCTCCTTCTTATATCAGCAATATCACCATTTAGAATCTTAATATTTCTTTTGATCCCCATTTTAAGCTCATGTTTCTTACTCTTAATTATCTGCTTATTGGCATTAGTTGGTATTTCATACTTCTTAAGAGCTACTGCATTTTTATATTCTCTCTTTGCAGCTGCAATTCCATTACGTTCAGCTTTCTTAGAAATAATCCCTTCCTTATGCATCCCTTTTGTTCTATCAATTTCACTTTTTAATTTTTCTCTTTCTTCCCTTTTGAAACTTTCTACACTTTTTGCAATTTCTGAAGAGTCCTGTTTTTCTAACTCTTCTTGAATAGTAGTAGCTTCTTGGATTTCTTTCTGTAAAATTGTAATATATTCAATTATACTTGGGAGTTGAGTAGATTTTTCCTTATATTTTAAATAGTTAAACTCAGCCTTATAATCTAAATCTACATAATCTTTGTAGAAATTTTCCTTTAACCTACTTTCAAAAAGCTGGATGGTGAGATCCTTAACCTTACTATCTAAATCATTATCCAATAAATTTACATAGTCCCTCTTTTTTGCCTTTAATTCTTGAAAGAATTTCTTCTCCTTCAAATTAAATTCCTTTAAATCAAGTAGATATTCGTTTTTGTTCTTATTCTTGACGAGTTCTTCTCTTTTCTTTTTTAGGTTTACATTATCACTGGATGATTTGTTATTTTTAATAGCATCATCTATAATAGCTAACTCCTTCAAATAAAGGTTCTTTCTTTCATATTTATTCCCAATATTATCCAGTAAAAAGAGAGTGTATTTTCCCATAAAATCACCACCTTATTTTGTTGATTTTCTATTTAAGCCTACAAAAAAATATAGAAATAGTATTAAAACTATGTACAAAAGCAAGATGCTATAATAAAAAACTGAGTAAAAGTTAAACTCCAAGAAAGTATATGCGAATCCTCCTGCTGCAAGAATTGTCCAGATAAATATAAATATTCTAGAAAATCTTATTTTAGTAAGAGCTAGATATGCCAGAATAGCTATGGATATAGGGATGAAAACCTTGATTAAATACAAGGATAATTCTGATGTTAAGTATGTATTGAAAATTGATGTGTCTATTAATTGATCTGGAAAGTTATCTTTTGCAAAGGATAAGAAAAGTTCCCTATCTTTGACTCTAATTATTGCCTCAAAGGATGACAACATTACTATTATTGCTGAAATTAATGATATAATATAAAAATTTTTCTTACCTAATCTGTTTTCACTATCCATATAAAATTTCTGGCATGAAAAATGCCTTCCTCCATTTTAAAGTTAAAGTTAAGGGAACAGGGTTATACCCTATTCCCTTAAAAATATTTAAATATCTAGAAGTTTAACATCATAGCATCAAAGGACGCTTTCATTGCTTCATAAGCTGCTTCAACAGTAGCTGGCTTTTGAGCTGACCATGATAATAAACCATTTTTCCAAGTATCCCAAACTGATCCCCACTCGGTAAATAGTGGTCTAGCTGGAGCAGCTTCATAGGATTCCAATACTGCAGCTATAACTTCCTTATCAACATCTGCTAAGTCAGAGTTTAGATAATCAGAAGCTGGAACGTTCTCTAAAATTTTCCCAGTAGCTTTGAAGAAATCTACTGCAAATTCTGGGTTCACTAGTTCTTCTATAAATGCTTGACCTAATGCCATCTTGTCAGCATCCATTTCATTTCTAGCATTAATTGCTAATCCCCAGCCGCCTTTCCAGTGAGCTAGTGGATAACCTTTTACTGTTACTTGATTTATAGGAAGTATATCTAAGTCTGCACCATTTCCTGCTAAAGCAGATAAATTACCTGTTGACCAAGGACCTTCTATTCTAAGGGCAGTTTGTCCCCCAGTTGAAAATTCTGTATCCATATATCCCCAAGCAGCATCTGCATCCCACATAGGTGTTCCATTAGTGTCATGCTCCTTCCAATAATCATAAAGAGCTGTGAATACTTCTTTTTGTTGTTCATTTAGGTCTGCGAAATCCTTAGTGAAATCAGAATAAAGAGTTCCACTACTATCATGACCTAATAATTCTATTCCACCTGCATTGGCAAATGATACTCCAAACCATGCGTCAAAGGCTGGTAATAACATATCTTGATATCCAAGATCAGTCATTTCAACAGTTCCACTAGTGTCAATTCCCTTGCTCTCTGCATTAGCTGTGTTAACGAATGTAATAAGTGTTTCAATATTCATTGGGAATGCTAAATACTCTCCATCAATATTGAAGTTGCCACCTAAACCATTGTCGTAATCTGCAAATCCACCTAAGTTAGCAGCCATTGTTTTTGCATCAAGTGCAGCTAGAGCTTCATTGTTTGATAATCCATAAATTCTATCTGCTGGTATAGCAAAAACATCTGCCACGTCAACATTAGTTACATCAGTTGAATCTAATACTTCTAAGTGATCAAATGAACCTGTTTCGATAAAAGTAATCTCTGCTTCTGGATTTTCTGCAATAACTCTAGCTGCAGCAGCCTCGTAATAACTCATCCAGCTTGATTCTACTTGAACCGAAATTGACCCTGTAAGACCTTCTGCAGTTGGTTCACTTGGTTCGGCTGGTGTCGCTGGCTCACTTGGTGTGCTTGGTGAACAAGCTGTTATTGATAAAGCCAAAGCAACTATTAATGCTAATAAAAACCTTTTTTTCATTTTACTTTCCCCCTAATTACTTTTTGTGCATACGCTTGCATTAACTGCAAAAAATATAATTTAAATTGTTTAAAAACAACATAAATTCTAAAATTACTCCAAAGGGGTTTTAGCCCCTCTGGTTACTAATCAATTTTACTAATACCCCAAATTTCTCTAGCATATTGGTCAATAGTTCTATCTGAACTAAATTTACCCGAATTTGTAAGATTTAACCAACATTTTCTTGCCCAATTATATTTATCCCTAAAACTTTGGTCTACTTTCTCATGGGCTTTCTTATATTCATCAAAGTCAGCTAACAAGAAATAGTTGTCTGCTCTATGCCAATCTGCTCCATATATAAGTGAATTATACAGCTCTTTATATACGCCAGTCTCGTCCTTGAAGGTTCCATCTATAAGTGTATCAACAACTCTTTTTATTTCAGGATTTTTCTCATAGATTTCTTTTGGATTGTAACTATGCTGGATCCTTTGAATATCTTCAACCCTAAGTCCAAAAATAAAGTTGTTTTCTTCGCCAGACTCTTCAACAATTTCAATATTTGCTCCATCATATGTTCCCAGTGTTGGAACACCATTTAGCATAAACTTCATATTACCAGTTCCAGAAGCTTCTTTTCCTGCAGTTGAAATCTGTTCTGATATATCAGCAGCTGGAAATAGTTTTTCAGCATAGGAAACTCTATAGTTCTGTACAAATACTACCCTTAGTTTTTTATTAACACTCTCGTCATTATTCACTAAGTTCGCTATATCATTAATGTATTTAATAATCCCCTTAGCCCTTACATAACCAGGAGCGGATTTTGCACCAAATATAAATGTCTTTGGAATAATATCCATTTCTGGATTATCCTTAATTTTAAAGTAAAGATGCATTATGTGGAAGGCATTTAATAATTGCCTCTTATATTCATGAAGTCTCTTAATCTGAATATCAAATAGTGAATCTGGATTGAGTTCTAATCCTTCCACTTCCTTTATATAATTAGACAACTGTTCCTTCTTAATATGTTTTATCTTTAAAAACTCATCCAGAACTTTTTCATCACTAGCGTACTTCTCCAATTCCTTTAACTTTGATAGATCAGTTATCCACTCATCAGAACCTAGTAGGTTCGTTAATAAGTCAGACAACTCCGGATTTGATTGTAAAAGCCATCTTCTCTGAGTTATACCATTTGTCTTATTGTTGAATTTTTCTGGATAAAGTTGATACCAATCCTTTAACTCATGATTTATTAAAAGATCCGTGTGTAATCTTGCAACTCCATTAACAGACTTTGAACCAAATATTGACATAAATGCCATTCTTATATTTCCATTGTGTATAATCTCATATTTGTATAGCTCGTGATCAGGTATGCCTTTATACTTTAGTTCTTGAATCAGCATACCATTGATCTTTTGAATTATCTCATATATTTCTGGCAAAAGTTCGTCATAGTATCTAATTGGCCACTGTTCTAAAGCTTCAGCAAGAAGGGTGTGGTTAGTGTAACCAAATGTCTTCCTTCCAATACTAAAAGCTTCCTCCCATGTTAAACCTTCAACATTTGCTAATAGTCTAATTAACTCTGGTATTGCCACAGCTGGATGTGTATCATTTAGTTGTATAGTGTTGTCTTTGTAAAGATCTTTTAGATCTTTTCCATCTTTTTTGTAATTTCTTATTATATCTTGTAATGACGCTGAAACAAAGAAATACTGTTGCTTAAGTCTTAACTTCTTACCTTCTTCATAGGAATCGTTTGGATAGAGGACCTTAGCAATATTTTCTGCATCATTTTTCTCCTTAACAGCTAAATCATAATTCTGGTTATTGAATGCTCTAAAATCAAACTCTTCTAAAGACTCTGCCTTCCAGAGTCTTAAGGTATTTATCAGCTTGTGATTGTATCCAATAACCGGGTAATCATAGGGCACTGCCTTAACAGTACTATCTCTAAACTTTACAAGTACGATTTCCCCTACTTTTCTAATTCCCCATGGGTCACCATATTTTGTCCAATTATCAGCAACTTCAACTTGGTTTCCGTCTTCAAATTTTTGTTTAAACAATCCAAAATCATAACGTATACCATATCCATCTAGAGGGTAACCTATGGTTGCTGCTGAGTCTAAAAAGCAGGCAGCCAGTCTGCCTAATCCTCCATTGCCCAAGGCTGGATCTTCTTCAGATTCTTCAACCTCATTATAGTCTACTCCAATGTCTCTAAGTATCTGAACTACTTCCTCCTTGGTTCCCATATTTATAAGATTATTAGTCAAAAACCTACCCATCAAATATTCAGAAGAGAGGTAAAAGGCTCTTTTCTTGTCCCTTATCTTACTCTTTGAGTCTTCCCATACAGGTAATACAGTCTCCATTAAGGCTTTGGATACTACCACGTACTTTTCACTATCCTCTAGTGAATTAAAGTCTCCGCCAAAAGTTGTCATGGCATAAAGGTTAATTCGTTCTTTCATATCTTCGTGATTAATCAATCTATCCCCTCCTATACAATAGGGTTAATTCTTTAATCCTATTGGACAAATCATCATTTATAGTATCCTTATCTACTCTCCATGTCCAGTTGTTGCCTAATGTAGATGGAGTATTCATCCTTCCTTCTTCACCTAGATCTAAAAAGTCCTGAATCTGGGCTATTGCTAAATATGCATTTGAACTCCATGCTCCTCTTATTAAACCCCATGAATAGCCTTCAACTTCATCTAGTTTAAGGTACTTGACTGCAAACTTCAACTCCTCTTCAGGTGCAGTTTCATACCAATCCCTTACAGTCTTATTATCATGGGTCCCAGTATAAATAATTGAATTTCTGTTGTGATTATGAGGCAAGTAATCACTGTCTCCGTTTGGATCAAATGCAAATTGAAGTATCTTCATCCCAGGAAATCCAGTGTCTTCAATTAGTTGTACTACTTCAGGGGTTTGGAATCCAAGGTCTTCTGCAATTATATCCAAGTCTCCCAGGGCTTCTTTTATGGCAGTGAATAATTTTAAACCAGGACCTTTTACCCATCTTCCATTAACAGCATTCTCTGATCCATATGGAACTTCCCAATAGGCTTCAAAGCCTCTAAAATGATCTATCCTCAGGATATCATAGATGTTAAAACTGTGTTCTACACGCTTAATCCAAAAATCATAACCTCTTTCATCTAATACATCCCAATCATAAATTGGATTCCCCCAAAGTTGTCCTGTTGCCGTAAAATAATCTGGTGGGACTCCAGCAACTGTAATGGGAACAAAATCCTCATCTAGTTTAAAATACTCAGGATGAGCCCACACATCAGAACTATCTTCAGAAACATATATTGGCAAATCCCCTATGATCTTAATATCTTTAGAATTTGCGTATTCTTTTAGCTTTAACCACTGTTTTTGGAAGTAATACTGTGTAAAAACCCAAAAGTCTATTGTCTTCTTATTTTCTCTTTCAAAAATATTGACTTCTTCGCTATTATAATTCTTGTATTTATCATCCCACAATAACCAGGATTTACCTTGGTTTTGTTCCTTGATTGCCATAAACAATACAAACTCTCTTAGCCATGGATTGTTTCTAAGATAATAATCCTCTAGATCTCCTCTTATATCTTCATATGCTCTTTCAAAAGCTTTCCTTAGTAATGGATATTTATTAAAATATAGTTTTTCATAATCTACCCAATTATTATCCTGACCTAAGTCAATCTCCCTTATGTCATCCTCAGTTAAATAGGATTTTTCTATAAATTCCCTTAAGTCAATAAAGTATGGATTTCCAGCATAGGCTGAAAAACTTTGATAAGGTGAGTCCCCGTATCCTGTAATACCTAAGGGTAATATTTGCCAATTCTTCTGACCAGACTTCTCCATAAAATCCACAAAGTCATAAGCACCTTTACCAAAGTCACCTATTCCATAATTACCAGGCAATGCTGATATAGGCATTAAAATACCGCTGACCCTTTTTTTCATTATTACACCAACTTTCAATCTACTTTGTGCAACCGTTTGTACATACCTAAATGATACCCCATATACCATGGTATGTAAACATTAATTAGATACAAAAAATAAGGACCTTAAAGATCCTTATTATACTTCCTTAACTATTTCATTTTCATCATAACTAATCCAATCACTGTAACCACCCACATAGAGAATGGGCTTTAAGCCTACCTCTTCAATGAAAATAAAGTTTACAGTTCCTGTTATGCCTGATCCACAATGGACTATTATCTTCTCATATTTTTCTAATCCTTTAAAATGGTCCTTTAAAAATTCAACATCTCTAACCATATTATCCTGTGTCAATATAGTCCATGGATAATTCTTAGAATTTGGAATATGGCCAGGAACTCTATCGATTGGCTCTATTTCTCCCCTGTACCTATCCTCTGTTCTAGAGTCTACTATTATTGCATCTTCCCTATATTGGTTGGTTTTAACCTCATCTATTGTAGTAATTATACTTTCATTTATCTCAATTGTAAGACTACCCTTTTCCTTGGGACTTCTATTTATAGTATCAACCTCAAAACCAGCTTTCTTCCAAGCATCAATTCCACCAGCTAAAAGGTATACCTCCTTTTTCCCAATGTATTTTAGCATCCACCATAATCTTCCACCCATGGCTAAATCGCCATCATCATAAACAACAACAACTGATGAATCATCTACTCCCATTCTTTCCATATCCTTAACAAAGGCACTCATATCTGGTAGAGGATGTCTACCTCCATGTTTTTGAACACTTCCTGTCAAAACATCTTCCACAGATACAAAAATTGCATTTGGAATATGGCCTTTATTGTATTCTTCTATACCATAATCTTGGCTTCCCAACTGTGATCTGGAATCAAGAATTATTAAATCTTTGGCATCAATCTTAGACTTTAACCAATGAACATCTACTAAATTTTTCAACATAATCACCTCTTATAATAGTGAACTATTTACTAACATGGCAGTAGTCATATATATGATAACTGATAGTAAATACAATACATAATCTACCCCAATAAAGAAACTAAGTTTCAACAATTTACTGGAATGAGAGTAGTCTCTTTCCCATATTAAATATATGATGTAAGCAAAAACTGTTGATAATACAGATGCTAATAGCAAGTAGGTATTACTTCCAAATATCATGGGATATACATTCTCATAAATTACCAGATCGTAGTTATCTATTGCTGTAATATATGTCTTTAGAACTAATGATATTATAACAAAGCCAAAAAATGTCCACTTCCACTTTTTATTCTCATCACCTTTAACTACCTTATACATAATTAGACTAAGTATTAAATATGCTAAGAATATATACCAGTAGGGAATGATCCTAAATAGGTGGAAAACTGTTCCCCAAATTGCAGCACTCACTGTTCCAACTACTATAGTCTGACCTAGTTCAAATATCCTAACATCATGGTTAGCCCTACCATGTTGTATCCATTCATTACCAACTCCAGCAATATTTAACTCTCCAAAGTCTCCAGAACTATCACTCCAGACGAATATTCCATCCTCTATCCCATTAAAGTAATCATATCCCATAGGGTATCTTCTTGTTATTGTCAGTCTTGTATTGTCAATTAACTTATCCCCTTCTCTAGTATACAATGATACATTTGTATACTTACCTCTTTGGATCCAGCTAAATTTTTTCTCTAGATCATCATAAAGATCCAAAGTTTGTTGTACTCCCAATATATACTTGATGGTGTCTTCTTCTACGCTTACAATTTTAGGGTCTAGAGTAGTTCTACTGTGGTAGAAGTTAAACTCCTTGTGGGGAGTAAGCTCATTCTTATCCGCATAGTAGATTCTCATAAGATTAGGATTAGTGGATGCAAGATATATCTTGTTTGAAATTAGAACTAAGTTCTCTTCATCTACATGTATATCTGCAAAGTAACCAAAATCGTTTTGTTCTTTTGGGTTTTGAATCATCTTTGTGGTGATCTCTTCCCCATTAATTAAACCTAAAAACCCTCCAATAACTGTGTTATATGTGAAATAGTGATTACCTTCATAACTCTTTATCAGTAGTTTTTTTACATCATCAAAACCTGATATTTCCTTTATGATTTCATCTTCCTTAATAACTTGAAGTAGTTGGTCATCACTGGTTACTACAATACCATCCTTAACATCAAACTGTTCAGAGTAATTCGATACTAGAATCTCATCACTTAAATTTAAGGATACTTTGTCTACAGTTCTTTTATACAACTGCTTTCTATCACTATAATACACATGGTAAGATCCCCCATAATCATCAAGTTTTAAAACCATAACTCTAATGCTAGGTAGATCAAATGAAAGCTCCCTTTGCAATTCACCTAATTTATTGATTTCTCTAAGGAATATCCCCTCATCAGATGCATAAGCGTATGCAAACCCCAAAGTTTCCTTGTTTTGTATTATGGAGAACATCCTATAATCCTGTGCAATTTCTTCCTCTATGGTAACTCCTATGGACCAATCTTCTGATGGTTGTCTCATATGAATCTCATTTTCCATAACTCCATAAATTAAAAGTAAAACTATTACTAATCCAAGGAGAATATACTGCCATTTAAACCTCTTTATTCTGTTTAATATACTTTTTTCTTGTGTCAAAATTCTCCTCCTATTTAAAACTTCCTACTGCCACCTCCATGCATTCTTCCACTGGAACCTCTGTGAACACTACTTCTACCCCCACCACTTGAACCAGATCCTGGAGGTGGTGTTCTTGGAATATTTCTGGTGGTAACTATACTATCTAACAATTTATCATTTTGACTTGCTATATTAACTATACTATTTGCCTTGTATGAAAATGGATTGCCAGGGTTTTTAAACTTGTACTGACTTCTAACAGATCCTTGAAATAATCCACCTAAACCCAAGGAACCTGCTAAACTTATGAGAAGATCCACAAGAGAAACCCTATTAGGTGGTTTATATTCACCCTCAACTGTATGTTGATCTGAGGGTATACCCTGAGAAAGATAATATGATGTAGTCTCGTAGAAACCCATAGTTGCTGAATAAAAGTCCTCTCTGGTTAAGCCAGAGTCAAATACTTGATCTAATATATTCTCTATTCTTTCATCGGTCAAATACCTGATCCCCTGACCAGAAGTTGAAATTGCAACCTCTCTGTTGTCCATATCAATTAGAAATAGAATCCCAGAGTAGTCATCGCCCCTTCCATATCCTTCATAAACAAAGTAATCATCTGCATACTCTGTGGCGGTTTTCCCATCAGTAAACAAAGCTGTAACAACTACTATATCCATATTATACTCATCTGATAGACTTAGTAGTTTATTCTCCAGATCCTCCATCTCAGAAGCTGTAAATAGAGCAGCATCATCTACAACCATCATTTTTTCTGCTATGATAAGGCTGGGAAGAGCAATAAAAATTAGAGTTAGTAATAATGAAATTATTTTCTTAGTTACCATATGAACCAACCCCCTAGAATTAGAATCAACATAGCAACTCCTGATATGATTCCAGTAGTTGAAAATAATCTCTTCTGACTAAGTGGCAATTCTCCAAATGATTTTCCATTCTGACCATTTACTGCATAAACATAAGTTTTTCCCTTATACTTATAGGTCAGTATCCAAGCAGGCAAGAGTGAAAAATACCAATTCTTATAGTTTAATTCCATATCATTTTTAATTTCCCTAACTTGTTCATAACCTGAAGTTACTTCACTTAGCAAATATCCAAAGTACTTCTCTAGATCTCTTTTAATAAATGGTTCCACTTCTTCACGTGGAATATTGTACTGCTCTGCATAAAAACCTGACAGATATCCCATTGAAAAGGGAATAGATTCATCTTCATTATAAGGGCCAATTCCATTTAATAGGGCCTTTTCTATTTTATCAAAACCTACTTCTCCCACATTGTTCAGTTCAAAATTTCCCTTTCTTACAATTTCAAACTTCTTAGTCTCTGTGTATTCTGTATTGCCAACTCTCCAAGTCCTTATATTTCTGCCTTCACCTACATAGTCAATCCTTGCGTTTGCCTCAACTCTCCAATAGGGTAAATATACTCCAGTTATCTTTTCCAATTGAGAAGAGCTGGTGAAATCTTTTGGTACAAATTTCTTTCTTCCAGCCCAACCAATAAATTGTTCCTTGGCCTTTTCCTTGCTAATCTTAAAAGGTATTATCTTTTGTGGTAGAAATTCACCTTTTAATTTGTCAGTTAAAATTACTGGATTGTGGCAATAATAGCAAAATGTAGCAGTTGTAGTTTCCTCAGTTACTACATCAGCTCCGCAGCTATTGCAATGATATGTTTTTATATGATCCTTAATCTCATCAGGATTAGGACCTAAATCAGGCTTAGGTCCTCTTATTAATTCTTCCTCTGTAAATTCACTTAAACAATACTCGCATTTAAACTTTCCATGGTCTGGACTAAATTCTATTCCAGCACCACAGCTATTGCACTTAAAACTGGTGGTAGACATAATCAACCTCCATCATCTAAAATTTATTCCCACATTCTGGGCAGAAGTTAGGTGCTGCTCCTGGAGCTTCATAGCCACAGCTGGAACATTTTGCTCCCTCAGGCTTCTTTGTACCACATTCAGTACAGAATTTACCAGAATTCTTTGTTCCACACTCTGGACAGAACCACTCTCCTGCTTGTTTTTTATCCTTTGAATCACTTTTTTGCTCATTATTAGCTTGCTGTTCCATCTGTTTCTGATTTGTTTGGCTAGCAGCAGCCATAAACCCTCCAGAACCTTGCAATCCCATTCCGACTCCCATAAATGCCTGGGCACTTCCACCTTCATTGGAACCTGCAGCTTCAATACCTCTGGCAATAGAACCTTGAACAAATCCTTCTCTAATACTGGGATCTCCCAGCATAGCACCCTTGTTTCTCATGTTGATTAATTCCTTAGATTCATCATCATAAGAAATACTTGCAATACCAACTGACTGAACTTCCATTCCTCTTTGTCTCTTCCACTCTTCATCAAGAATAGTAGACATATATTCACTAAGTTCTCCTCCCCTTGAAGGCACATGGGAGATTCTTATTCCATCCACAGACATTCTATTCATAGCTGCCTGAAGGGCTTCTAGGAACTCTGATAGGTATTGCTCATTTATATCCTGTATCTCAACTCTATCCTCATTCTTAGGAATGGCTTCAATAAAGAATAACAAAGGGTCTGTTATTTTTATAGAATAAGTTCCATGAGTACGTAAGAACAACTCTGAATTATAGAAGTTATCAAAATAATTCAAAGGATTGGGTGTCCCAAACTTAATTCCTTTAATTTCTTGAAGATTAATGTAATAGACCTTCTGTTTTGAAGGCGTGACCCCACCATATTTAATACGTGAGAAGGACTCTTTTAACGCATCCTTAAAAGTTCCATTAAATAGTGATGGTAAGCTTGAATTATCAACCTTGTAGTATCCTTCTTCAGCTGTATAATCTACAACTTTTCCTCCGTCAACTAACATCATAAACTGATTTGGATAAACATGAATCACAGATCCATTTGAAACAGTATCCTCTGTTCCCTTACGATTTGAGTTTCTCTTATCATCTCTTCTTACGGTTACACCACTGGTAAATACAGTATTATCTCCCATATTATTTGGCTCAATTACCTCAAGCCATTGATCTGCCAACGAGCCCCCTATTGCGCTTCCTATTGCTTTAATCAAACCCATGATAACCCTCCTAATCTATATTATTTATAAAAAACAAATCTACACCTTATATAATACCCTATAAAATTAAATACTTACAATATAAAATGATTAGGATGCACTTTTTTAAAAGTGCATCCCCTTATTAAAATCTTAATATTGCTCCAATAGGTTTTAATCCAGGAAGGTTATCCTTGTCAATCACATATACTTTTCCACCATTTGCCATGGTTAGAATTGCTGCGTAATCCAACAGATCTCTTTGTCCTAAACCTTCCTTGTTATCAATCACAACTTTGTTTTCATCAATCTTATATGAACCCCATTGTTCAATATCATCTGCAATAAAAAGTCTATCAACATTGCCCATATATGCAGCTTTAACAATATATTCGAGATTTTCATTTGCTAATTTAGAATCAGTAGCTCTAAGGGTTTTATACCTTTCTATTTCATGTTCTAGATTTGACTCGTACTTTGGCAAGTATATTTCAAGGGCTTTAGAATGTATATCCTTTACATGTATGCCTTCCGGACTTCCCTTTATGGATTCATCCATTAATTTTGGATATCCACTTACTTCTTTATACATAGGATATATATAATCAACTGAATGAATTAGTAGTTGATTTTTACTATCCTTTAATACCCTATTTACTTCCTTATCTATACTTCTAAGATGCTTTGAAATCTCATTCTTTTCAGTCTGACTCATCTCATTATATCCATGCATATAAGAGCCCATTCCAGCAGCTGCACCCTTGGGACTAGTTGCCTCTTGATGTAAGTCCTTAGCAGGTATATAATTTTCAACTAATTCCTCTATTTCTGGAACTTTAATTTCATCAATTGAATTTCTTCCAACTTCATAAAGTTTTATCTGCGCTTGACTTAGAGTCAAAACATTTAAGGCAAACTCTGAATTTAGTACCTTAATTAGGGGTTTTAAGTAGTATCTGTTAGAAACTGATACTATTTCCTTCATCTCTAATGGTATTTTAAAATATTTAAACTCCTGAGGGCTGATAAATATTCCTAACCCACTTTCCTGATTTTGCCAAAAAATTGTATCATCCACTAGCTTGTTAGCTGGTTTTAATTGTTTGTCAACATCCCTTTGACCAAAACCAGATTCAATCAATTTTGATTCTGCTTCCTTAAGTAGATTCTTTAGAATTATCCTACTTTGAGTTACTTCCTTACCCATTTTGTAGGTAGGCATGTATATTGAGACTAATCCATTAGAATCCATTTCCATTAAATTTTTAAGACTATCAATGTTGAAATTTTCCATAGGTAATCTCCTTTCCTAAGAAATTTTATCCCGATTATCTTCTATAAGTCGATAGTTTTTCTGTATTATACATTTACCACTTTGAGTGGGAATGAAACAATTAGATGAATTATTCTTACAACTGAAACAAAACAAGTCTTTGTTTTTAGCAAAGACTTGTGGTATAATTTTATAAACCCCCATAGGGTATTAAGGAGGTTGTTTATGAAAGAAAAATTCTTGAGTGTATCCTCGATTTTCACAGCTATTGCAGCTTCACTTTGTTGAAGTGGCGGACTAATACTAGCATCCCTAGGTCTAGGGACAGTAGGTAGTGCATACTTTGCTAATCTTACAAAGTATAAACCAATTTTTGTTGTGATAACTGGTCTATTGATATATAAATCATATACTATTATAGAAAAGAAAAATGCCAGCAAGGGTACAAGAATACTCTTCTGGGCATCTTCAATTATAGCTATATTAGCACTTTATTATCCAACAATATTAAGATTGTTTGGCATCTCTTAAGGGATGCCTCTTTTTTTTCATTTCTCCTAGGTATGTAGCTCCTAGTATTAAAACCCCACCTACTATTTGAACTCCGGTCATTTTTTCTCCTAAAAATACAACAGAAACCAATACTGCAGTAATGGGGTCCATATAACTTAAAACAGCTATTGTTTGTCCTTCTATGCTCTTAACAACGGTAAAGTAAATAGCATACAGGATCCCTGTGTAAAATACACTGACCACAAGGGTAAGTATTATGCTCATTAAATCAAGTTGGTCAACTATTGGTTTTTCTATTACTAGAATATATGGCAATAGGATAGCTGCAGCAATTACAAGTTGGATCATTGTTGCCTCCATCCCGGAAATATCCTTGAAGAACTTATTAGTTAGTACAACTGTTGCATAGAGTAATGCAGCCATTAAACCGTAGGTAATTCCTCTTACGTGGTTGTAAGAGCCTTCAATCAATCCATTGGGATTAACTATTAAGACTAATCCTATCATTGCAACAACAACTGCTAAGACCTTTTTTGGGCTTAAGTTTTCTTTAAGTAACCATGGCGATAATGCTACAACAATTGCTGGTGCAAAGTAGTAACTTAAAGTTGCAATTGATACTGTAGTATTCTTGTATGCCTCAAATAATAGTATCCAGTTGAAGCCCATTGCACCACCAGCTAAAATTAATAAGATAAGGTTTTTCTTTGCAGACTTCCAATTTACCTTCCTCCTGGATAAAACCATAAACAAAAATAGGAATCCACCCCCTATGAAGCCCCTTATCATAGCCAATAGACTTGATGGCAATTGTATATTTCTAACCAATAAGCTAATTGTTCCAAAAAACATCATTACAGTCATTAGAATTAATTTGTTTTTCATTTTTTCACCCTTTTTTATATTGTTCCCTCTATTTTTCTATAAAGGGTCGCTAAGCTGATTCCTAGAGATCTGGCTAACTCTTTTTTAGAATTTAAATCGTCTCCCAGATACTTTATTCTATCCAAGATAATCTCTCTCTCAAATTCCTTAGTAAGTTCACTAAGTTTTTTATTGGTTTCCTCTTTTTTATAATTCATTTTACTCTCTATATGAATTTTGTCAATGTATTGTTCATTTGAGAATATAACAGCAAACTCAATTAGATTTCTTAACTCTCTAATGTTACCTGGAAAGTTGTATCCTAATAAAATCCTTTCGCTTTCTGGAGTAAATCCAAGAATAGTCTTAGAATACAACTTACTAAACTGATCTAAAAAATACCTGGCAAGTACTAGTACATCATATCCTCTGTCCTTCAAAGGTGGAATGTTAAGAGGTACAATATTTAACCTGTAAAATAAATCTTCTCTAAATTGACCATTTTTTATAAGCTCCGACAGATCTCTATGGGAGGCGGCAATAATTCTTGGGTTAACCTCCACAGGTTTATATCCACCTACTCTAGTTATTTCCTTTTCTTCCAAGGCTCTAAGAAGCTTAACCTGCATTCCATATGGCAATTCTCCAATTTCATCTAAGAAAAGAGTTCCGTTTTTGGCAATTTCAAAGATCCCCATCTTCCCATTGTTGTCAGCACCAGTGAAAGATCCTTTTTCATAACCAAATAACTCACTTTCAATTAAATTTTCTGGTATGGCTCCACAGTTAATGGCTACAAAAATCTCGTTTTTCCGTTTGCTAGAATAGTGTATTGCTTTTGCAAAAACTTCTTTCCCTGTACCAGTATCTCCAAGAATCAATACAGATGCATCGCTATTTGAAACTTGTAGAGCTTGGTTTTTAGCATGTCTGATTTCATCACTTTCACCTATTATATCTTGAAAAGTTACAATTTCTTTACCCCTACTGGAATTTAGCACAGATTCTTTCATTTTTCTAAAGTCAGATAGTATAAGAACAAATCCCTTTCTTGATTCTTCAACACTGATTGGATTAGATTGTATCAAGTATTCACTTTTCCCAACTGATACAGGGCCAATTTCACCATTAAAGTTTTTATCAATTAACTCCTTCATAACATTTTGAGGTAACACATCACTTAAATAGGTTTTCTTCCTACTATCAATTCCAAGTTTTTGAGCTATATTTTCGTTTGCTGAAGCAATCAAGTGACTGTCATTAGCAATTATAATCCCTTCATTTATTGAATTTATAAGGGTTGAAAGCTCATGGGACCTATATTTAAGTAGTTTCCCATAGTCTTTTTCATTTAACATGCTATTAATGATACTAGTTAACTGACTTTCAAATCTCTGATACCCTTCCCTATTGTTCATAAGATTCTCTTTTGCCTTTAAATCGAATGCGCAGAGACCTAAAACTCCGATTATCTCACCCTTATAGCTAATGGGAAGACATATTTCAACTAACTCTGAACAGTTTTCTTTATTATCACAATCGTTACAAATTATTTCATTTCTTGGATCCTGAATGAAATACTGCTCACCTGTTTCAATACATTTGTGAAATGCTGAGTTAAGAGGTGCTAGTCTACCTATGGCCTCACTATGTTTTCCTGTTCCAACTACTCGTTCAAGATTCTTATCAACTATTGTAATGTCAACATTAGTTATTGAATGTAAAGCCTCAATTATATGCTGTAATTCCTTCTTGATAATATGTAGCATCTTATTCTCCCTTCTCATATATAAGAATTAATTCTACTTATTGAGAATTATTTAACCCAGTCATTGCAAGGTTTGTTTTAAAACACAGATAAATCTTATCATTTTTGAGAAACATACACAATATTTATATTATTTGTGATTCAAATATGCCCATCTTTTAGTCATTTCATAAGGATGTAAAAAAATATTAAGGTGGCATGTATTTTGCATAATTATATACTGAGGTGATAAGAATTGGATAGAGACATTATATTATTAGAAATTTTAAAAGATCAAGTAAAACCAGCTCTAGGCTGTACAGAACCTGGAGCAGTAGCTTATGCAGCAGCTAAGGCAAAAGATTTGCTTGGACATAACCCTGAAAGTATTGAAGTAATTGTTAATAACAACATATTGAAAAACGGAATGAGCGTAGGAATCCCTGGCACTATTTACAGAGGCTTGGATTTTGCAGCCGCTCTTGGTGTTACCGGAGGAAACTCATCTTACATATTAGAAGTATTTAGAGACATAAATGATAATGATATTGAATCTTCTTTGAAAATGGTAAATGACAACAAAGTAAGCATTAAGTTAGATAAAGAAAAAACATCTCTTTTTATTCAGGTTAATCTAAAATCAAAGGATCATAAGTCCACTGTTATTATAAAAGATGCTCATACGAATGTTGTCTATGAATCCCTAGATGATAAGATCCTACTAGATCTAAACAAGGATGAATTAAATAATCTTACCAACTCAGCTAATAAAGAGATTAAGTTTAGAATTAAAGATTATTCCATTAATGATTTGGTTGAATTTGTAAATACTACAAGTTTAGATAGCTTATCCTTTATTGACGATGGAATTAACATGAATTTAAGACTTGCTCAAGTAGGTTTAACAGAGGATTTAGGTCTGGGAATTGGAAAACTATATAAGGGTATGATCAAAGATACTCATTCCAAGGCAAAGGCCTATACAATTGCTGCATCAGAAGCTAGAATGACTGGCTATCCCCTGCCAGTTATGAGTAGTGCAGGCTCAGGGAATCATGGTCTTGTTGCAATAATCCCAATATCTGTTGTTGGAATGGACAAAGATTATGATAGAGAAAAAATAATCAGGGCTGTAGCACTTAGCCACTTGGTTACAATCTTTGTTAAGGTTCATATAGGTTCACTAACACCTATATGTGGTTGCGGTGTAGCTGCTGGTGTTGGTTGTGCAGCTGGTCTAACCTACCTTGAAACTGACTCAAGGGATATGATAAACAAATCTATTATTAATATGATTGCAGGAGTATCAGGTATGTTCTGTGATGGTGCAAAAATCGGTTGCGCTTATAAATTAGGTATATCTGTGGATGCCTCATTTGATGCTTATAGGTTGGCTTCAGCAGGAATTGTATTTCCTTCTGACAATGGAATACTAGCCGCTACACCAGAGGAATCCATTAGTAATCTAGCCAAGGTATCCCATGATGGGATGAATAACACAGACTCAGTTATTCTAGATATTATGATGACAAAATGCCCATAAAATTATCCCTAAGACCAAGTCTTAGGGATAATTTTGTTTTAATAGTTATTTTTCTAGTTCTAACAATTTAATCTTAATGTCAATTCCTCCACCAAATCCAACCAGATCACCACTGGCTCCTATAACTCTATGTCATGGAATTATTATGGGTATAGGATTTTTGTTGTTAGCACCACCAACTGCCCTATAGGCTTTTGGATTCTTTATATACTCTGCTATATCCTTGTAGCTTCTTGTTTCTCCATAGGGTATCTTTGTTAAGGCATTCCAAACCTTCTTTTGAAAATCAGTACCAGAAAGACTATACTCGATGTCAAAGCTCTTCCTCTTTCCATCTAAATACTCCAATATCTGGATCTTCGTCTTACTTAAATTATCAGTATCCTGGATTTTGTAATCCCCAGGAATTTCATTGCCAAAGATTACCTCTGTTAAAATTCCATCCTCTTCTACTAAACTAAGATCTCCAATCTTAGTATTAATTATCATGGCCTTTCTAACACTTTCCATCTAGCTTTTCATCCCCTTATACCTTTCTATATTGTCATCACTTAAGAACTCATATGCATCGTTAATCTCCTGAAATTTCCTTGTAGCATCTGGTGCATGATTAATATCCGGATGGTACTCTTTTGCTTTTTTCCTATAAGCCAATTTAACTTGATATTTATCACTATCCAATGGTATCCCTAGAATGTTGCAACTTTTTTCATACTTTGACTTAAATTCTGTCATAGGGTTTGCGTAGGTACTTTGACCTCTGTAACTACCATTCCCATTTCCATACCAATTTTGATATCCCTGTTGGTTCTGATAACCTTGCCACTGTTTGAATCTCTCTTCCCATTCTCTTTGCTGCTGTCTTTGTCTTTCTTCCCTTTCCTTTCGAATTCTCTCTTCTTCCATTCTTTGATACTTATGCCCATAGTCTGAGAAGGAACTATATCTTCCCTTTCCGTCCATCAAATAGCTTCCAAGATCAAATAGGTATTCTGTTATTATGTATTTCCCGTATTTCAATAAGGAAATAAACTTCTTACCAAGAATTGGGAATATTATAAAGAAAAGTAGGACCAATATTGTAATTGGATTAAAAATTGCTACTAGACCAAAGGGTCCAAAAATTAGAAAGAGTAATAAACACCCCCCCATACCAATTATTGCTATGAAACCTCTTGCAATCCCAACAACAACTCCAACAATTAATTCAGCTAAATTAATGAATATATCAAAAATAAATGATAAAAGCTGGCCAAGGGAGTATATAATTTTACCTGCAGCCTTTTTAAGTAAGGTCATCTTTAATCTCCTTTTCATGTTCTACACCTATTTTATGTATTTTTACCCCCTATGTCAATTTACAAGTTCAAAACAAATAGAACTCCACAAAGTGAAGTTCTATTTGTTGCCAGAATCTCTTATATCCAGTAGTTCTTCAGGGTAGGGGTTCCAAATCATCTGTCTAAGCAAGTATTCCTCATCCTTAGCAATGGCATAGCCCTTTAATAGATTAACCGGTACACTTAAAGGGATTTTACCTTCCTTGAACTTTTGAAAACTACCTAAAATAAATTCCTTTTCTTTTTTTGATAGTTCTTTCTTAAAATAACCCATTATATGCATAAGTGTGTTTATATAATTAGTATATCTAGGTAGTGTTTCAAAAACGGTTTCTAAAATTAACTCATACTCTTTTATGACTATGTCTGTGTCCTTTTTATCATGATTTGCCACAATTTTCCCTAACTCTTTAAGTTTTGTCTGGTTGTAAGCCATAATCAAATACTTGTGATCTGAATGAAACTCCACCAACTTATTAAACTTATTACTTTCCTTTACAAAGGAAAACCTATGTAGTGTATATAGTTTAGTTAAAAAGTGTTCCCGAATGTTTAGGTTTGTAAGCCTTCCCTCTTCTTCAATTGCCTTATGGGGAAAATAATTGAACACATGATAGGCAAATCTTCCAACAGACTTTTCTGAACCTACACCTTTTTCTCTACCATATTGAACACTCTCGCCACTTATAGAAGTGGGAGATTCCTGATTCATAGTCTTGTGCCTCCTGAGGTAGCAAGGTCTTATTTATGACTCCACAGGCTTAAAATCGGGTAGTTCCAGTACCCTACTAGCATATAGTGATGA
>Ga0265293_10000421_pt1 | contig 101962 bp, 78 predicted proteins | sample Munlanlewell138R_FD_192505 | JGI IMG/M metagenome (GOLD analysis project Ga0265293, IMG submission 192505) | Leachate microbial communities from a municipal landfill in Southern Ontario, Canada - Leachate well 138R | ecosystem: Engineered > Solid waste > Landfill > Unclassified | place... | reverse complement strand
TAACAATTCACAATAACCGCCATTGGAATCCGTTTTAATTTGCCCTTTCAGGGCGCACACCTACAGCCATTTCACAACCCGAGGCGCTGCCTCGGGCTGAATTAATTTGGGCTTTCAGCCCGCGTAATATTTACATCGTCATCCTTCGGCTCCGTTCAGGATGACTATGAGCTGGATAAGCTGAATGAGTTATGAATCGCCACGAAGTGGCAACTTATTCCAGCCCAAGGCAGCGCCTTGGGTTTAATTGACAAGCATATACAATATAGCCCTGAAAGGGCAGGTTAACAATTCACAATAACCGCCATTGGAATCCGTTTTAATTTGCCCTTTCAGGGCGCACACCTACAGCCATTTCACAACCCGAGGCGCTGCCTCGGGCTGAATTAATTTGGGCTTTCAGCCCGCGTAATATTTACATCGTACATCGTCATCCTTCGGCTCCGTTCAGGATAACACACTTAGCAAACCCAATGAATGACTATACAAAAACAAATTACTCAGATTATTAATCTTTACACCCTAATTTTTAATATCTTTGCAAGGTAATGGTTCCGCTGTGAGTTTTAGAACCCACTGGATTAAAAGGGAATGCCGTGCTCTTCTTATAAACAAGAAGAAATTCGGCAACAGTTCCCGCTGCTGTAAGCTTCATAAACTAAATGAGCACCCCAGCCACTGTTTCGGTTTAAAACAACGAAATGGGAAGGCGCTCAAAAGGGAAGCAAGTCAGAAGACCTGCCATTCACTGCCTCAATTCAGATACGCTTTCGGGAGAAAAGCGCGGATGAGTACCTCACAGTCCACATCCAAACCAAACACCCTCGGTGTATAATAGTAAGGCAGAGTATTTTACTCAGGCGGCAAGGGTAACGGTCTGCCATAACTTATAGCCCTTGCCACCTGTTTACTGGTAAAACAGTTAAACTGATATGCTAAGCAAGTTTTTATACCGTGTTTTGTTGGCAACAATTGCCCTACTGTCTGTAAACAGCAGCTACTCGCAGCTTACGGTTAACGACACCATTAACCTTGAGAGCGTAACCATATACAGACCTACGCACAGCAACACAAAATTGGGGTTAAAATCCGTATCCATTGATACGCTCGCCATTGCACAAAAAAGGGCACTTAGCCTTTCGGCTCTTCTACAAGAAAACACTTCAATATTTGTAAAAACCTATGGTCGTGGCGCGACAGCCACCGCATCTATGCGAGGCACCAGCGCTTCGCATACCAATGTGTACTGGAATGGCATTAAAATAAACTCGCCCATGAGTGGCGAGGCTGATTTTTCGCTGGTTCCGCTCTATTTTGTTGATGATGTGGCAATTCATTTCGGGCAGGCATCGATGGGATTAGGAAGCGGCGGACTGGGCGGAGCCATAAGTTTAAAGAGTAGGCCAAATTGGAATCGCAAATTTGGAGCACAAATTTACCAGTCGGTGGGCAGCTACAAATCCCTATCTACAGCAGTTGCCACATCATACTCAAACGGTAAGTTAACGGGACAAACACGCCTTTACTACGAATCGTCGGCAAACGATTTTTCATTTAAAAACACTGCGAAGATTGGTAATCCCATTGAAATTCAGAAAAATGCCGACTATGCTAAGCAAGGTTTACTGCAAGAGTTTTACTATAGGCACAGTGCCAACTCAATACTATCGGCAAGAATATGGGCACAGCAAACCAGCAGGGGCATACCGCAACTAATGACAAACTTTGCCGTGAAGGAAGAAAATAGGCAGGATGACACCAACCTAAACAGCATTATCGAATTTCAGAATACGGGCAACGACCTATCATGGAAGCTAACAAGCGGTTTCTCAAATATGAACATCAACTATGCTTTTAGCAAAACCTCAACCGAGGGCAACCACATCCCTATTCTAAACTCTAACAGCACAGCATGGACGTGGTTTAACCAAGGAATGATGAAATGGGAATCAGTAAGCTGGATATCCGCAAACCTTCAGCTAGAGCTAAACAACTACTGGATTAACTCAAGCGAAGCTATTCTCAAAACAGGATATAAAACCCAGCAGCTTCAAGGGGCAATTAGGGCAGCCGTTACAACCACTCCCCTAAAAAGTTTAAAGTTAAACCTGCTAATTTCCAACGAACTTTACAATAATAAAACAACACCGCTATCCACCTCAATATCGGCTAGTTATAAATTATTTAAGAAGAAGGAACTATATGCGAATGGAGGTGTTTCGAGAAACTACCATCACCCGTCGCTAAACGATTTGTACTGGCAACCCGGCGGCAACGAAAATTTGCTTCCAGAGGACGCCTTTACGCAAGAGTTAGGACTCTCATATTCAACTAAAAGCAGTAACATTGGCATTGATGCAAGCGCAAATATTTTTGCATCGCAAATACGAAATTGGATTATGTGGTTGCCCCACCTAAAGGGTTACTGGGAACCGGTAAACCTTACACAGGTTACTGCTCGGGGGGCAGAGTTGTCGGTTTCAGCATCTAAAACAATTGCCAGGCTTACCCTTAAAGCTAGCGGCAACTACAGCTATACCCTGTCAACCATTGAGAATGCTGGTGGAATTATGCGAGCCGAATCACATGGTAAGCAGCTACCATTTATTCCTGTACATTCAGGAGGATTAGTTGTAAACGCTCTGTGGAAAAAATTTCATATAGTATACTCATTCACCCATTTCTCGGAACGTTACACCACAACGAGCAACAATCCTAACTCAATGCGTAGGCTATACCCGTACTATATGAGCAGTGCCGCAATTGGATACGATTTTAAGTTAAAAAGCACTCCGCTAGCCCTTCAGCTACGGGCAGATAATATACTAAACGAAAGTTACCAAACCATTTTATGGCGACCCATGCCAGGCAGAAATTTTAGCTTGATTTTACGAATTGATTTATAGGTGATAATTCAGAAAACAACGAATGACAACAATTTCAACTAAAATAAAAATAGAAAGAAAGGCTAGCAAAAGCATTTCACCCTTGGCTCGATTTACCCTGCCATTGCTGCTAGCTATTATCGTGTCGCTATCTGGCTGTATGAAAGAGGGCACGCTTCCCATTTCAGAAATTGATTTATACGGAAGTCGAGGCGTATTTATTGTAAACGAAGGCAACTACCTTTACGGCAATTCGAGCCTAAGCTACTACGACATTGACTCAAAGCAAGTTATAAATAATATCTACACCACCGCCAATGGTATACCCCTTGGCGACGTTGCATTTACCATGACGCTAAACAAAGGCAAGGGCTACATTGTAATGAATAACTCCAGCTGCATTCATGTGGTTGACGCCAACAGCTTGCTACATATAGGGACTATCAAAAACCTAACATCGCCACGACATGTGCTTTTTTTAGAAGATGAGTTGGCGCTGGTAAGCGACCTATACGCTAGGGCAATAACACTGGTTAACCCCGAAACAATGCGAACCACTGGAACCATAGAAACTGGCACCAAAAGTTTACCCTTTTACCAGCACCCCACCGAATATCTGATAAAAGTTAGAAACGAAATATTTGCCAACGCATGGAGCTACGACAATAAAATTTTAGTAATAGACAGTCAAAGCCTTCTCGTTACCGACAGCATTGAGGTGGGCCTGCAACCCCTTGCTATGGTAAAAGATAAAAATGATAACATATGGGTTATAAACGATGGCGGGTACGGAAGCAGCGCCATAGGCAATGAACCTCCATCAATAATGCAAATTAACAGCGAAACGCATAGCGTTACCCTAAGGATAAATTTTGAGCATACCACCGATAGGGCAGGCCAAATTGCCACCAACCCAGCCGCCGACACCCTATACTTTATATGCAACCATTTGTACGCAATGCACATTAACGACACGCAGCTACCCGACGAACCTATTTTAGCGAGAAACAATAACACCTTCCGTGCACTAGGCGTTGACCCCAAAACAGGCGAAATATACCTATCGGATGCCGGCGACTATATGAGCGAGGGCAAGGTTTACAGATTAAAACCCAACGGCACCCCCATTGATACGCTGGATGTTGGCATTATACCGGGGAATTTTTGTTTTAACTAACGAATGGGTTGACAAGTTTGTAAAGTGGAAACTCGAATGGAGAATGGGAGAATAGGTTGAGGTTGAGATAGTGTACAGTGAACTATAAACTGTAATCAGCGATTAACAACTAGAAATTTATTTGTTGCGAGTTACGGGTTTGCGAGTTTACAAACTCTAATAGGTATAGTAAAGTGCTTGTGGTGGATTCAGGAGTGAGGGGTAGCGACAGGGCAAGTTCCTACTCTTCTCCTTCAGAGCTTCCAAACTTTTTTCGATGACTCTTCCAAATTTTTACGATATGTACTATAAGAGAAGCAAAAGCGCCTGCCCCCATCCCTATGGCAAGGTAAAATAACCAATTCAAGCTATCATTTAGATGAAATTTTTGAAAACCCCAGAGTATCAAAACCATCGTTGCACCTAAAATTAGTAGGATGGGCTTTTTGTTAAATCCTGCACTGTGGGCGTTTCTATTTACTTTACGCAGAGAAACCATAATCTTCCTAGTTCTATCAAATATCCAAATCAGCACATCTGCAAATCAAAACCCTAATTATCCTTATCCCTACTAGTTACCAATAGAAACATTTTTTTATCCTCAAGGAAAAGGTACCCTTGCTCGTAGCAAAAAATGTAGGTAAAGCCCTTTTTTGTGGTGTAGGTATGTGTGTGGTAGGTAAAATTAAAGCCTTTGGTTAAAAGCGATTCTCTTGAAACCAAAGTTTTACCCGACAGCGTATTTAATTCCTCAAGTATACGCCAGTTTTTACGTAGTATGTTATTAATATTGCGCCTGTTATTGGAGTAATCGCTGTTCAGTTTGTTGTTAAATGCGTTTCTGCAATGGTCTGAACAAAACTTCTTATCGGACCTGCCAATTATTTTATCACCACATACAGGGCACTGTCGCTGTTCTTGTGTGATTTCCATAACTCGTCAGGTATTAAGTTGATATTTAGAGGGTTTATTGCAAATATAACAAAAACATTGAAACATCGAAAGCTAAAAAAGCAAAACAAGAAAGATTATTCGTTGCAATATCAAATACTAGAACAAATGTTTATTTATCTTTGTCCAAATTAAAATTCACATAGATGAGAGAATTAAAAATTGGCGGCATTACCATTCCAGTACCAATAATACAAGGTGGAATGGGTGTAGGCATATCATTATCTGGATTAGCCGTCGCGGTTGCGAACGAGGGTGGTGTAGGTGTAATTTCGGCAGCTGGGCTGGGTTTGGTTCACCGAAATCCTGCACTCGACTTTATTCAAGCTAATATTGAAGGGCTTAGGATGGAGATTCGTTCGGCCAAGGAAAGAACAAAAGGAATGATAGGCGTTAACATAATGGTGGCCATGTCGAACTTTGCCGAATTGGTTAAAACTGCCATTTCGGAGAAGGTAGACGTAATATTTTCGGGAGCAGGCCTGCCCCTCGACCTACCAAAATTTCTTACCGCTGGCAGCGTAACCAAACTGGTTCCAATCGTTTCATCAGGAAGAGCTGCGAAAATATTGTGCGAAAAGTGGAAACTGCTCTATAACTACTTACCCGATGCTATAGTTGTTGAAGGGCCTAAAGCTGGAGGCCATTTAGGCTTTAAAAACAATCAGCTTGAAGATGCACACTTTGCACTAGAAGAGCTAGTTATTGATGTGGTTCGCGAAGTATCCTTTTTCGAAAAGAAGTACAACCAGGAGATTTCGGTAATTGCTGCTGGGGGCATATACACCGGCGAAGATATTTTTAAGATAATGCAATGTGGTGCAAGCGGAGTGCAAATGGGTACTCGTTTCGTTACCACACAAGAGTGCGATGCGTCGCCCAAATTTAAAGACGCATATATTAATGCCAAACAGGGCGACATAGAAATTATTCAAAGTCCAGTAGGTATGCCAGGGCGCGCTGTTCACAACGAATTTATCGAAAAAGTTCGTGATGGGCTAAAAAGGCCGCTCAAATGTCCTTTTCACTGTATTAAAACCTGCGATGTAACCAAAAGTCCTTACTGTATTATTACGGCTCTTTTTAACGCCTATAAGGGTAATATGAAGAGTGGATACGCTTTTGCGGGTGCAAATGCCTACTTGTCGGATAAAATTTCGACTGTTAAAGAAGTTTTTAGCGAGCTGAAAGCAGGCCTACAAGAATCGGTAAAAGCATTTGAAGAGAAACTGAAAAGTTAACTTTTTTAAGCATATATAGCAATTAGAGATATTAGGGGAATTCAAATCATCCTCCATATCTCTAATTGTTTTTTAACCCTTTTTGAAGACTCAACACTCTCTTGAATCTCGTAACTATTTCAAGAGCTCATCTATAAGGTTTGTCATTTTAGTAAACTCATCCTTTTCAAAACCAACCGACGTATAAACAATTTGGCCACTCTTGTCAACTATATAGATACGAGGAATATAGGAGGATGCAAACTTACTATAAATGCTTTTATCCGTATCGGGAAGCATTGTGAAATCTAATTTATTTGCCTGTTTAAATTTTACCACTTCCTCTAAAGTATGCCCTCTACCAAACGAAAATAATTTGAAATTTTCATTCCCTTTATGTTTGGCCCAAACTTGCTCTTGTAAAAAGGGCATTTCGGCTTTACAAGGGCCACACCAAGTTGCAAAAAAGTTAATTACAATAACCTTACCCTTAAAATCCGAAATCTTGAGGGTTTGCCCGTTTTCTGTTTTGAATGAAAAATCTGGTACCTGTTGACCTTTTTCGATGATATTTCCATCCTGACTAAATCCAAATAGCGAAGCTGAAATCAACAACACTGAGGCTAATAAACGAGTAGTCATAATATAAGTTATTAGTTTGTAGTTATATAGTAAAAATTTCGGGGCATTTTAACAATTACAATTAATGCCTAAATGCGTGTTACTTGCCAAAGCGAACTGAACAGTTGTTTTATACGGTTCAACTATTTAACCAGCGTTTTTAATTTTTCAAATTTATCTATTTTTGTCAAAGTATGATACCCCGCTGATTCAAATAAATATTTTAAGAATACTTTATTTAAACGTATTACAACGGAGTTTACCTTAAAAGTTTTCAATAAAAAAAATTATTTCGCCGTAAGTCTTTACGTTTCAAACTCGCCTAAAAAAGGTGTTATAAAGTATTCATATATTAAAAACATTTAGCACGATATTTTGTTTCTCCGAAAACAAACATTGCATTGGGAACCTATATAATGCAGTGCTTGCAGTGAAAATTAAATTAAATTAATTAAATAAAACATAAACCTTTAGGAAATGAATATACTAAAAGGACCATTGTTCGACAAAATAGATATAGTAATTACAGAGTGGATGGCGCGTCACGGATACCGATTGATGAGAATATCAATTGGGATAGTATTTTTTTGGTTCGGCATTTTAAAATTCTTTCCTGGGCTAAGCCCTGCGCAAGATTTAGCCATTCGCACCATCACACTGATGAGTTTTGGCCTTATTCCTGATTTTATTATCATCAATGGGTTGGCTTTTTGGGAAGTACTTATAGGCGTTGGACTAATATCGGGTAAGTTTATGCGTGAAACCCTACTGTTGCTTTTTTTGCAAATGGCAGGTACGTTTGCCCCAGTATTTCTTTTCCCCAATGAGGTATTCACGCGTATACCGTATGCCCCAACCCTTGAAGGGCAGTACATTATAAAGAACCTTGTACTAATTTCGGCTGGTATTGTATTGGGCGGAAAACTACGGAAGTAAAAAATACTCGCATTGGTGCAACCCTGCTAGTCAAGCCTTATTTATAGAAAAAAGATGATTCTCACAGATTAGCAGGTAGAAAATCGGAGGAAATATTCTCCTATTAAATATTCACACGTATATCAACCACTATATACTAACCATCTCTCTTTTACGCTGAGTAAAGCGAGCAATCTCTTTATAACCAAGAGCTTTAAGACCAGAAATTGCTATATCAAAAAATTGACCCACATTTTGCTCCACGTGAGCATCGGAACCTAGCGTAACTGGAACCTTGTAGTGTGCAAGCCTTTCAAGAAATGATGCCGAGGGGTAAAATTCTTCGCAGGGTTTAATTTTTCCGCTAGTATTAACTTCTACAACAACATCGGCCTCCTTAAATATTTTTGCTGTTTGGTCGTATAGTTCATCAAGTTTAAATGTTGGGTAGTAGGCAAACTTTTTAGCTAAATCGCAATGCCCAATAATATCAAAAAGGTTAGATTTTGCTGACTGCTGCACAACTCTAAAATACTCACGATAAAATTTATCAATGTCTATGGTATCGTAGAGCGCTATATCGGTATCAAAGTTCCATCCATCAATAAAATGTACTGAGCCAATAACATAATCGAGGGGTATGCTCTGTAAAATCTTCCTAATCCTATTCTCCATTCCAGGAAAAAAGTCCATTTCAACACCTAGTTTCACCTGTACGCCCTTTGTGTCGGTTGCCTGCAGCGCAGTAACGCTTTTAACCATATCGCCAATTCGCTTAACGGGCAACGCCCAGCCAACGGGCATAATGCTAATATGGTCCGAGAAGCCAATTTCACTAAGCCCTCTAAAAATAGCCGATTGTAACATTTGCTCGTGGGTATCGCGCCCATCAGAAAGATATGTATGTGTGTGGTAATCGATTAGCATAATAATTTTATTTTTCAAACCATTACTCACCCATTAATCGGCAAATAAAGACTCGTTATTAATAATTAAAACGAAAAAACATAGAACCTACTGGCGGTAATGCAAGTGTTTACAGTGATTTAATTATCAACAGAACATTAATTGTAGTTTTTAGATTTGAAAGGTTTTTACTTGAAAACTTTAAATTGATTTAGAATACATTCCTAAAGTTAGCTCTTTAGTATTACTCTGCAAAATTAAGCTTAGTAATGCCGTCTTTTATAGCCTCTTTGCTTTGCTGGTTTAAAACTTCTTCACCCGTACTACAAAGCAAATGGGCAGCAAGTAAGATTTGTATTCTCCTATAGAAGCTAAACAAATTGCAGATTGCTTACGTGCTAACTTAAACGCTAAATTAACAACCTCAAACCCAAATATGTGAATGATGTAAGTATTACCCGTAATTGTGTAATGTTTTTGAGTAAATAAACTATGACCTTCGTATTGTGAAAATTCATTTACACTTGATTACCTAACTGCAGTGAGTTTTAAATGCAGATTATGAAAACAAAAAGAGATATACGACCGTTAAGAAATATCCTCCTATCTGCTTTTGGTGTAATTATGGTAGTTACATTAATATCGTGCGCGCAAAAGTTTACCTTCCTAGAGTCAACAATTTTTCCCGAGGCCGAAGGGTACGTTAGGGTAAAAAAAGACAGTGAGAAGAATTATGTAATAAAGGTTATAATATCACACTTGACTAAAGCGAATAAGGTCCAATCAGCAAAATCGTCTTATGTGGTTTGGATTGAAACAGATGAAGGTAATTACGAAAACCTAGGACAGCTAGAAAGGTCAACTGGTTTTTTATCGAAAATTAATGCTGCGTCTTTAAAAACGGTATCTCCCTTTAGGCCGATTAAAATTTTTATTACAACCGAAAATGCAATAAATGCTCAATACCCTAGTGAGCAAATTGTGCTAACCACCGATAACAATCTTACTGTTAAATAGATGCACATACTATTGATAAAAGTGAAGCAACAAATAAACAGGCTCAAACAAATTTGATTATTAATTTTTAAAAACCACAAAATGAAAAGAACATTATTTAGTGCAATCGTAATGATTTTCACACTGAGTTCAACAATGGCATTTGCCACAAACAAAGATGTGAAAACGGAAGCTGTTCCTGTTAAAACAGAAAATCAACTAACAGCAGAGGAAGTAAGCCATTTGACTAAGCGAGTTGAAGAAATTCGGGATATGGATAAGTCGGAGATGAAAGCCAAGGAGCGAAAAGAGTTAAGGAAAGAGGTAAAAATGATTAAATCGGACCTAAAGAAAAGCGGAAACCCAATTTATATAGGTGGTGCTAGTTTGCTTTTAATTATAATCCTTATTCTTATTTTGATTTAAACTTTAATAGGCCTGAGATACTGATTATTTCTGCATTTAATTAAAGGTGGTTAGTTTGGGAAAAGCATTCTTACTAAAACATCAACTCGAGTGAAGATGTGAACTTCTGTTCATAGAAATGCCTTGTAGAATGGTTTATGGAAAACATCAGACTATTTGAACTCTTCATATTCATACTAAATACACAGTAAGGAGCAGAAATTATGAGTATCTCAGGTTTTTAATGATAGATTAACTTCGTCAGACTACAATCCAACAGCCTGACATATAACCATCATAAAGAAAAGAGTATAAAGAGAACCTTTTGCTCGGCATCTTAACTCACTCTTCGTTTATTCGCCAAAGTGATACGAAAACCATAAAGGTAAGAGGTTGCATAAAAAGTAACTTCGTGAAACCTTGTGGTGCTTTGGGGTCTTTTGTGCGACTTAGAACTACCTGTTACACAAAAAACACGAAGAAAGCTCAAAGGGACACAAAGAAAATACACGATAGTATACACTTTTTGCACAGCCTCTTCAACTAACCCAGTAGGCACTCAGGGTGTCTTATTGTTCACTCTAAACAGAGTTAATGAATGACAGAACGAAACCCGCACCTCTCAATATATTAGGTAAAAAAAATTCTTATTCTCATTTACAGCTGCAAACTTAATCGCTTATACACTGTCGAATTCGCAAAGAATAATTCAATAACCTTATCCGCAGAAAATAGTCTATATCCAAAACCTATAATTACAAAGACTGCAATAGCGTCCACTACTAACACTAAAAAAGAGTTTTAGAGTTAGTGGTATTATTTTTTGGAACAAACCAAGAAAGTCATTGTTTATGATTTTGAAATTACGAATGAAACAATCACTTTTGTATCCAAAAATATTCAATATGAGAAAGATTTTAATCTTAGTAGCCGTTGCTGGGCTTTTTTCTGGATGCGTTGTCAACCAAGTAACAGGTCGTAAGCAGCTTAGCCTTGTTAAGGAATCGGAAATGCAGCTAATGGCCACAAGCCAATACAAAGAGTTTTTAAACGAGAACAAAGTATTACCCAGCAGCAATAAGGATGCTGCAATGGTTAACCGCGTTGGTTTACGTATTTCAAAAGCCATAACGAAATATTATAATGACCAGGGTAAACAATCGGCAATAAGCGGCTACAACTGGGAATTTAACACCATTGACAGTCCAGAGGCTAATGCGTGGTGCATGCCCGGAGGGAAAGTGGTTGTATATACCGGTATATTACCAATAACCCAAAATGAAACAGCGCTGGCCATTGTTTTAGGTCACGAAATTGCCCATGCCATTGCCAAACACGGCAGCGAACGTATGAGCCAGGGTATGGTTCAACAATTCGGAGGAATGGCGCTCGACGTTGCCTTATCGAAAAAACCGCAGGAAACACGAAACCTATTTATGCAAGCGTATGGTTTAGGAAGTACGGTTGGCGCTGTATTACCTTGGTCACGACAACAAGAAATAGAAGCCGACCATTTTGGCTTAATATTCGCAGCAATGGCTGGTTATAATCCAGAGGAAGCGGTAGCTTTTTGGCAACGTATGTCAAACACAGGAGGTGCAAAACAGCCAGAATTTTTAAGTACTCACCCATCCGATAACACTAGGATATCAAAACTAAAAGAACTTATGCCCGAGGCTCTGAAGTATTACAATCAGAGTAAATAACAGGATTGTTATTCCAATTTTGCTTTCTATGTTTGCCATAATCGATATTGAAACAACAGGGGGCAATAGTGCTACCAGCCGTATAACCGAAGTGGCTATTTTTCTTTTTGATGGAACAAAGGTTATTGATGAGTTCACCTCATTAATTAATCCCGAATGCCCCATTCCACCCTATATTACCAGCCTTACAGGCATAAGCGACCAAATGGTTGCCAAAGCACCCCGCTTTTACGAGGTTGCCCGCCAAATAGTTGAAATAACAGAGGGGGCAACCTTTGTGGCGCATAACGTGCCTTTCGATTATCGGTTTGTTCAAGCAGAATTTAAACGGCTGGGGTACGACTATATTCGCGATACGCTTTGCACAGTTAAGCTGGCTCGCAAGCATATACCCGGCTACCCATCGTATAGCCTCGGAAATATCTGTGCAAATCTAGGTATTTCAATAAACGGCAGGCACCGTGCGGCTGGCGATGCCCTAGCCACGGTAAAACTTTTTGAGAAAATACTTGCCGTATCACCAAACCTGCTATATGAGCAGCAAGAAATTCTGCAAACATACGCACCCAATTTAAGTTGCGAAACTATGAACCAGCTGCCCCAATCGACTGGTATTTACCATTTTCTCAACCCCGATGGGGATATAATCTACATTGGTAAAAGCGTAAATATCCGAAAAAGGGTGCTCGAACACATAGCACGACCCAAAACCAAGCGTGCCACCGAAATGCTTGCGCAACTTGCCGATATAAGCTTTGAACTTACGGGTAGCGAAACCATTGCACTAATTGCTGAGGCCGATGCCATTAAAAAGCATATGCCAAAATTTAATGTGCGGGGTCGACGTAAAAATTTGCAGCTAGGCATTTATGCCTCAACCGATACGAAAGGCTACGTTAACCTTAGCATCGAATCTATAAGTAAGAACGAGGCGCTGCCAATAGCAACATTCGATAAGCAGTCCGATGCGCAATCATTTTTATACCGTATTATTGATAAATTTGAATTATGCCAAAAACTATGCGGATTATACGGCAGCAATGGTGCCTGTTTTCAGCATCAAATTGGACAATGCAAAGGGGCTTGCGTTGGCACAGAACTGAGCACTGACTATAATTTACGAGTTGAGCAAGCCATTTTAAACCTTGGCTTGGGTTCAAAAGGTTTTTTATTAGTTGATGATGGACGACATCCCGATGAGCGCTCATTTATCAGGGTTTCCAACGGAAAGGTTGAGGGTTACGGATACTTTGACCCAAGCTACATTAATACTAAAGTCCATTTGCTTTCAGAAACGCTTACTCCTTGCGGTAATCACCGCGAAGCAATTACAGCCATACGAAGCGCCATAGCCCAAGGAAAAGGAAAGGTAATAGGGTTGTAAAAATACTTTCTGCAATTTTTATTATCCATCCTTTTACCCCACTTTTGTATTCATTTTACAAATTTTAAGTTTAAACGAAACATAAGAATATTCACGCTAAAAAAATAATCGTTTTGGCGAGTCTTATATGACAATTAAAAAACAAAAAAAATACATATGAAACATTCATGTTAGCGGCTCTAACACAAAGGAGAACTACTACTCCATGAATGTTCTATGTGTTCCTTTAAAAATAAATAAATAGACACATGAAACCAACTCTTATAGTTCTTGCTGCCGGAATGGGAAGCCGTTACGGAGGCATAAAACAAATTGACGCCGTTGGACCCAATGGCGAAACCATTATCGATTACTCGGTTTTTGATGCGCTTCGTGCAAGCTTCGGAAAGGTAGTTTTTGTTATCCGCAAGGATATTGAAAAGGATTTTCGCGAGGTGTTCGGCAAGCATTTCGATGGCAAGGTGCCTTACGAGCTAGTTTTTCAGGAGCTCGACAACCTGCCAAGTGGCATTACATGTCCCGCCGATAGGGTAAAACCATGGGGAACAGCCCATGCCGTATGGGTTTGCCGCAACGTGGTAAAGGAACCATTTGCCGTTATTAATGCCGACGATTTTTATGGAGCCGAATCGTTTAAAGTTCTTGCTAAGGAACTTATGAAACCAACCCTAACCGAGGGAGAATATTTTATGGTTGCATACCGTTTGGGCAATACGCTAAGCGATGAAGGTTCTGTTTCACGTGGGGTTTGTGCTGTGGATGAAAAATCAAACCTTAACGATGTGGTTGAACGCACACACATTGAACGGGTTAACGGCAAGGTAATGTATAAAGATGCGAATGGCGAACTGGTTGCAGTTGATGAGCAATCGCTTGTTTCAATGAACTTTTGGGGCTTTACACCCAACTTTTTTGGGCATATCGACTCAATGCTCAACGAGTTTTTGAGCGGTTCGCTAGCAAATCCAAAGGCTGAGTTTTACATACCAACAGTGGTAAATGCGCTAATAAAATCGGGTAAAGCAACCTGTAATGTGCTGCCCACAAGTTCGCAATGGTTTGGTGTTACCTACCCTGGCGATAAGCCAATTGTTACTAGCAGCTTGGCAAAACTAGTAAGCAAAGGCACTTACCCATCGCCACTATTCTAAAAATATGTTTACAGTTCTGATTGTAATGGTGGTTGGGGTCTTTTTCGGTTACTTTTTCCGTACTCGAAAGAAGATGGTAAAATTTGCCGACAAGTTTACTATGTGGGCTATTTACCTGCTGCTTTTTTTACTGGGCATTGCCGTAGGTGCAAACGAAATAATTATGAACAACCTACCCAAACTCGGGTTTAAAGCCCTGGTAGTATCTCTCGGGGGGATTGCTGGTAGCGTTATAGTGGCTTGGGCTGCCTACGTAATTTGGTTCAAACCCAAAAACGATAATTATGAAGGGTAGCCTCACAATTCTTTCGTTTTTTGTACTGGGCGTTGTGCTCGGCTTGTTCAGGTTCGTTCCTGAAATGCTGATAAGTAACGATTACAGTCAGTGGGCATTATACCTTTTAATGTTTCTTGTAGGTATTGGCATTGGAGCAGACCCAAATTCGCTTAAAGCCATTAGGCAGCTGAACTTTAAAATACTACTGGTACCCATTGTAACAATTATTGGAACAACGCTGGGCGTAGCTGTAATTTTTTTACTCCTATCCGATGATAAATTCCTCGACTTACTAGCCGTAGGCTATGGATTTGGTTACTACAGCCTTTCCAGTATTTTTATTACAGAGCTAAGGGGCGATGAGCTGGGGGTTATTGCTTTGCTGGCAAACATAATGCGCGAAATAATTACGCTTGTGGCCGCACCAATTTTTGCTGTGCTGTTTGGAAAACTTGCTCCAATTTCAGCGGGTGGCGCAACTAGTATGGACACAACCCTACCAATTATTACCAAAGCATCGGGTAAGGATTATGCTATGATTTCAATTTTTCACGGCATTGTTCTATCGGTACTCGTTCCTTTTTTAGTAACTTTGGTTCTTAGCTGGGGATAACAAATACCTCAACCCATTTTATAATGAAGCGAATATTTTTTGCAGTTATTCTTTCGATTACTATACTAACGGCTCGCGCACAGGTTAGTCCCATTGAGCTTTCAGGTGAAGTTTTACAATTAGCTATACCTGGGGCGGCTTTCGCTTCTACCTTAATATGGAGTGAAGATGAATACAAAGGGACTTGGCAATTTGTTTGGGCAGCAGGCGTTTCAACCGTTGTTACCTATGGACTTAAATATGCTATAAATAAGGAACGACCCAACGGCGAGGGGCACGCTTTTCCCTCGGGTCACGCATCGCGAGCTTTTATGGGAGCCGCATTTGTACAGCGCAAATTTGGGTGGAAGGTAGGAATACCAGCCTACGCACTAGCTGCCTACACAGGCTACACGAGGCTTTATGCCAATAAGCACGATTACTGGGATATTATTGGGGGAGCCGCCATTGGGGTGGCTAGCTCGTACATTTTTGCCAAACCGTATAACAAGGAAAAAGTAGTTATGTCATTTGGTAAGCAACAGGATGCTTACGTACTATGCCTAAACCTCACTTTTTAGAAAGAAAAAAGCAATGCCATTTAGTAAAGTTGTCGGCTTCGACTTCGCTCAGCCTGACCGCTAGCTATATAAAAATACATATTTGTAAAGCAAACGAACGAATCCGTAGGATTCAAATATTTATAGCAAAGAAGACAGGCATAATATATTCGACCTCAACGAGGTCGCACAACATAGCAAACGATAAATGCTATAAATATTCAATCCCTACGGGATTATTAAACGAAGATAAAAACGAATCAGTAGAGTTCAAATACCTAAAATACCCCATATTCATTGAGGTTAAGTTGCTTTGCAATAGGAGTATTAATAGTTAAACTTCAACAATTAGAAAGATAATGTTAGTTATTTCGAATTAACGTTATTAACTAATCAACAATTAAAAAAAAATAAATTTACAAGAATATTAGCTAACCTAAATATACTACAGAGATGAAAAATTTCATATCAATTAAAAACACTATTGCCATAGTATTTTCGGCGCTTTTAACCGCCTTCATACTTTCGGGATGCCAGCCTAAACCCCAAACAGCCGAAGAGGTAATTGCCCAAATTGCAAATATCGACAGCCTTAAAAAGATAGAGGCCGACACCCTATTTGCTGAAAGTTGGGAACTATGGTTCTCTATGCCGCAGGACCACAATAATCCCAACGGAGAGCATTTCCCGCTTAGGGTAATTTATAGCCATAACGATTTTAACAATCCTATGGTTATTGCCATTGAGGGTTACAAAATATACACGCCTCGTGCCACCGAGCCAACTAAACTGCTCAACGCAAACCAAATAAATATTGAGCATCGCTTCTTCGAAAATAGCCGGCCCAAAGATAGCATACCGTGGGCATATCTAGATATTTTTCAGGCAGCAACAGACCACCACGCCATTATCAATGCGTTTAAACCATTCTACAAATCCAAATGGGTAAGCACGGGTATTAGCAAGGGCGGCCAGGCAACCATTTTTCATAGGTCGCTATACCCAAACGATGTTGATGTTAGTATTCCTTACGTTGCACCGCTAAACTTTAGTAGCGAGGATGAGCGCGTTTACCAGTTCCTTGCAAACGTGAGTACCCCCCAGTGTCGCGAAAGGGTGAGAGCTTTTCAAGAAGAATTATTTAAACGTAAAGAAAAGTTAATGCCTATGCTTGAGCAACTTGCAAAAGACAAAAACTACAAGTTTGGTTTTGGGCTTAGCAGAGCTTACGATGTGAATATACTTGAGTACGACTTCGGTTTTTGGCAATGGGGCGGGCTCGACTGTTCGCAAATTCCCAATGCCACAGCAACCGATGAGGAGCTTTTTAACCACTGGGTAAACATTGCTTCGTTTACCTTTATTGAGGATAGCGGCGTTGATGCTGTTAGGCCATTCTTTTACCAAGCTATGACCGAAATTGGCATGTACGGATACGAGGTTAAACCATGGAGCCGTTTCCTTTCCGATACAACCAATATCACCTTCGATTTTACAATGCCCAAAGGCCATAAAGCAATATTTGACCCCGAACCTATGCAAAGAGTAAACCAATGGGTACAAAACGATGGAAACTATATGCTTTACATATATGGCGAGGACGACCCATGGAGCGCAACCGCTGTGGTTCCAGGAGAGAAAACCAATGCGGTAAGATACATTAAATCCAATGGCGACCACAGAACCCGCATCCATAGCTTCCCCGAAGAGACACAGAAAGAAATTTATAGCACCCTTGAGGAGTGGCTTGAATTGGAGATTGACAAGTAATAAGAGGTAGGAAGTTAATTTCAGATAGGATAATTGCTGAAGAATTCAATCCTTCAATACATTTATTATAACGAGATTAGGACAAAAAAAACGTTCTTAACCAATACCAAGAGGCTGCCAACTAGTTGGCAGCCTCTCCTTTTTTATTTGAATTATTCCGCTTGTATTCCACATCACAATAATTTACCTTTGCAAAAAAACAACGCTATGGGTAAACACACAAGCGATTTTTTGGTTGTTGGAACCGGCATCGCCGGTTTAAGCTTCGCACTAAAAGTTGCCGAGTACGGCACGGTAAACCTAATTAGCAAGGCAGGCGTTGAGGAAACCAATACCTCTTACGCTCAAGGGGGAATTGCCGCAGTTACCTACGAACCCGATAGCATTGAAAAGCACATTCAGGATACGCTAATTTGCGGCGACGGACTCTGCAATCAAGAGGTTGTTCGTTTAGTGGCTACCGAAGGACCCGAACAGATAAAGCAGCTTATTCAATGGGGTGTTAAATTCGACAAACAGGTAAGCGGACAATATGATTTAGCCCGCGAAGGTGGCCATACTGAGCATAGAATTCTTCACCATAAAGACAATACTGGCAACGAAATACAACGAGCACTTAGCTTGATGGTAAAAAACCACAAGAACATAAAGGTATTTGAAAATTTCTTTGCCATTGAGGTTATTACGCAGCACCATCTAGGAGAAAAGATTACTCGAAAAACACCTAATATTGAATGCTTTGGCGCTTATATACTCGACACAAAAACCCAAAAAGTTAGTACGTTTCTTGCTAAAAGCACGGTATTTGCAACAGGCGGTGTAGGCAATATTTACCACACAACAACCAACCCACTGGTTTCTACTGGCGATGGTATTGCTATGGTTTACAGAGCCAAGGGCACTATTGAGAATATGGAATTTATACAATTCCATCCCACTTCGTTGTACCATCCAGGAGAACGCCCTTCGTTTTTAATAACCGAGGCTATGCGTGGGTTCGGAGCAATTCTTAAAACCAAGCAAGGCAAAGAGTTTATGCAAAAATACGATGCGCGCGGCTCGCTAGCTCCCCGCGATATTGTTGCCCGTGCCATCGACAATGAGATGAAGATTAGCGGGGACGACTTTGTACTTCTCGACGTAACCTTTAAGAATCCCAATGAAATTAAGAATCACTTCCCAAATATATACCAAAAATGCCTCTCAATAGGCATTGACATAACCAAAGAAATGATTCCCGTTGTTCCTGCCGCTCACTATCTTTGCGGCGGTATTAATGTTGATTTAAATGGCGAGAGCACCATTAAAAACCTCTACGCCATAGGCGAATGCTCATCTACCGGACTGCACGGTGCGAACCGATTGGCATCAAACTCGCTAATAGAAGCTGTGGTTTTTGCTGAAAAAGCAGCTAAAGCCTCCATTGCAAAGGCAAAAATTTTGCAAATTAACCAGAGCATCCCTAAGTGGGACTACGAGGGAACGACCCACAACGAGGAGATGGTACTTATTACCCAGAGTTATAAAGAGATGCAGCAAGTTATGAGTAACTATGTAGGCATTGTACGCTCCAACCTACGGCTTGAGCGAGCCTTGGTTCGCCTCGAAACCTTGTATCAGGAAACCGAAGAACTATTTAAAAAGTCGATACTTACCCAAAACTTATGCGAACTCCGAAATATGATAAATGTGGGCTACCTAATAATTAAAAACGCCCAGAATATGCGCGAAAGTCGAGGCCTTCACTACTCAATTGACTACCCTAAACGGAAAGGCAAAGAATTTTAATATAGATTATTATTGGTAGAGACACACGGCCGTGCGTCTCTACCAATAATTCGCCACCCCGATACATCAAAAAATTAAAAAGGGGCTGCCTAAAAAAATAGGCAGCCCCTTTAAATTTACAAACTATACTTCTCTACTCTTTCACAACCTTTCTAACTACTCGTTTTCCGTCGGTGGAGTAAAGAGTTACTAGGTAAATACCCGATTTTAACGAGGTGGTGCTAATTACCCACTCGGAGTTCGCATTTACCTGAGTCGAAACCTGCATAGGCTGGCCAATAAGGTTGGTAACAACTATGCGGCTAACGTTTCTGGCACCACTAATCACAAGCCTGTGCGTAAATGGATTTGGATAAACCTTCACATCTGAAAGCATATTGTCTTCTAATCCTAGCTTTACCATATTTACAGGAACGGTTTTGTCCTCTCCGTTAATGGTCACCTCGTCAGATAATGCTTCGTAGCCTTCTAAAGAAATGGTATAGGAATAATCGCCATTAGTAAGGCGAATCTCCGCTTTCCCTTCGCTATTTGAGGTTAAATCTACATTATTAATGTTAATTGTAGCACCAGCTACTGGCGTTTGGTTGGCACCCACTAGTTCGAAAGTAAGCGTATATTCTGGAACTGAATCTTCTGCAAACTCAGCATCAACAGTCACATCAGCAGTTACATTCGCATCAATACGTGGATTGGCAGTTTCGCCATCGCTCCATTGCGTAAAGTGGTAGCCAGCGTTTGGTACTGCGGTAATGGCTGTTCCATCGCTACCGTGATTTACCGTTTGGGTTGCATCGCCTGTAATTGCACCATTTGCACTAGCTGTGTAAGTCAACGTATAAGTGTTGATGGCAAATTCTGCCTCAACCGTTACTTCAGCAATTACATTCACATCGGTACGTGGATTGGCGGTTACACCATCGCTCCATTTTACGAATAGGTAACCAGCGGCAGGAACTGCCTCAACCTCGGTGCCATTAGTACCGTGATTTACCGTTTGGGTTGCATCGCCTGTAATTGCACCATTTGCACTAGCTGTGTAAGTTACCGAGTAAGTGTTGATGGAAAACTCGGCCTCAACCGTTACTTCAGCAATTACATTCACATCGGTACGTGGATTGGCGGTTATATCATCACTCCATTTCACAAAATGGTAACCAGCATTTGCAACAGCGGTAACAGAAGTTCCAGCGGAACCGTGATTCACCGTTTGGGTTGCATCGCCTGTAATTGCACCATTTGCACTAGCTGTGTAAGTCAACGTATAAGTGTTGATGGCAAATTCTGCCTCAACCGTTACATCTGCAATTACATTTGCATCGGTACGTGGATTGGCGGTTTCGCCATCGCTCCATTGTACAAAGTGATAACCTGTGTTTGCCACAGCAGTTACTGCTGTTCCATCGGTTCCGTAATTCACAGTTTGAACAGTTTCGCCCGTGAGAGAACCGTTAGCACCTGCGGTGTAGGTTAAATTGTATTTAATAACTTCAAACTCGGCAGTTACCGTTACATCGTAAGCTGACATAAAAAACTTATCGCCGATAATTGGGAAGGTAACGCTCTGATCATCTGTTTTGTAAGCGTTTAAACTTCCCTCTTTTAGTTTGTAACCCACACTGGGTGTAACGGTTAGCGTTATCTCAGTATCGGTAACAATACCCGTACTTGGCGATGCAGTGATACTGCCATTTTCAACAGTTGCTACCGTTAATGTTTGTGGTAAGGCCTCAAACTGGGCGGTAACCGTCACATCGTATTCGGGCATAGTAAAAGCACCGTCGGTAATGGTTACGGGTGTTGTCGCATCGTCGGTTTTGTGGGCTTCTAAAGTTCCATCTATTAACAGATAACCCGCATTGGGTGTAACCGTAAGGGCTACTTCGATACCGCTGGGGGCTGCAGCAAAAGTTGGAACTATGCGACCATTTGCACAATCAGCAGCTGAAACGAGGTACAGCGTTTGGGCAAAATCCCACCCGTACCACAAGTTGTCCTCCGTATTGCCATCGTCAACAGCTTTATAGTGGCTACGTGCAGTAGTAAGCGCATCGCCCGAGAGCCTATTGCCTTCGGTATCTGCCAGAACCAGGTAGCGGGTGGCGGGGCAACTGTTAAACGCCTCATAACCTACAGCTGGTGGCGTAGCACCAAGGGTTAGCGTGGTTAGTGATTGGCAACCATTGAATGCACCGTCCTTTATGCTTACTGCCTGCGGGAAGCTGGCGCTAGAGAGTGAAGAGCAACGGTAGAATGCCGAGACCCCTATGCTTGTTGCCTGCGGGAAGCTGACGCTAGAGAGTGAAGAGCAACCGTAGAATGCACTGACCTCTATGATTGTTGCCTGCGGGAAGCTGACGCTAGAGAGTGATGAGCAACCGTAGAATGCTTGTTGGCCAATGCTTTCAACCTTTGCCACGCTTACTTCTTGTAGGGTAGTGTTAAAATATGAATATCCATAGCTACTATTCGGAATATTAGCTACGCTGCTCACCCCATCGCTTATGGTAAAGTGGGTTAGCGCTTTAAGGTTAGCCTTCTGGGCTTTTAGCCATTGCCAGTCGGTGGTGTTAAATGTGCCAGCTGTTATTTCAAGCTTTTGCACATTGGCAAGGGTTATTGTGCCTATTGCAGCTTCCAATGAGACCTGTGCGGTTACCTGCGTGGTGGCGTTGTCGGTGGTGGTAATGCTTACCGATAGGTTTTGCGCCATTACGGGGGTTAGCATTAGTAGGGCTGCCAGCAACATAAGTAGCTTGGCTACTCTAAATTTTGCCCACGTGGCTCGGAGCCTTGCTGTTTTCCCTTAAAGATTCGGGCTTAAAGGGTACATTTTCTTCATTTTTTATTGGTTTAAGTTATTGTTAAAATGATTTATAATTTCGGGTATTAAGTTGCTTAAGGTTGGGTTTTCCTGTTTTATATTGTGCATCACCGTTTCTTTGGTGAGGCTATATAAAAGGTGCTTGTGCGCCAAAGCATCGAATGGGTTACTGCGGCTACGGTAGCAACCCAGTTTTTCTGCCGTATCAGGTATACCAAGCTGTTTGGACAGGTTAAAAGGTAATCCTGTATTCATCTCTTGTGTTTTAAGTATTATATAGAATGTAAACCCAACTGTATGAAGTCGGATTCAATGAAGGAACGTTTTGTTTAAAAGTTTGACTTTTCATCAATTTAGTTTATACATACAATTGTACAATTTAGTTGCAAGAATGAAGTCGCACTGGTGCAATTGATTGATATAAAGAGAGTTACAAGGGCATTTTTTGGTGTTTTTTTAAGTATTTTGGATTTTGGTTGGCGCTACCGCACGATTAGCTGCGCTGAGCTCGTCCTTTGTCCTCGGTTGACTTCGTCGAGCTCGCCATAAAACGGCTCGGTTCTGTGGTGTGGTAACCAAGAAAAAAAAGAACTAATAGTACTTAAGCCACACGATGGAATCGTGCGGCAGCAGCAGCTTACAAAGCCATTTTTTTGCTTTTTTGTTTGGAAATTTGTCGGAATTCGGTGGGCGACATACCATAGTAATCACGAAAAAGTCGGTAATAGGTGGTGCGGGAATTAAAGCCCGAGTTTTCGCCAACCACATCAATCGGAATTTGGAGATTCTCAATAAGCAAGTTGCCGGCGTGCACCAAGCGTACTCTGTTAATATATTCGGTAATAGTCATTCCCTTTGCGCACTCTTTAATGGCGGTGCTCAAATAAGTAACATTGGTTCCCAACATTTCAGAGAGCTCTTTGCGGCATAATTTAGGGTTGGTAAAAGAAAGTTTTTCAGAAAGCAGCTTGTTTAGTTCGCGAAATAGCGCCTGCTCTTTGTTTAGGGTATTTTCAGGAGCTTCTCTAAGAACTTTCTCCGCTTGGGTTTCGGCTTGTTGGGCTCTTCGAATTTTTTCGTATAAAACCTTATTCTTTCTATTTAATCGGCGGGTATAAAATATGTACCCCACAAGCAACAAGACCAAAGCGATACTTATTACAAATAAAACAGTCAACTTTGATTTTGAAATTCGCTTTTCTAATATCAATTGGTCCACTTCATAAATAGTGCGTAGCTCATCAAGCTGAGCAGCCATATCGAGATTGCGAAGCGAATCTTTAGCAGCCATTACATACTCATAAGTTAGAGCAGCATCCATTCCTTTGCCAGCTTTTAGTAGTATGCGGGCTTTGTTTTCTAGCACAGTTAGCGCACTTACACTATCGCCAAAATCAATTACCCTTTGGTAGTTAGTTTCAGCACAAGCTATGGCTTTATCGTAATCGCCTAAATGCTCGTACAGCCGAGTTTGAATATGCAACAACTTAAATTGTGATACCATACCACGCCCCTTGGCAAGTTCCTCCGAAATGCGCATATACTGCTCTGCTAGCTCGGTGTTACCAATTTGAAAATGCGCAACAGTAAATGCCAAGTAGCAATACAGATAGCGCCCATTGAGCATTGGCGTTATCCCACGTTCTTCGGCTCCCCGTTTATAATCGTCAATGGTGGTTTTCCACTTCTCGGCCACAGCAAGCATTTGAGTGTATTTTTGGTCGGCATCGAGAGTTTCGGACAAAACATTATATGTATTTAGTAGTAGGCTAATATCATCTTCCTTGGTGAGCCGCTCAACGGCTTCATTAAAAGATTTTATGGCTAAATCGTAGCGTTGCAGCGTTTGGTATATTATGCCAAGTGAATGTGCCGACACACCCAAACCATAATTGTTATTACGTGTTCTGGCATCGTCGTACATAAACTGAGTTTCTCGTAATGCGGTTTGGGTTTTATCGGCATACAAAAGCATCTCAATTTTAGCCTCCCAACTGTTGTAATAGTAATCCCATTGCTCGTGCTGTGCCATAAACTCAAGATGGCCTGGCAACACCATTACAAGACTATCGAATATGTTGTAGTTGTAGAAACAAAAAACTTGTTTTATGCGGGCTTGTCCTTCAAAATCGACGTTGCCTTGCTTGGAAGCCTCGTTGCGCAAATCCTCCAGTGCTGCAAGCTCTCCCTCAAAATCATCGCCCATGGCAATTAGGGTGTAAATATCCACTAGTGCCTGTAAACGAGGCTCGCCTTTAAGGGTAGGAAGGATATTTTTTATGGAATCCTGAGGGGTTTGTACCTCTGCTCTTGTACTATTTATGCCAAGAGTAATAAATAAAAAAAGCAAGAACCAGATTCTTCCAAATATCTTTTAAGTCATATTTTGCTTCAAATTAAAATCCATTTGCCAATTACCTCGTAAAGGTAAATAAACAAAGTAATAAACATAATATTGAATGGTTAGAAATGGGTTTCCCCTCTTAAGGCGCACAGCCCTAGTTGAGATGCACAGCCCTAGTTTAGGCGAACAGCCCTAGTTGAGACGCACGGCCGTGCGTCTCAACAGGGAAAGAAATTAAATAAATATCTTCTTCGCTCCTACCCCTTTAACTCATTTAACTGAGCCACAATTTCGTTAATCCTATCCTCGGTAAAACCCTTCGATTTAGCCAAATCATTAAGCGTTCCCCATACGGCCTCGCCGCACTGTATGCAAACCAATCCTTTATCACGCAAAAAAGGGATAGCGTTGGGAAAATCCTCAACAATTTCTTCCACCAAAATATCTTTTGTAATCATAGAGCATCGGTTTTTGTACCGTAATAAAATTATTGATTACCAACAGGGTTAACCAATTTAGTATGGTAGATTTACAATTAAAACTCATCAAAAATACCTGTTTGCGAGCACTAACGAAACACAATACGGTCATAATTTGTTCAGATTTTTGTTACCTTTAGGTCATCTAATCTGAATTAAATTTTGGCATATGGAATTACAATTTAACGGTGCTGTGCGTGAAGTTACGGGCAGCAAACATCTTATAACAACGGATGACGGAAAAAAAATCTTGCTCGATTGCGGAATGTACCAAGGGAAAGGGTTAGAAACCGATGAAATGAACCGCGATTTGGGTTTCGTCCCTAAAGAGATAGACCATATTATTCTAACCCACGCACATATAGACCATTCTGGACTAATACCTTACATTTTTAAACAGGGCTTTGATGGCTCGGTAATTTGTACCTCGGCCACGCGCGACCTATGCGCCATTATGCTGGTTGACTCGGGTTTTATTCAGGAACGTGATATTTACTATTTCAATAAAAAAAGGGTTCGAAAGGGGTTAAAACCTGTTGAACCACTTTATACTAAGGATGATGCTGTTGAGTCGATGAAACTATTTATTGGCGTGCCATACGATAGAAAATTCAATATTGATAGTAATATACAAGTAAAATTTACCGATACTGGCCATATGCTAGGTAGCGGCGTAGCAAATATCAAAATTATTGAAAATGGGGTTACCAAAAACATAGCCTATACAGGCGACATTGGCCGTCCAAAGAATCGCATTCTAAGGTCACCTCAACCCTTCCCACAAACCGATATTCTGATTTGCGAATCGACCTATGGCGACAGGCTTCACAACGATAACGACAGAGGCGAAGAAGACCTGCTGGATGTGGTTATTGAAACCTGCGTTAACAAGGGCGGAAAACTTATAATACCATCGTTTAGCGTGGGGCGTACACAGGATTTAGTGTACTCACTAAACAATTTTTATCATAGCGGTCGCCTGCCTAAAGTAGAAATATTTGTTGATAGCCCACTTGCAACCAACGCAACCGAAATATTTAGAATGCACCCAGAATGCTTCAATACCGATATTCAGAGAATTATGGAGAAAGACCCTGACCCATTCGGGTTTAACGCACTTCGCTATACCAAGAGTGTTGATGAGTCGAAAGCACTAAACACGTACAACAAACCTTGCGTTATTATATCGGCATCGGGAATGGCCGAGGCGGGCCGCATTAAGCACCATTTGGCAAATAACATAAGTAACCCAAAAAACACTATCCTATTTGTGGGATACTGCGCCCCAACCACACTGGGAGCGCGCATATTGGATGGGGCCAAATCCGTTTCAATTCACGGAATTGAGCATGAGGTAAAAGCCGATATTCGCCGAATAGAATCGTACTCGGGCCATGGCGACTATGAGGAGATGATTGAATTTTTGAAATGCCAAGATTTTAAAAAGATAAAGGAAACCATATTGGTGCATGGCGACCTAAAACCAATGGAGTTTTTTAAGCATAAGCTACGACAGGAAGGGCTAAGGAATATTCATATTCCAATGAAAAATGATACGCTCTTCTTTTAACCCGCATTATTCATCAAATTTTTAAAAGATGAATCAATGTCGTTTAGTTAACAAGATATTACCTATTATTCAATTACACCCGCCCCTTCGACTTCACTCCGGGTGACGGTCAGGCTGACGGTCAGGCCGAGCGAAGTCGAAGCCGACAGCCTTAACTAAACGACATGAAATACGGTAGGGTTTAGTAGAGGTTCTGAATTGTGTAAAAGTAAATTCACCCTTCGTATTCGTTCATAGTAGGCTGCTCAGGGTGCGTATTGGTCATTCTAAACAGAGTCGATAAATGACAGAACGAAAACATCATTTAATAAAAAGCTAATTTATACAACATTGATAATATCTTTGCAACCACATTTGTCAATATCTAAAAACTCATAATATGCCTACTAAAACACTTCTGGTTCTCGATGCCTACGCCCTTATATACCGCGCCTACTTTGCATTTATTAGTAGGCCCATTAAAACCAGTAAGGGGCAAAATACTTCCGCCATTTTTGGTTTCACCAAATCGCTGCTCGATGCGCTAAAGCGGTTCGACCCAACGCACATTGCCGTAGCTTTCGATATATCGGGCAAAACCTTCCGCAACGATTTGTACCCCGAGTACAAGGCCAACCGACAGGAAACTCCCGAGGATATCCGCTCGGCAGTGCCAATTATTAAGGAAATTATCCGTGCAATGAATATTACCATCCTCGAAAAGCTGGGCTACGAAGCTGATGATATTGTGGGAACGCTTACAGCAAGAGCAGAACCCCTAGGCTTTGAGGTAATGATGATGACACCCGATAAGGATTACGGACAGCTGCTTACCAGCAAGGTGGTTATGGTAAAACCCTCGCGCAGTGGTGCCGATATTGAAACGGTTACCGCCAACGATTTGTGTAAAAAATATGGCATTGAAAACCCTATGCAGTTTAAGGATATACTTGCGCTCTGGGGCGATTCATCAGATAATATACCAGGCGTTCCGGGCATTGGCGAAAAAACTGCAGCCAAACTCATAGCACAATACGGTTCCATTGAGGAAATTTACAAGAATATTGAGCAGCTATCAAAAGGACAGCAAGAAAAACTAATCGAGAACCGCAAACAGCTCGATTTGGCGCGCATTCTAGTAGAAATAAAATTAGATGTACCCATTGATATCGATTTTGATGCGTTGGCACGTGCTCAACCAAATGCCGAGGAACTAAAAAAATTGCTCGAAGAGCTGGAATTCCGCTCGCTTTCGCGTGATATTTTTGGCGATAATACATCCCAGAGCAAACCCAAGCCTATACAAACATCGCTTTTTGGCGACGACGAGTTGGCAAAACCCATTACAGAGCCCTCCTTAAATACCATAGACGATGTAAAGCACGATTATCGCTTAATTGAAGACGATAAGGCTATTGATAAGCTTGTGCAGTTACTCTCGGCAGCCAAAGAGTTTTGCTTCGATACCGAAACCACAGGTCTTGAGCATCACACCTCGAAGCTGGTGGGTATTTCTTTTTCCATTGAACCGCACACAGCTTGGTATGTTCCCATCCCTGCCGACGATGATAAGGCAAATGAGGTGGTAAATCGCTTTAAGTCTGTTTTTGAAGATGAGAACATCGCCAAGATTGGTCAGAATGTTAAGTTCGATTTACTAATGCTGAAATACTACGGCATTGAGCTGCGTGGCAAGCTAAACGATACCATGCTGGGACACTACCTACTTGAGCCCGATATGCGACACAATCTTAATATTCTTTCTGAAAATATTTTGGGCTATAAACCCATCGAAATTGAGGAGCTAATTGGCAAAAAAGGCGCCAGACAGCTAAATATGCGTAGTATCGACCCCAAAAAGGCAGCCATTTATGCTGGCGAAGATTCTGACCTTGCCCTACAGCTAAAAACTATTCTATGGAAACGGCTAGAGACAGAAAATCTAACGAACCTATACTACACCCTCGAAGAGCCTCTGATTAGGGTGCTTGCACAAATTGAGTATGCAGGGGTTACCATAAATACTCAGGCACTTAACGATTACGCCGTTGAGCTAAACAAGGAGCTACTGCAGCTCGACCACGATATAAAGGAAATGGCGGGTATGCCCGACCTAAACGTTTCATCACCAAAACAGCTGGGCGAGGCGCTATTTGAAAGAATGAAGATTGCAACAAATGCTAAACGCACCAAAACCAAGCAGTACTCCACTGGCGAGGAGGAGCTGATGAAATACGCCGACAAGCACCCCATTGTTGCCAAGATTCTCGATTTCCGTTCGGTAAAAAAACTTTTATCAACCTATGTTGAAGTGCTACCAACGCTAATTAACAAGAAAACGGGGAAGATTCACGCATCGTTCAATCAGGCGGTAGCATCAACGGGTAGGCTCAGCTCCAATAATCCCAACCTGCAAAATATCCCCATTCGCGAGGAGCGAGGCAGAGAAATTCGCAAGGCCTTTATCCCTTCGGGCGATGATTACATTATACTATCGGCCGACTACTCGCAAATTGAGCTGCGCCTTATGGCGCACGTTAGTCAGGACCCCTCAATGCTTGAGGCTTTTCAAAATGGCGAGGATATTCACGCTGCCACCGCATCAAAAATTTTTAAAATAGCACTAGCCGATGTTACCCGCGAGCAGCGAAACAGCGCAAAAACGGCCAACTTCGGAATGATTTACGGTATTTCAGCCTTCGGCCTCTCGCAACGCTTGGGAATAAGCAATAGCGAAGCCAAAGCACTAATCGACGGCTATTTCGACACCTATAAAGGCGTAAAGGCTTATATGGATAGTTGTGTTGAGCAGGCTCGAAAAAAGGGCTATGTTGAAACCATTTACGGGCGCAAACGCTACCTACCCGATATTAATTCGAACAACCAAACCGTACGCGGACTGGCCGAGCGAAATGCCATAAATGCGCCCATTCAGGGTTCGGCAGCCGATATTATTAAGGCGGCCATGATAGCCATTAACCAGCAGATGAACGAAAAAGGGCTGAAGAGTCGAATGATAATTCAGGTACACGATGAGCTAAACTTTGATGTGTACAAACCCGAGCTCGACACCATGAAGTCCATAGTTAAGGATTGCATGGAGAATGTTATAAAACTCTCGGTACCCCTTGAAATTGATATGGGTGAGGGTCAAAACTGGCTCGAAGCACACTAAGCTAGGTAAAATTTGGGAATTGCAACAACCACAACAGCTGGTAGAACAGTGTTATACGCTGGTTGGGGCACGTTAATGAAATCGGCACGGGTATCTTTAAGCGATTGTTTTCAACCTTAAAAAACTTTATCTTTGCATGAAGGAATAAGAATAAATTATGGAAGTAAGAGAAATTATTGGAGTAATTAAAAAACTTCCTTTAGGCAAAAGAATTCTTATAATTGAAAGAACTTTAAAAACAATTGAAGAAAGTGAAACAAGGAATTAATTACTTTTACTCAGCTTAATTTTGAAGAGTTCTATGAAACAAAGTGAAATTTAGTTAATCAATCTGGACCCAACAATTGGAGCAAAAATTAAGAAAACAAGACCTGCAATTGTTGTTAATGATAATTCTCTTGGAAAACTTCCGTTAAAAATTATTGTACCACTAACAGATTGGTAAGAAAGGTATAAAATAGCACCTTGGATGGTTTATATAAAAACTGACACCACAAACAACTTATCAAAAGAATCAGCTGCTGATTGTTTCCAAATCGGGTCAATATCAGAGGAACGATTTATAAAGAAAACTGGAAGAATATCACTAAGCAATCTCGAAGAGATTAAAGAAGCCCTGTCGAAAGCTTTAACAATCGAAAACTATTAATAATCTACCCCAACAAGGGGCTAATAAAATACCGGATGTCAGCAGATTAGAAATCGCTCTCGCTTTCTCGTAGTATGGGATAATGAATCGTTTCATCCTCCCACACTTTCCAAACCCCGCCCACTAAAGCCAATTTAAACAGAAAATGCACAACGAAAATATTCAGCAAGAACAACCCAACAATCCCTTACACGGGGTTAAATTAATAACTATGCTAGAGGTACTAGTAAAAAAGTATGGTTGGGAAAAATTAGCAATGAAAATAAATATCAACTGCTTTAAGGATAACCCCTCTATTAAATCTAGCCTTACGTTTTTAAGAAAAACACAATGGGCTAGAGATAAAGTTGAACAACTTTATCTTGATTTGGAAAAGAGAATAAAATAAAATACAAGATAATTTTCACTTTTTAGACAGCCTAAAATAAAAAGAAAATTTACTAAATGTCAACAGAAAACAAAGACCAAAAAGAGATTTTCGGCGATGAGCTCACAGCCTCGCTTCTAAATAAATTTGAAATTACAGAGCTAAACCCAATGCAAGAGGAGGCCTGTAAAACCATACAATTAAAGTCGGATGTGGTGCTACTATCGCCCACAGGAACGGGTAAAACCCTGGCCTTTGTACTGCCTTTACTTGAAACGCTTGATGCGAACTGCGATGAAATTCAAATTCTCATACTTGTCCCCTCGCGTGAATTGGCACAGCAAATTGAGCAGGTAATCCGAAAATTAGGGTCGGGTTTTAAAGTGAATTCCGTATATGGCGGACGTTCAGGAACATTAGATAAGATTGACCTAAAACATCGGCCAGCAATTCTTATTGGCACACCCGGACGAATAGCCGATAGATTTAGAAGGGACAAACTTTCATTGGAACATATTAATACCCTTATTCTCGACGAGTTCGACAAATCGCTCGAAGTGGGTTTTGAAAAAGAGATGGCCGAGATTGTTGAAGCGCTGCCCAATGTTCAGCAAAGGATTCTAACCTCAGCTACTAGCGATGTTAAAATACCCGATTTTGTTGGCTTAGAAAGACCTATTTTCATCAATTATCTTCACGAAGAAAACTCCAAACTAACCATAAAAACAATCCTTTCGCCCGAAAAAGATAAGCTAAAAACCTTGCAAAAAGCTCTCGCTTTTATTGGCTCTCAGCCCGGAATAATTTTCTGCAATTTTAAGGATGCGCTAGAACGGGTAAGCGATTTTTTAACAGAAAACCATATTCATCATGAGTGCTTTCATGGCAGTATGGAGCAAATAGATAGGGAGCGGGCGCTAGTTAAGTTCAGAAATGGTACAAATCAGCTTCTCTTGGCAACCGACTTGGCTGCTCGTGGACTTGATATACCCGAAATAAAATTTATTCTTCATTATCACCTTCCACCACGCAATAAAGAATTCACCCACAGAAACGGACGTACCGCCCGGATGAACCGCGATGGTATTGCCTATATTCTTCACTGGCAAGGCGAGGACCTACCCGATTACGTTAAGGAAATTGCTCCAGAAAACGTAAATATTGAGGAACAACAAGAGGTTGCACTTCCGTCGCCAGTAAAATGGAAAACCTTGTACATTACAGGCGGAAGGCGAGATAAAATATCAAAAGGCGATATTGCTGGTTTACTTCTTAAGCAAGGTCAAATTCAAAAAGAGCAGCTAGGTGTTATTGAACTCAAACAGGATTGTACGTATGTTGGTGTACAGGCTGAGATAGCCGAAGTGCTTGTTAAAAAAACCAATAACAGTAAGCTTAAAAACAAGAAAGTAAGAATTAGCATTATATAGCAACTTACTGATTAACAAAACATTAATTTACAAGGGAGTATTTATATAAAGGGTAAATTGCAGTTGCCTTGTAACTAAAACCAAGCAATTTGCACTTAGTAGGTCAAAGTGCTCAAGCAAACACATAGCTCAAAAACAAACTTATGTCAACAGAAAAAAATCAGGAAATAAAAACTACTCTGCATCCTCGAAATAAAAATCGAGAACGCTATGATTTAAGTGCCCTGGTAAGCGTCAGTCCTATGCTTTCAAAGTATATAACGCCAAATAAATATGGGGTTAATTCAATTGACTTCTCAAACCCCGCTGCTGTAAAAACTCTAAATAGGTCGTTGCTAAGGCATTACTACAAAATAAAATACTGGGAATTCTCCGATAAAAATTTATGCCCCCCAATACCCGGTCGGGCCGATTACATTCATCATATTGCCGATTTACTGGCCGAAAACAATCTCGGTAAAATTCCCACTGGCTATAAGGTTACGTGTCTCGATATTGGCACAGGGGCTAGTTGCATTTACCCAATTATAGGCGTTACAGAGTATGGGTGGAATTTTATTGGCTCCGATATTGACCCAAAGTCCGTTGAGTCGGCTAACAATATTGTGAATCGAAATTTATCTCTTAAAAACAAAGTTGACTGCAGATTACAACAGAATCCTAAAAACATATATTTTGGTGTAATTAGAAAAGAGGAAAAAATCGATGTATCAATATGCAATCCGCCCTATCATTCTTCTGCCGAAGAGGCTCAAGAGGCAGCTCGACGAAAGGTTAGAAACCTATCGGGAAAAGATACAGCTAACCCAACCCTTAATTTTGCAGGAGTAAGCAACGAGCTTATTTACGACGGTGGCGAGTATAAATTTATTCAGAACATGGTGAAGGAGAGTAAGAAGTTTGCCAAAAGTTTTTGCTGGTTTTCAACCATAGTATCAAAACAATCTAACCTAAAGGGAATATACAAATTGTTAGAAAAATTGGAGACAAAAAAGGTTGTAACCAAAACGATGGGAACTGGCAATAAATCTACTCGAATTGTGGCATGGACATTCCTTTCTGAAGAAGAGCAGAAAGAGTGGGCAAAAATAAGGTGGTAAGTATTCCTTTTAACTTACATTTTCTGTTTGTTAGGTTAATTTACCCACTATCTGTTTAATAAAGCGGGTATTATGCAAAATGCCAAAAACAATTACCAAAAAAATAGTAATTTTGTTTTTCAAATCAATTTTTCCTGCGCCATGAAGTTATTCTCTTTTCCTAAATACCAAAAACTAAACATACTGTTTGGCTGGCTAGCATTTGCCATTGCAGCCATTGTTTATTTTTTAACCGTACAACCCACAGCCAGCTTTTGGGACTGTGGCGAGTTTATTGCCAGTGGTTTCAAACTAGAGGTTGGGCATCCGCCCGGAGCGCCAATTTTTATGTTGCTAATGCGCTTATTTACTATGCTTGCTCCCACCACCACGCTAATACCTATTTTTGCTAATATGCTCTCGGTTTTAGCCAGCGCATTTACCATACTCTTTTTGTTCTGGTCTGTTACCCACCTTGCACGTAAAATGGTTATTGCCACAGGCGATAAATATACCCTAACACAAGTTATTCTTATTATTGGTTCAGGTTTAGTTGGCGCACTAACATATACCTTTTCCGATACATTCTGGTTTTCGGCTGTTGAGGCCGAGGTTTACGCAACCTCATCACTGTTCACCGCGCTGGTATTTTGGGCTATCCTTAAGTGGGAGAATGTGGCTAACGAACCCCACGCCAACCGTTGGCTCATTTTTATTGCTTACCTAATGGGACTTTCCATTGGCGTACACCTACTTAACTTGCTGGCCATTCCCGCCATTGTTATGGTGTACTACTTTAAAAAGTATGAGGTTACACCCTGGGGCGTGGTAAAAGCATTAGCCCTTAGCGTTGTTTTGCTACTCATTATGATGTATGGTATTATACAGGGTTTTGTTGTAATCGCATCAAAATTCGAGTTGTTATTCGTTAATAGTTTCGGGTTGCCCTTTAAATCGGGTTTATTCTTTTACCTACTTCTGGTTGCAGGTTTGCTGGTATGGGGAATACGCTACACTTATAGAAATTCAAAGCCAGTTTTAAATACCGCAATACTCTGTTTAACAGTTGTTCTTATAGGATATAGCTCATTCGCACTAATCGTTATTCGTTCGTCGGCTAACCCACCCATGGACCAAAACAGTCCCGATGATACCTTCTCATTACTTTATTATTTAAACCGTGAGCAGTATGGCGATAGGCCATTGATTATGGGAAGTTCTTTTGATGCTCCTGTAGTTAGCAAAGAGAAGGGAAGTCCACAGTACGTTCAGAAAGATGGGAAATACGCCGTGTCGTCCTATAAATCAAAGTATAAATACGACGATAGGTTTGTTTCGCTTTTCCCCCGAATGTATAGCTCCGAACCTCAACACGTAAGAGCGTATAAGGAGTGGAGCAACTTCACAGGCCACCCAGTACGGGTAAGTGGAGCATCTGGCGAAACAGAGGTTAAACGTGTACCCACATTTGCCGAGAATCTGCGTTTCTTTTTTTCATATCAGGTAGGGCATATGTATTTTCGCTACTTTATGTGGAATTTTGCTGGAAGACAAAATGACATTCAGGGCCACGGTGAGGTTATCAAAGGCAACTGGATTAGCGGAATTCCGTTTATCGATGCTCCACGGTTGGGCTCGCAAAACGACTTGCCCGCTACATTCCGAAACAAAGCTCACAACCGCTACTATATGCTACCCTTGATACTAGGATTGGCAGGAATGTTTTTTCATTATTCCCGAAATCGGAAAGATTTTTGGGTGGTTTCCCTACTATTTATCTTAACCGGAATAGCCATTGTAGTTTACCTAAATCAAACCCCATACCAACCCCGCGAGCGCGACTATGCCTTTGCCGGCAGTTTTTATGCATATAGCATTTGGGTGGGTTTAGGAGTTATGGCTCTTTTCCAAGGTATTCGAAAAGCTTTTAATAATGCCCCAGGAGCAATTTTAACTACTGGGCTTACCCTCGCTTTTGTGCCAGGCGTTATGGCCTTCGAAAACTGGGATGATCACGACCGATCGGGCGACTATGTACCAGTGGACTTTGCCTACAATGCGCTAAAAACAAGCGAGCCAAATGGCATACTATTTTCGTATGGCGATAACGATACATTCCCTCTCTGGTACGCGCAGGAGGTTGAAGAGGTGCGAACGGACGTTCGTGTGGCAAACTTAAGCTACCTTCGCGCCGATTGGTACATCGACCAAATGTTACGTAAAGCCTACAAGTCGGATCCGTTGCCTGCAAGTATGAAAAAAGAGCAGTACATAGTTGGCACCCGCGAAGTAGTTCTAACAACCGATAAGCTTAGTCAGCCTGTACATATTAAGCAGGCGGTGGACTTTATGCTTAGCGATAATCCAAACACAAAATTAAATTCGCCTTTTGAGCGAGACGAAACCATCGACTTCTTTCCATCTAAAAACCTGTATTTGCCTATAAATAAGGAAGATATATTAAATAACAAGGTTGTTCAACCCAAGTATATGCACCAAGTTGTTGACACCATGCACTGGCGATTACCATCGAACTATCTGCTTAAAGATGGTCAATTTTTGATGGATTTAATGGCTAATAACAACTGGCAACGCCCAATGTATTTCGCCATTACGGTAAATACCGATACGTATCAGAATCTCGATAAGTATTTCCAACTCGAAGGTCTCCTTTACCGAATTGTGCCCATTGAGGCGCACCGTGAGCGGGGAAGATACGGAAAGGTAAATACCGAGATTATGTACAACAACCTGATGAACAAATATCAGTATCGAAGCATTTCGGACCCTAAAGTCTATATTAACGAGAACAGCACCCGAATTGTATCTAACTACCGTAATATATTTGGTAGGCTAGCGAGCGCTTTAATTGCTGAAAACCAGAACGAAAAGGCAATAGCCGTTCTCGATAAGTGTATGGAGATTATTCCGCATGAAACAGTTCCCTTTAATTTCTTCGCCATCATACTAATAGAGGGCTACTACCAAGCGGGTGCAGTTGATAAAGCCGTAGGCTACTCACGCATTTATATGAACCAATGCGCTAACGAGCTGGGCTACCTATTATCATTACCCAACAAATTTTCGGGGAGCGTAAAAGGCGAAGTGGAACTCAGCATTTATATTTTACAGGAATTGTACAAAATGGCGGGTAATTTTGAAAAAGGCGAGCATCTGGCCGAAATCGAAAACCTGTTCGATACGCTAGGATAAAGTTTAGTAAATGGTATGATAAATCTAAGTCCACCCAAATTCTTCACATTTTTCTTCCCCCGTTTATTGTGGCGGATTCCAGCAAAAGATAGCACCATTTACTTAACTTTTGACGATGGTCCCACGCAAGGAGTAACCCCTTGGGTACTTGATACGCTAAAAAAATACGAGGCCAAGGCCACATTTTTTTGCCTTGGCAAAAAAGCGGAGATGCACCCCGACATCTTTCAACGAATTATTGACGAGGGGCACGCTGTGGGGAACCACAGCTATAGCCATTTAAAGGGATGGGCTACGCCCACTGGCCAGTATGTGCAAGATGTTGATTTGGCCAACGACATACTAAACAGCAACCTTTTCCGCCCACCCTACGGCCGTATTAAGCCCAACCAGGTACGCATACTAAAACAACGCTACAAAATAGTTATGTGGAGCCTGCTAAGCATGGACTACAGTCGCTGGGTAACCCCCAAGCGATGCGCCAAAATTGTTCTTAGTAACCTACATCCCGGCGCCATTATCGTTTTCCACGACTCAATAAAGGCCGAAAAAAATATGCGGCACGCATTGGTTAGGGTGCTTGAGGAGGTGAAGAGAAGGGGGTGGGGGTTTGGGGAGGTGGATTAAAAGCCACCAACTATCTCTAAATTTTGCTTTATAAAAGTTTCCTCATTAAAAAAGCGTACCTTATTCAATGCGTTTTCAGACATTCTTCTATAAATCTCCCTGTCTGTTAGCAGTAAATTTAAGCAATCGCTAAGTTCTTGTCTATCTTTAGAATCAACTTGATAACCATTTACATCATGTTCAATAATTTCTGTGATTCCGCCAACTTGAGGTACTATTGCTGGTAAACCATACGCCATACCTTCTAGTACGGTTAGACCAAAGGCCTCAATACAGTTGTCACTATGCGATAGGTTTACAACTAAATCGGCCCATTGATAATGTTTGTTAAGATTTGACGAGGGCCCATACACTTCAATATTTGATTGTAGGATAGTTTTAGCAAAATCTTTAACCTGCTGTTTAGATGTATTTAAAACTAAACGGAACTTAAAATATGGGTTATCACTTGCTAGAGTAATAAACTGATCAAGGCCTTTATAATATTTTAATGACGAGACCATCAAAACATTACTATACTCGCATATTAACTTTTTAAACTCCAGTGCACTTTCAACAAAACTCTTTTCAAGCGCATTGTAAACAACATGGCATCGCCCCTCACCCTTATGTTCTTGCTGCATAAGAAACTCAGACACATAAATTGTATCGCTGGCTGTTATTCTAGCAATTTTAAATAAGAATTTTTTAAATAATTTTGGATTAACTGACGTCTCGTGAATATGGTATATTACCCTGCAGCCCTTTAACTTACCTGCAAGAGCTGCAGCAAAAGGTAGAACGGTATTAACATAAATAATTTCATTTTTTTTTGCTCCCCAACAAATTCTACAAAATAAATTTATCTGATTTAAAAAGTAAACTAAAAGCCTCACAAATGAATTATTGTAAAACCTATAACGCACATTACAGTAGGCAACATCCTGTATATTTGAAAGGAAACCTACACGTTTAATGTTTGTATAAACAACAACCTGATGGCTATGCTGAATCCATATCTTAATTAATTGTGAAAGAATCTTAGGGCTTCCACTAAAATCATTTAAAAGATGAACAGCATAAATCTTCATAATTTAAGAATTGAGTATAAAACGGATGAATTTTTCTGCTATTAAAGTAGCATTAAAATGTTCCTCAGCAAATATGCGTGCATTATGCCCAAGTTCACGTCTCTTTTCAAAATTTAAAAGAAGAAAAATAATTTTTTCACTTATCTCATTGGGTGTTTCAGCAAAAAAGCAATGAATATTATTTTTAAGACCTAGAGAAACTATAGCCTCAATAGGTTTAACAATACACGGCAACCCACAGGCCATCGCTTGTAAAACAACATTTGGTGTTCCTTCCGCTTTTGCAAAATGAATGAATATATCACTCGCTACAAGATAATCTTCCGGGTTTTGTTTTTGACCTATTAGTTTCAGCTTCGTTTTATTGTTATTTATCAGGTACTTTTTCACAGAATATATCTCTTCTCCATTAGCCTTACTCCCCCATAAATAGGGATTAGGCTCATCTGAACCGAGAATAATCCAATTATAATCCAAATCTATTTTACTCAAGACATCAGATACTTCAAAATATCCTTTTCTTATGCATAAGTCCCCAATACTGCAAATTGTTGGTATGTTTTTGGGCAGGTTTTCTCTCTCTTTTATTGTGGATTTTAGATTATCATCAAAACACGGCTTGAAAACAGTTAGATCAACACCCTGAGGGCTAGCAAATACTTTTGATGGCAATAATCCCGATTTTACCCACATATCCTTTAGCGCTAAATTAATAGCAAAGTAAAAGTCAATTTTTTTAAGGAGTAATCTAAAAAATATAGGATGTTTTCTTTTTAATGTTAAACTGTCATCTAACCCTATTAGTGTAGATCTGTATACGAGCTTTTTTTTATAAAACAATCCTACTAGTAAGATCAACCAAAAGCCTAGCATACGACCATATACTATAATCAAATCACATTCATTTATAATAAATAAAAGATTTTTTACATAAAAATATCTTGATTGAAGTTTATTAAAAAAACTATTTTTTAAATAATAAGATCGAATAATCTCTATATGATTAACTATAGATTTAGGAGGATATACATTATTCGGATTTAAACTAAGGATTGTTATGCGGTTACCCAACTTACTTAATTCCTGTGCAAGTGTATAAGCACTGTTTCCATCCCCTGAAATTATTGGGGGAAAAAAGGAGCAACATATAATAATCCTCATTTTAATATACTTAGTATAGTCCTTCTATAATTTTATTGTATAACCTCTCAAACGAGAAACTTTCCACTGCAATCATCCTTGATTTAACTCCTATAGCTTCCCTTTCAGCCTGAGAATCAAGAAGTTTTTCAATCTGCCGCTTAAAATCATTCGTTTCCTCGCAAAAGTAAGCATTATCAAATAATGGCCAGTTGTCAACTCCTTCCATCTTTCTACTTATAATTGGCACACCGCTTGACATAGCCTCTAAGAAAGAATTTGGAAGTCCCTCTTGCTGGGAAAATGACAGAAAAATATCTGCAATCTGATAAAAATAGTGCGGATTATTCTGGTATCCCATAAATAGTATCTTGTCTCCTAGTAATTTTTTTCCTCCCATATGGTGATCTGTAATATCATTGTTCTTATTCCAAAAATAAAATTTGGAGGAGGAATCCAACTCCCCCAAAATAATATAAATAAAATCCTTTTTAATACTGCTTAATACTCTAAATATCTTATCGTAACCCTTTCTTAAAGTTAAATTGCCAACACTTAATATTATGGGAACCTTATTCGATATACCCAAACATGATTTAACATGTAGTTTATTTTTAGCCACCAATGGTGAATACTTTTGTATATCAACTCCCTGAGGAGTAGTCAAAATTTTAGTTTTATGATGCTTGTATTTATCAATCCACCGTTTTTCAAATTCTTTGTTAATAGCAATGTACAATGAAATTTTCCCCAGCAAATTGTACCTAAGTTTACGTTTTATATATGAGCCAGCACTGGTTAAAGACTCAACATCATCTGCATTTAGTAAAGTAGAACTGAAGATTATTTTTTTATTTAAAATCCAAGAAATAAAAATAACAATTAAAAAATTTGAAAAGGAACCAATAATGTAGACAATATTAGTTTTGTATATTGCAGGCAATGCTTTAATAATGAATGATATTTTAAAAAGAGCATTATTAATAACCCCCTTTTTCCTTAAACGGATTCTAATATCGTAATGATTGGTTTCTTCAGGTTTATAATTAGTGAATGAAATAGTTCTTACTTCTTTGTTTATTGATCTTAAAAAACCAGCAAAGTTTTGGGCATTTTCTCCAGCCCCTGCTCTAAAAGGTGGAAGAAATGATGTGAATATTAACCAATGATGTTTCAATATATTATATTTAAATGGGGTATTTGTGCTCTTCTATACCTTTAATATTGTGCTTTATTATAAGATTTCTATTTGTCTCCCTATAATAGTCTAAGACAGTATTATAATCCTTTTTTGAAAGATGATTATGAATTTTAATCGAATTCCCAAAAATTTTGAATCGATTAAGAATTTTAATCGTTCTAAATGAAATAGATAGCATATAAGGTATATGCCAAATGTAATGTTTTTCATACTTAGGCCCTGCTGTGAAGCTATTTAAAAATCTTTGTAAAAAAATCAAGCCACTTCTAATCCCCTCATTTTTTTTCCCGTAGGATAATTTGTTTAGATCAATTTGAAAATTAAATTTTTTTGAAAATTTTTCACAAAACTTTTTTGGATCCTTAATAAAGTCCTCGTATAAAAATATGTGAATGTTGGATTTACCAAAAAGTTCTTTATAAAACTGAATAATTACATCATATTTAAGTAGGGACATATTATCAAAAGATGTTGCATTAGTCCATTTAGTAACCCTAGGATGTCCAAACAAGTAATATTTTAAATTATAAGTCCCCCCATTTGACTTTAAATACTGCGAATACATTGATGATAACATAGTTTTCTGATTTCGAATAAAGATAACAATCTGAGGATTCTCAACTAGACTCTTAATCCTATACGCAAAATCCTTTATTTGAAAAAAATTACGGGCTAGGAATCCTTCATCGGAAAGTATAAATAATTCTTTCTGGTTTTGTGTAAATTGCTTATTTATTACCTTCTTTACTTCTTCACCTGAAAACAGCAGTGGATTCTGACTTAAAACTAAAGGCCTTAAAATTTCTGCTCTTGGCAGAAAAAAAGCATTAGAAACATAAGGAAAAAAATTATACTGAAACCAAGTTGTAGCTGTCTTAGGAAAACCAATGTGAATTATTGTATTTGGATGAGGCATATTAAATAAATTGATGAAAGTTATAAAACTTTTGACTCCCTGCCTTTTTTAGGCTACTAACAGTCAAATCTGTTCAATAAAGCATATATTGAAGCCAACCCTAAACTAGCCGTAACCTACTGCATGTCAGGCGGCTGGTTTTGCGCAATACTTGAACTATTTTGAACAATAACAACTTAAGATAAAATTCGTTACCTTTGATATGCGTAATGAGTTTACTTTACATTTATTATTCACATATCAAAAGTAACATAGAAAAAATGATAGTACAAATAAAAACTACTAAAAACAGAATAATGAAAATACTTCTATTTTCATTAATTTTTTTCTGTATTGCATTCCAAGTGACTAGGACTTCTGGAAGCAATTGGGATTTTGCTCTGCACTTAAGTGGGGATGGCAATACCGAAATAAATACTGTCGAATATTTTTTTGATGCCCAATTTATAGCAGGGCAGTTCTCTGGTAATCTGAATTTCTCAAATTCAAGCATTGTATTAAATTCCACTACAAATGCTGCATTTGTAGCTAAAGTTCAAGGAGGTAACTTGATCTGGGCAAATAAAATTGGAGGAACAATAGGTACAATAAACGGATCAACTATTGATACTGAAGGAAACTTTTATGTTATAGGCGCTTTTGACGGAATATGTACATTCTACAGCCAAAATCCTGCTGATAACGTAGATTTAATTAGTGCGGGTGACAATGATGGTTTTATTGCTAAATATGATGGCAATGGTAACCTTATCTTTGCATGGCAGGTTGGGCAATCAGCAACCAGGAATAGAAGTTATGATGCAGTAATTGATGATAATGGAAATATTTATGTAGGTGGCTTTTGGCGAGGGGGTACAATAACCTTTTCTCCAACTATAACTTTAGATTATAGTTCGTCTTACACCTGGAGTGAGGGTTATTTGGTAAAATATTTACCAGATGGTCAAATTGACTGGGTAAAACACCTAAAGGGTGGTGACGGAGGAGCTACAAGAATTGATGGAGGATTATCAATAGGTTATAATCAAGATATTATAGCATCAGGAGCTTTTAGAAAATCTATGATTGTTGATGCCATTGAGGTAACAGCAAATCTATCTGGCACTCAAGATCAGTTTTTAATAAGTTTTTCTCAAAATGGGACAACTAACTGGATTAGGACAATTACCAATGCTTCAGTTGTATCTCCTGGAAACACCATCTGTACTGATCCCTCTGGTATTTATGCATCTGGTACTTTCAATTTAGTCGCCCTTTTCAATAACTCAACTGGTTTAGATCCATATTCAGTTACCACACGCGGTGCTTACGATGGATTTATTGCTAAATATAACTATAATGGAGATATTATTTGGTTAAAACAAGTTGGAGGTACTGGTAACGACAAAGTTCTTTCTCTTAACGCAAAAAATAGCGTTCTAAGTTCTTCGGGTTATTTTAGTGGGACTACATTAATAGGAGAATCTATACCAACACAGGACACCTTAGTAAGCCAGGGCTTTCAAGATGGTTTTCTCATTAACTATTCCACAGACGGAATACCACTTAGTAGCGTGTCACTTGGGGGCTCAAAAGATGACGAAACAGACGTTACCAAACTTACTCCCGAAGGAAACTCAATAATTGGAGGCTATTTCCTCTCACCTTTAATCTCTTTTGGATCTGATGAGTTTGAGAATACAACAGGTACCTCAGATGGTTTCCTAGCCAAACACATCAACATTCATATCCTACCAACAATTTCCGAGATTACATGCAGCGATGCAAACGATGGAGCCCTTAGGCTCGAAGTATTTGGCGGTGGACAAGAACCCTACACATACGAGTTAAGCAAGGTAAACGGTGCAATAATTGGAGATGGAACATACACAGGTACTCTTAACTTTGCTGACCTTGAAAGTGGAGTATACAGATTTGTGGTTACTGATGCCCTGAGCCGGACTGTTACTAAATTTTATCACCTTGTAGCACCTGAACCCATAGTAATTAACGAAACGGTTATAAATGTTACAGGCTGCTATGGCAATGAGAATGGTGAGATTAGCTTATCCGTTTTGGGTGGGGTTGGCGACTACACATACTTCTGGGATACGCCCAACGGTTATGGTCTTGTTCCCAATGCTCAAAATCAAAGTACACTAACAGCCGGAACATATATAGTTACGGTAACCGATGCTAATGGCTGCATAGCTACAGAAAGTTTTGAAATTTTACAACCCGCTGAAATTAACTTTGGAGGAAGCATTGTAACCAATAACGCTAGTTCAAACCCACTAAATCCTGATGGCTCCGTTAATCTTATAATTAACAATGGCGTTGCCCCCTACACTTGTAGCTGGAAAGGGCCCAATGGGTTTACATCTACCGATCAAAGTTTAGCTGGCATAAGAGGAGGTACCTATATTCTGAGCCTTCAAGACACAAGTGGATGTAAAACAGACACAAGTTTTAACATTGGCGATAAAAAACTCTTTAATGCTATAATTACACAAACCACAAACCCTAAATGCAAAGGAGGCAATGATGGCACTGCAACGGTTGACTTTGAAAATATTACTGGTGGTATATCTATAGTTTGGAGCAACGAACAAACAGATGTGCTAACCGCAACAAACCTAAGTGTTGGTCACTATTCTGTAACGCTTACTGACGATATGGGAACCCCTAGTGATACCATCGATGATATTGAGATTACACTTATGCCTGTTCTCATTGGGGAGCCTGATTTTGCACTTGGAGTAGCTCAAACAGTCACAAAAACCACCTGCCCTGCAGACAGCAATGGTTCAATACAACTCACTGTAAACGGATGGTCGCAACCTTATAATTACGAATGGGCCACTACCGATGGCACCGGGCTGACAATTGGAGATAAAGATCAATTTGACCTAACCATAGGTTCGTATTCATACATCGTTACCGATAAGTATGGTTGCGCAGTTGGCTCATCTGTAAATCTATCATCGAATTATTCCGCTCCGTCGTTTACTTTTGATGTAAGCCCGAGCAATAATGTTTGCGAAGGCACTGAAGTAGTCTTTAGTACTTCAGTCGGATTCAGCTACCAATTCTACATCAACGATGTTCCACAAGGTGACTTTAGCTCGACTAACACATTAACCATTACTGAACCTGCTGATGGCATGCGGGTAAAGGCAGTGGGCATGAATACCGCTGGTTGCTCCGCCGAGAGCGCAGAAATTACCCTAACCGTTACACCAAATGTTGGCATTCCAACCTTCACTAGCGGAGCTACAACGCTTTGTTCAGGAACAACTGAAACATACGTTGCCACTGCCGATGATGCAGAATCAATTGTATACTCAATTGAAAGTGGCACAGCAGTGGTTGAACCTTCAACCGGAAAAGTTACCAATATTGATGCTGACTTTACCATTAGAGCAACTGCTAATGGTTTCAAAGGATGCGGTGAGAAGTATACCGATTTAGAAGTAACGGTGAATCCAATACCTCAGCCTGTTATCTCAACCATTGACAACATAGTTTTCTGCTCGGGCGACCTTATTAGCGTAGAGTTTACGTCAAATATTCAAAATGCCGATGCCTACCAGTGGTTTAAAGATAACGTACTGATTAATGGAGCAAATCAATCCACATACATCACTACCGAAAGTGGAAACTACTCGGTAGAGGTTACTGAAAATGGTTGCTCTGGACTTAGCAATGCACTTGAGGTTGTTGTTAATCCTCTACCAGTTGTAACAGCCCCTGAAGATTTTCAGGCTTGTAATGGCGAAACCATTACCCTAACCGCTACGGGTAATGCCACAAGCTACGAGTGGGATAATTCCGTTGTTGACGGTGTGCCATTCATAATAACCGAATCGACAACCTATACCGTTACGGGTACTAATACAACTACGGGCTGCTCAGCAACCGATGAGGTAGTGGTTACGGTGAACCCAATACCTGAGCCAGTTATTTCAACAATTGACAATCTTAGTATTTGCACAGGCGATGATATTAACGTAGAGTTTACGTCAAACATTTCTGGTGCCGAAAACTACCAGTGGTTTAAAAACAATGAAGTAATTACTGGAGCAAATGAATCCTCATACACCGCTACCACAATTGGAATCTATTCTTTAGAGGTTACTGAAAATGGTTGCTCTGGTCTTAGCAACGAGCTAGAAATTATTCAAATCGATCGACCTGAGCCAATCATTAGCACCGCTGATCCCCTTGAGTGGATCGAAGGAGAGAGCATAAGCGTTACGTTTACCGTTGACATTGCCGATGCCGATGCTTACCAATGGATTGCAGATGGCACTCCTATTCCCGGTGCCAATACTGCATCATTCGAAGCTACCGCTATTGGTGAATATAGTGTTTTAGTAACCAAAGGCTCGTGCCAAGGCGAAAGCAACGTCATTGCTGTAACCATAGAAACCATACCCCACTACAACGTTATGTTCAAAGTAGAAAGCAAAGGTGGAAATCCAATAGTTAATGTTAAAATTTCGGTTGCGGAATTCGACCCAATTGTTACCAATGAAGAAGGCGTAGCCGTCCTTTCTACCCCTAAAGGCGACTTTAATTTTCAGGCTGTAGTTGCGGAGTATAACACTTTTGATGGTAACTTCACAGTTAACGACAAGGATGTTAGCGTAAACATTGTAATGGTCCCATTGGGCATTGCTGAAGATGGAATCCTTTCCGTAAAATTATACCCCAACCCATTTAGTAACGAGATAAAAATTTCGGATTCGGAACTCGTTACAAGAGTGGTTATAACCAGTATATCTGGACAAAAGGTTATGGATGTTAACCTTGAGGGTATAAATAGAATAAATACGCAGAACCTACCAGCTGGAGTTTACCTGCTCAAACTCTATACGCAAAATGGTGAGAGCAAAGTATTCAGAATGGTTAAAGACCAGCAGTAAAACAAAAGCCCCGCCTCTCCGGCGGGGCTTTTTTTATATTACAACAAAAACTAAGGGCGGTTCACTTTGGTGTTTGAAACTATTGGCCTATTTTTACACCAACTAATCAACAACGCAATTATGAACGTATTACTTTTGGGCTCGGGTGGGCGAGAGCACGCATTGGCCTGGAAAATAAAGCAAAGCCCTTTACTTACAAAACTATTTATTGCCCCTGGTAATCCTGGAACCTCCACTTTGGGCACTAATATCAACATAAGTGCGGTTGACTTTCCCGCAATTAAGAATGTAGTACAGAAAAACCATATCGAGCTGGTTGTTGTTGGTCCAGAAGATCCTCTGGTAAAAGGCATTCACGATTTTTTTCTTAACGACCTTGAACTAAAACACATACCCGTAATAGGCCCCACACGCGAGGGCGCCATGCTTGAGGGCAGTAAAGATTTTTCAAAAGGATTTATGATGCGGCATGGTATACCTACCGCACAATATAAAAGTTTTGGCGCATCGCAAAAAAACGATGCCATATCTTTCTTATCATCGCTTAAATCGCCATACGTACTAAAGGCCGATGGTTTAGCGGCAGGTAAGGGTGTTGTTATATGCAATACGCTGCTGGAAGCAGAACAAAGTCTCACCCAATTTTTTAGCGGAGAGTTTGGCGATGCTGGTAATACTGTGGTTATCGAAGAATTTTTGCACGGTGTAGAACTATCCGTTTTTGTTCTCACCGATGGACAAAACTATGTAATATTGCCTGAAGCAAAAGACTATAAACGCATTGGCGAGGGCGATACTGGATTGAATACAGGCGGTATGGGTGCCGTTTCTCCCGTACCGTTTGCCAGCGAGCAGTTTATGAAAAAGGTTGAGGATTGTGTAATAAAACCAACCATTGAAGGACTGCGTGCCGAAAAAATAGACTACAGAGGGTTTATATTTATCGGCCTAATGAACGTTAATGGCAATCCTTTTGTAATTGAGTACAACGCACGGATGGGTGATCCTGAAACACAGGTGGTAATGCCCAGGTTAAAATCAGATTTGCTCGAATTATTGATTAAAACATCAAAGCAAGAGCTTGAAGGAACAAAAGTAGAGCATCATAATAATGTTGCTACCGCTGTTATTTTAGTATCCAACGGGTATCCCGGTGAATATGAAAAAGGTAAAGTTATTAAAGGTTACCAAGATATTGATAAGGGAATCGTTTTTCATGCTGGCACAACTAGTACATGCAATAACGAGCTGATAACATCAGGCGGTAGGGTTATGGCTTGCGTTGGTTTTTCAGAGGCGCAATCGGAGTCACTTACCATTTCCTATAAGTTGGCAAACCAGATAACGTTTGATGGAAAATGTTTTAGAACCGATATTGGACAGGACTTAATGTAGCAATCAGCTAATAGTGATATATGCTTTTAAAGTTTTTTAAAAAACAGTTGCCAAGTGTTTCCTCTGCCATTATTTTGGTTGGTGTGGTTTCGTGGCTAGTTTCTTTTGTCAATCCACAAGCAGCTAATGGTTTTGAGAATTACCAAATGCCCTTATACTCTTTGGTGGCATACTATATACCTGCTCAAACATTCCTAAGCAAGCTGTTTGCTTTTACTATGGTTGTTGTTAACAGTATTTTTTTAATGCAGCTTAATACGCGGTTTATTCTTATAAAGAATAGAACCTACCTGCCAGCACTTTTTTATATTCTTATCTGTTCGGGCATTACGTGCTTACAGGGAATGAACCCGCCTGTTATTGCCTCCTTTTTTATCATATTAGCCACATTCAACTTATTTGCATCGGTAGATACAAAAACCCTAGACAAGCTCTTTAAATCGGGTTTTTTTGTAACTATTGCAGGTCTTTTTTACTTGCCTGCTCTTGCTGTAATTGTTTTACTATTTTTAGGTATCGTTATTCTGAATATTCGGGGCGTACGTCCATGGTTCTCTGCTATAGCAGGGTTTACAACGCCCTTGTTTTTTACATATTTCTACTTCTACCTTTTTACTGATACCCCCACCGCGCTTTATACTGTAGTTGAAAATACATTTAACTTCATTCCTCTGCATACCTTCGCATCTATAGGCATTGCCTACCACGTGTTTACTGCATACTTAATTTTATTAACGCTTATAAGTGTGGTATTCCTGTTGGGGGCAATGGCTGTGCAAAAAATTGTTATTAGAAAATACTTTGGCATATTGCTTTGGCTTTTGTTTGGCATATTAGCCGTTGTAATTTTTAGTGTAGCAACTTCGGTTGAAGCCATTATTTTGCTTGCAATCCCACTGTCGTTTTTCTTGTCGTTTTTCTTTAACTTTTCGCGCAATCGCTTTTGGTCCGAGCTGCTTTTTATTATTCTAGTTGTAGGCGTTCTATCTTTACAACTATTTAGCCTGTAAATTGACACCAAAAAAACCCTGTAAATATTTACAGGGTTTAGTATAGTATAAATGAAAACTTATGGGGTTTAAATTATAAGCATCGCGTCTCCGTATGTTCCAAAGCGATATTTTTCAGCAATGGCCACCTTGTATGCATCAAAAAGGAAATCGTACCCTGCAAAAGCTGAAACCATCATTAAAAGGGTTGAGTAAGGTAGGTGAAGGTTAGTAACCATAGCATCGGGCACGCTAAAATCGTAGGGCGGAAAAATAAACTTATTTGTCCAACCAGCGAAAGGTTTCAAGTACCCATCGGTCGACACGGAGCTCTCAAGGGTTCGCAACACGGTGGTTCCAACGGCACAAACTTTATGCCTAGCATCCTTTGCCAAGTTCACAATTTCAACGGCCTCATCGGGAATGTTAATTTGCTCTGAGTCCATTTTGTGTTTTGTCAGATCCTCCACATCAACGCTACGGAAGTTACCTAGACCCACATGAAGGGTTATCTCGGCAAAATTAACTCCTTTAATTTCAAGCCGTTTCATTAGTTCACGACTAAAATGCAGGCCAGCTGTTGGAGCAGCAACCGCTCCCTCGTGCTTTGCATAAATGGTTTGGTAGCGTTCTTTATCTTCGGGGGTAACTTCACGCTTTATAAACTTTGGTAAAGGAGTTTCACCCAATCGGTATAGGGTATCTTTAAACTCTTCGTAAGTACCATCAAATAAAAAGCGCAATGTTCTTCCTCTACTGGTTGTATTGTCAATTACCTCGGCCACAAGCACATCGTCTTCGCCAAAATACAACTTATTGCCAATACGAATTTTGCGTGCAGGATCAACCAGCACATCCCACAATCGTTGTTCCTTATTTAATTCTCTAAGCAAAAAGACTTCTATTTCAGCTCCGGTTTTTTCTTTATTTCCATGAAGGCGAGCAGGAAAAACTTTGGTGTTGTTAAATGCCATTACATCACCATTGCCAAAATAGTTTATTAAATCCTTGAAAACCTTATGCTCAATGGTCTTCTTCTTTCTATCTAAAACCATTAGTCTCGATTCGTCGCGGGTTTCTTCTGGGAATTTTGCAATAAGATCTAATGGTAACTCGTATTTAAATTGGGATAGCTTCATTGGAGAAAAATTTATTTGATAAAAGAGTTTACAAAATAGTGACTTAAAGTGCAATTTAGGTCATTAAAATATTTATTAAAACATTCGTAAATGCGCTGATTATAAGGGATTAGAAGGTAATATTGAAACTAATAGGCACTGTGCACCTTATACGCAGCGTTTTGCAATAGGTTACGTTAGGAAATTATTTTCTCGAAACTTTCAAGGGTAAAAGCATCTTTTACATTAAAATGGCCTATAGCCGTGCGTTTTAATTCAACCAAATGTGCACCCGATTCGAGTTTTAGACCAACATCACGGGCAAGTGCTCTAATGTAGGTTCCCTTGCTACATTTAACTCTAACGGTAATGTAAGGCATACTAAACTCAATAAGTTCCAGCTCATGTATCTCAATTGCCGATGGGTCAAGTTCCATATCAACTCCCCTTCTGGCAAGTTTATATGCTCGTCCACCGTTTACCGATTTTGCCGAAAATAAGGGCGGAATTTGCATTTGTGGTCCCACAAAACCTTGCAGAATTTCTTCAACCTTTTGCTGAGTGATATGATCCGTTGGGAAACGTTCGTTAATTTCTGTTTCAAGATCATACGATGGTGTGGTTGAGCCCAGGCAGAATTTTGCCACATACTCTTTCTCCAGTTCTTGTATCTCTGAAACTTTCTTGGTTGCCCTTCCAACGCAAACAACTAGTAAGCCTGTGGCCAAAGGATCAAGGGTTCCGGCATGGCCCACTTTAATTTTTTTATACCCAAGCCGGTGAAATAGCAATGATTTCACCTTGCTAACTAGATTAAACGAGGTCCACTCTAAGGGTTTATCAAAAAGCAAAACCACCCCCTCTCTCCAATCTGTATCCTTATCAAATGTTAACCTCATTGTCTACTTAGCTAAATTACGGAAAAAGTAATGGCTATTACTGCTACTACTGCACAGTATACAGCAAACCAAGTAAGGCGTTTCTGGCTAATAAGCCTAATCATAAACTTACATGCAAACAAACCCACTATAAAAGCGGCTATAAACCCAACCAAAATGGGAAGAAATCCTACACTCGCTTCCGATGTTAAATCGCCCGTAACAATATCCAGAAAATTTGCACCAAGTATAGGTATAAGTACCATAAGGAATGAGAATTTTGCAACCTCGGTTCTACGTTTTCCAAGCATAAGCCCGGTAGCAATAGTTGCACCCGAGCGCGATAAACCAGGCAACACGGCAACAGCTTGTGCAATACCAATTATAAAAGCATCAAAAAAAGTTAAATCCTTTTCGCTCTTAGGTTTAATAATCATTGAAAGGGTAAGTAGTGTTGCAGTTATGAGTAGCATAAACCCTACAAATAGCAACTTCCCATTAAACAGGCTCTCAACGCTATCTTTAAAGAAAACACCCACAATACCAACGGGTATCATTGATACAAAGATTAGTGCTATAAAGCGCGTTTCCTCATTCCACTTAAACTTGAACAAGCCTTTAATAAGGGTAACAATATCTTTCCAAAACACTACAATTGTGCTAAGAACGGTGGCTCCATGAACAGCTACCGAAAAGTTAAGGCTTTCTTTCACCTCAACCCCTAATAGAACCTTGCCAATTTCAAGATGACCCGAGCTGCTAACAGGCAAAAACTCGGTTAGTCCTTGAATAATTCCAAGGATTAATGCTTGTAATAAATCCATAATATTTTGATGTTGGTTGTTGCTATTCTTTTACTTTAGGTTTTTTCATAATGGCATAAATTTGGAAAAGAAATCCAAAAAGCACCATTATTGGGGCCAGAGTAATGCGTCTAAAGCTAAAAATTTCTTCGTTAAAAACGTTGGGATCATCAGATCCTCCTCCTATCATTAAAATAAAACCCACCACAATTATAGCCAAACCTATGGCCATAAGTTTAAAATTCTCTTTCCCCAGGGGGAATAGGATTTCTTTTTCGTCGGTTTGAATTTGTTTTTTGGACATATTTAGTAATATTAGTAATATAGTTCGTCGCTGCTTAGCCTCAAATACTTGCCTACTGCCAGCGATGTTGATATAAGATTAATAGTAACTCCCAATATAATAATCAGACCCGATAAGCCTACCATTAACTCTATTTGGCCAAGGTTAATAACCTCGTAAAATTCATGCTGAATAAGATATATTACCCCAGTTAGCATACCTAACGCCACAACTGCTGCATAAAATCCGTGGAGCATACTCTTTAGTAAAAAAGGTTTACGAATAAATCCCCAGGTTGCTCCAACCAACTTCATTGTGTTAATAATAAATCGCTTAGAGTATACAGAAATTCGAATGGTATTGTTTATAAGCACGATGGCCACAAAAAGCATTAATGCGCTAAATATCAAAATAATAGCACCTATTTTCTGCACATTATCATTTATAAGATTAACTAGCGATTTCTGATAAAACACCTCCTTAACGGGTCGATGCGACATTAGGTCGTCCTCAATTAACCGGATGCTGTCGGGGTTTGCATAGTTTGCTTTTAGTCTAACCTCAATGGACGACGAGAGCGGGTTATAGCCAAGAAATCCGATAAAATCTTCGCCCAGCTCCTCTTGTAACTCTTTGGCTGCATCTTCTTTTGAAATATATTCGGTAATGCGAACGTAGGGCGAAGCATCAAGGGTTTTTCGTAAAAAATTAGCATCAACCTCACGCACATCGTCGTGCAGTATTACAGAAAAGCCAATATTTTCCTTTACGTATGTTGAAAGTTTTTGCGCATTAAGCAGCAAGAGCAGCAGAATACCCAGCATAAATAGTACCAGCACATTGCTAATAATTGATGAGAGGTATGAACTTCTCAATCGCCAGTTTGTACTTTGTTTTTCTGCTTTCATAATTCGTGTGCAAAGTTAGCTTAACAATCGTAAAATGATACTAGTAAGCATTCTAATTTTTATTCATATAGCTTTTTCTGATACTTACAGCTATCCAACCTAAGGCAGTTACAATAATTATAAGCGATGAAAATAGGTCTATTGCATATCCTGCTTTGAACATTTTAGGTTTAAACTCGAACACCACCTCGTGATTTCCTTTGGGCAGAATTGCTCCTCTCAGCACATAATTTACTCTTATATGCTCAATCACCTCGCCATTAATAGTAGCTTCCCATCCAGCGGGGTAATAAATTTCGGAAAAAACGGCAACCTTGTCATTGCTAAGGCTATACTGATAAACCAACCTGTTGGCGCGGTAATCGGTAAGTGTTATCTGATCATTTTCATCGGGTTCAGCCACGTAATCTGTTAGCTGTTTAGCAAATCGTTTATCAACTACGGCTGTTGTTTTCGGGTCGAAGGAATTAAGCGCTACCATCTCCTGATCGGCATTATCAACAACCGTAACCGAGTCAACAAACCAGGCATTGCCAAGCGCACCCGGGTTTAACAAAGCAACAGGACCTTGCTCCGATGGGTCAATAACATAGCGCGTATTTAACATATTAAGCACCCTAATATTTCCCTCGGCAATTTGGTGGTCAATTAGCTCCTGATAACGTCTTAGCTTAGCCCCATGGTACCCACCAATCGACTTATGATAGTATGAAGTGCTGGCATCGTTAAAGGTACTTACGCTGCGGTTATAAACCCTAAAACTTAACTCGTTATCGGCTAGTATTTGCATATCGGCAGGGCTGGGAGTAAAAGGTAAATCAACCATCTTTTGTGGAACAAAATTCTCACTGCTCAGGTATCTCTGGTTAACGGTCCACATATCGGCTATAATTAGCACTCCGAAAATTGCGAGTGCGTGGCTCATCTTAAATTTTTTTAATCGGTAGGCAAATAGCGTACCTGCGCTAAGTAGAATGAATGCTAGCGACCTAAAAGCATCGGCGCGCATCATCGATTGACGGTCGAGCCTAACGGCCTCTAACATTTCGGGAGGAAAATATTGGGAATCAAAATGAGTTTCGAAACTAAAAAACACTTTACCAAATAGAATAAAAAAAAGGCAAATACCTCCCGTAATCGAAAGTGACCATTTAAACCCTTTCATAAATCGCTCTTTTGACACATTACCAAAAAACAACTCCTGTAAACCCATTATGGCTAAAAGGGGTATGGTAAATTCGGCAATATACAGTATCATTGAAACCGTTCGAAACTTATTATAGCCGGGAAAATAGTGTAGAAAGAAATCGGTTAACGGCATAAAGTTCTTCCCCCAGGCCAGCATTATTCCTAAAACAGTTACACCTAGCAGTGCCCACTTCATATTTCCACGAAGTACGAAGAGACTAAGCATAAAGAGAAAGATAACGATGGCTCCAATGTAAACCGGTCCAGAGGTCATTGGTTGGGGCCCCCAATACGCTGGCAGCTGTTTTACAATTGCTTTGGCCTGTTTTGCAGGGTACTGATTATCAACAAGAAGCTTATACGTGTGTGAATCGGTTCCAAAATCAGCTGCCGACGCCCCTCCCATTAAATTTGGTATCAGCAAATTTAATGTCTCAACTTTACCGTAACTCCAAGCTGTTGCATACTCCTTATCAAGCCCCGATGTTCTGTCTCCCTGACGTGTACTCAATTCCGAGGCGCCCCTAATAGAATACTTACCCGACTCATAGGTAAAGTATAAACGCGAAAAATTGGCACCAACCGCTAAAAGAGCTGCAAACACGAGTATGCCCAACGCTTTTGTGTATTGTTTATATTCCTTCGTTTTTATCGAATCTAAAAGGTAGCCAATGGCAATTGCCACTCCAATAAATGCGGCATAGTAGGTTATTTGTACGTGTCCAGTTTTTAAATTTAATCCAAAAAAAAGTGCAAATAGCACGAATCCTGCCCAATACTTCTTTTTAAATGTCAAAAACACCCCTGCCAACATAGGTGCTACATAAGCAATGGCATGCATTTTAGCATTATGCCCTGCTTCAATAATAATAAAAAAATACGACGATAGGGCGTAGGCAAATGCGCCAACAATGCTGAGCCACGGATTTACCCCCAGAGCCAAAAGCAGTATGTAAAAACCGAGCAGCGCAACAAACATTAAACTGCTTGGGTATTTGGTAAAGCGCAACAGCTCGTCGACTAGCGAAAGTTTATTGCCCTCATATTTTGTTGATATTAGGTAGGCTGGCATTCCACTAAACATCGAGTTAGTCCATAGTGGCTCTTCACCATACTGCTCGCGATGCTCTATTACTTCTTGTGCCGACCCTTTAAATTGCTGTATATCGTGCTGCGATAAGCCCTTACCCTGCATTAACGGAAGAAAGTAGAGACTTGTAGCTATTAAAAATAGCAAAACGGCCGTTACGTGCGGAATCGATTTTCTGAGAAATAATTTCATACAAGCAAAATATAGTTATACGTTAAATCATCATTAGGTAGCAAAACATAGGTTCTGAGGTTTCATATAAAAATAACAGTCAACCCATTATGCTAGTATTTTTTTCAAAAATAGTGGTTTTTTGGCGTAATCACAGGCTAAAATAGTTAAAAAAACTTATTAGCCTACAACCTCGATGCAAGGGTAGGTATTGATAGTTTAAAACTATTGGTATAACTAGTTTCTTAAAATAACCCGTAAAGTAAGGCGTCAATTCTGTTAATAATGGACCGAAGGTCGGCAGGGTTTTCTGAAAAATTCAGGTTATCTACCTCAATAATAAGCTGGTTTCCCATTTTATAGCCTTCAATCCAAGCCTCGTAACGTTCATTAAGCCTTTGCAGGTAATCTAGTCGAATACTTTTTTCGTACTCTCTACCCCGCTTCTGTATTTGATTTACCAAAGTTGGCACTGTTGCCCTAAGGTAAATGAGCAAATCGGGCGGCTGAATTAGCGAGCTCATTAGGTTAAACAGATTTGTGTAGTTGTTAAAGTCGCGGGTAGACATTAACCCCATAGAGTGTAGGTTTGGGGCAAAAATATGGGCATCCTCGTAAATGGTTCGATCTTGTATAACGGCATTACCTTCACGCCTAATCTCAACAATTTGGCTAAATCTACTATTAAGGAAAAATATCTGAAGGTTAAAACTCCATCGTTGCATATCCTCATAAAAATCATTCAGATATGGATTATCATCAACATCCTCATACTGAGGCTCCCAATGGTAATGTTTTGCTAGCAAACGGGTTAACGTTGTTTTCCCCGAGCCAATGTTTCCTGCTACGGCAATGTGCATAGGTATATTTTATTTTTTGTTAGCCTTTCTATTTTTGTTTAAAAATACAAAACAATATGATAATTAATGTCTATTGCCCAAGTTTTTCTGAATGATTAAGCCTATCGTTTGCAAAATAGTAAAGCTGACTACCTATTATTACAGGGTTTTTTTTGACTGGATACTTAAATTTACTCTCTACTATACTAAGGTCTGAAAGCAACCTGCGCTCAGCAAAACCAATATTTATAGTCCATATATACAGGTGCGATATGACAAATGTATGCTCGTACGCAATGGCTATAGGGTCAAGCCTAACCCCGTATGGGGTAAATCGTTCTATAACTTTACCAAAGCCCAAGTATATTACTCCGTCTGCTTCTGTAACCACATTGGGGGCTGTTTGTCCTGCCAAGGGTAAAACCGAAAATTGTGCAATTACTCTGCTTATTTGTGAGTTTGTAAGAAGCAGCTCGCTGGTTTCACGGTGATAAAGCCATAAGCCTCCCCTCGATGAACGGCAAACGTGCGTTACTTCGCCTAAGTTAAGATTCGATAAGCTTATTATGTTACCAATTCGAGAGCCGTGGTTATCTAGTATCTCAATTTGCTGGTGATGCTGATAAAAAACGGTTACCCTAAAGGGGTCGGTTGCATCAATGGTAGTTGGTTCGCCAAGCTGATTATTGTAATGGGTAGCCAGAACACTCCCATCATAGCTAATTTTATAAACCTTTTGGTTCTCAATAACCCAAACATCATTTTGTTGAATGCTGCCTGCTTTAACTATTTTTGCGCCAGGGAGCACCGCTACCATAATGCACAAAATTGTAAGCATAGATTGGATTATAACTTTCCGTCTCATCAATTTTATTTTGAAGTAAATTTGAGCAGCGCATCAACATACTCACGCGTATTTGAAAGGCGTGGCACCTTGTTCTGCCCGCCAAGTTTACCTCGCGATTTCATCCAATTAAAAAAGGTGCCAGGTTTTAGAATATGCACAACGGGTTCGGATAGGGTAATGCCCTTGTACCGCTTGGCCTCATAGTCTGAATTTATTGAGCATAGCGCAATATCTAGTGCATTTACAAAAAACTGTGGATTATCGGGCTCATTCTCAAACTCAATAAGCCATTCGTGTGCACCTTTTGCATCATCGCCCATATAAATAGGGGCTGCGGTGTAGTCGGCTATTGTTGCCTTTGTTTTTTTGCAGGCTATTTCTAGTGCCTTTTCGGCATTATCAATAATAATCTCTTCGCCAAAAGCATTCATAAAATGCTTTGTTCGTCCCGTAATTTTAATTTTGTGAGGAAATGTAGACGTAAACATCACGGTGTCGCCAATCACATAGCGCCATAAACCCGAATTAGTAGTAATTACCATTGCGTAATTTTTGTTAATTTCTATGTCGGCAATGGTTACAGCTTTTGGGTTGGGTTGGTCTATCTCATTCATCGGTATAAACTCATAAAAAACGCCATAATCCAGCATCAGCAGCATATCAGCGGTATTCGGGTCATCCTGTATGGCAAAAAACCCTTCGCTGGCATTATAGGTTTCCATATAGTGCATATTAGGCGATGGGATAACCTTTTGAAACTGCTCTCGGTAGGGAGTAAAACTAACGCCTCCGTGGGTAAAAAGCTCTAGGTTGGGCCAAATTTCGAGCAGGTTATTTTTTCCAGTGAAATCAAGTATATGCTTAATCAATACTAGGTTCCACGACGGAACGCCCGCTATGTTGGTAACATTTTCGCGCAGGGCTTCCTCTGTAAGCTTTTCAAGCTTTACTTCCCATTCGGGTATTAGTGCCACTTTTTGACTTGGGGTACGAATAAAATCGGCCCACCAGGGTATATTCTCTATTAAAATGGCCGATAAATCGCCATAGTATGATTGGTTTGTAAAATTATCAATCTGATGACTACCGCCAAGTGTTAACCCTTTGCCCGTAAAAACTTGAGTTTCGGGATATAGGTTGGTATATAAAGCCAACGCATCTTTCCCGCCCCGAAAGTGACAATCGTCGAGTGCAGTTCTGCTAACGGGTATAAATTTACTTTTATCACTGGTTGTTCCCGATGATTTGGCAAACCATCGAATCTCCCCTGGCCAAAGTACATCTTTTTCGCCCTCCCTAAGTTTATCAACGTATGGCTTAAGCCCTTCGTAATTGGTAATGGGAACATTTCTTTGAAACTGTTCTATGGTTTTTATCTCACTAAAATTATACTCCTTACCAAACTCAGTATCCTGGGCTTTACTAATCATATCAAGGATTTGTTCCTCCTGCACCTCGCAAGGGAAACGCCTAAACAGGTCTATTTCGTGTAATCTTTTGGTATTTAGCCAGTTTATTATTGATGGAATTATTGCCATAAAAAAGTTACTGTTTGGTAATTATTCAAAATTAGCGAAATAACACGATGCTTTTTGCAAATTTTATAACCTTTAGTGCAAATTAACAAATACTTGGGAAGGGTTGATATGCAATTTCTACCTATTAATACCAGGTATTGATATACCCGTAAATGTTTGGTACATCTCTAGAGCATAAATATCGGTCATACCTGCCACAAAATCAACTGCTGAAAGCAACCTACCATATGCTGACTGATTTTCTTGCAAAAACTGCTTAGGTATTAGGCGTAACACCTTTTTGCTGTAGCTATCGTCGGGGTTTAAGAGTGTTGGGCAAATTTTATCGAGTAACGTGCTAAGAATCTGAAAACCTGCGAGTTCAATTTCAACAACCGTGTGGTGATTATATATCTTGTCAACCGATATTTTCTTAACACTATCAAGTGCCATAGCCTCGGTACTGTTTATCTGTTTTATGAGAGGTGCTACTGGCTTGCCTTCAATAATTTGGTTGTACGACGCAATAAAAGCCTGTGTACAAGCTTGTGTAAGTTTACCAATGGTCATTGAACGAAGGAATGCTACCTGCTCATTCTTATCGGTAACGCTGCGTAGGGTATTTTCAATACTGCTAATCCAGCTGCTATCTGCTTTAGGATTAAAAAATGCCATAAACAGCTCCTTTACTTTCGAGGTTGAGAGAATTCGGAGCTTATGTGCATCGTCAATATCCATTATTTGATAGCAAATATCATCGGCCGCTTCAACTAGGTAAACCAAAGGATGCCTTGCAAAAGTTAACGGATTATCGGTTATTTTTGACAAACCCAAATCACTGGCAATTAGCGAGTACGATTGCTTTTCTGCTTGGAAAAACCCAAACTTCTTTTCAGTTTCTAGGGTCGACTCCCAGGGGTATTTAACTATTGATGACAATACGGGATAGCTAAGTCTAAATCCTCCTACTCGCTTCCCCTCCATCTTTTGGGTTAGTAATCTTAGCGCATTAGCATTGCCTTCAAACTTTGTAAGATCGCTCCATTGCTCTTGCGTTAGTAAGTTTTTGTAAACGTGCTCATTTTTAGCAAAGTAGGCCTTTATTGCATCCTCTCCACTATGCCCAAATGGGGGGTTTCCCATATCGTGAGCCAAACAGGCAGTGGAGACGATTGTTGGAATTTGCTCAGTAACTTCCCAGAGTTCTTTGGAGGTTTGCTGTTTAATAAACGGAACAATATTATTGCCCAAACTTCGGCCCACGCTGGCTACCTCAAGGCTATGAGTTAGCCTATTGTGTACAAAAACACTACCTGGAAGTGGAAATACCTGCGTTTTATTTTGTAACCGCCTAAAGGGGGAACTGAATATTATACGGTCGTAATCGCGCTGAAAATGCGAGCGTGTTTCCAAAGCCTGTGTGCTTCCCTTTTCCCATCCAAACCGTTTAATGCTAAGCAGTTTGGTCCAATCCATTACCATAGTACAGATATTATTTTAATTGGCCAGCAACAAGGTCCGTTATATTATTGCCAATTTTAAGCACTTTGTAAACCTCGTCCTGCTCATTTTTGATGGGTGTATATGTTTCCTGAAAAATGAATGATTTATTGTTAACAATAAACTTATTAACCTGCTTTTGCGGAATGCCATTTCGTAGGTTAGTCCAGAACGTGTCGTACTCAACCTTTTTGTCGGGGGTTAACTCCATTCGGTTGGTGTGGTGTGTACCAATTACCTCATCACGAGTTAAATCTAAAAGATTTAGGTAAGTATCATTAATTGCGGTAATATAACCTTGCGAATCATATTCAATAACAAAACTTGACATATTAAGTGCATCAATAAAACTCTGCATTTCAGATGTTCTACGAGCCGACTCTTCCTGTGTGGCCTGAAGTTCCTCCATATTCTGTCGCATTTCCTCTTCCTGAGCAAGCATCTCTTCGGCTTGCTGCTGTGTTTTACTAAGCAGCTCGGTAGTAGTAATGTTTACCCTAACCGAAACAATAGTTGAAGCGATGCTTTGGGCTACCTTTTCAAGAAATTCTATCTGGTAGGGCTCAAAAGTACTAAACGAGGCTATTTCGAAAACTCCCAACACCTGCTCATCTATCATAAGCGGAACTATAATGAGTGATGTGGGTGTGCTTTGGCCTAAGCCAGAAGTTATTTCGATATACCCAGAGGGTATTTCGGTAAGGTAAATATATTTCTTTTCAACTGCGCAAGCCCCTATTAACCCTTCTCCGGGGATAATTTTCTTCTGCCTTTGCTTAAACCTATTGTAGGCAAAAGTTGCGGTAAGCTCATAGAAATGGTCATTTGGATCATCGGTATTGTAAAAAAACAAACCACCTTGGTTTGCCTCAAGCGTATTTACCAACTCGCGAATAATTGACTTCGATAATTTTTCGAGATTATCGTTGTTTTGCCTGAGAAGCTCGGCAAACTTGGCAAGCCCTTCGTTAGCCCATCTGCGTTGTTGGTCTTCAATAGCTCTTTTCTTATCTCCCTCCGTAGTCTTTATAAGGTTATTACGCATATCAAGCAATGCCTTTCCAAGGGTGTCTTCATTGCTTAGCGTTTCAATATCACTGTCAAGATTACCTTGTCCGATTTGTGTAGCAAAAACAACCTTATTTCTAAGCGCTTTTGCTGTTGTATTTAAAGCATCGGTCATTTCCCCAATTTCATCGGCTGTATTTACCTCTAGTATCATATCCTGGGCTATATCTCCCCTAGCCATTCGTTTTAGCGTGCTGGTAATTGTAAGAATTGGTGAAATTATTGAGCGAGAAAAGAAAACGATAATAGTTGTAAGAATAATTAGCCCAATCAGCCCAACAAGTAGTGAAATATAAAAATTTCTATTAGCCTGAGCGAGCATAACCGAATAGGGAACTACCACGGCTAAAGACCACGGAGTAGCTGTTTTTCCTATTACTACTGGGGTTAATGAAAAGTAACAAAAGACATTGTTAACATCCTTAGCCCAAAACGTTATTTCTTGCCCATTGACTATTCGTTGCGTGGCATCGTGATTATTAAATATCGTTCCATAGTCGGTAATTGCACTTTGTCCCAACATATCAATATCAGGGTGGGCAGCGTACTTCAAATCGTTTGAAAGCAAGAATGCGTAGCTGTTTTCGAATGGCTTAATCTGTCGAACAATACTATAGTAAGTTTCAAGGGCAATATCGATGCCAACAACACCTGTAAAACTGCCATTCTCAACTAGCGGAATAACTAAACTGGTCGTTAGTATGTTATCCTTATCGTTGCCCGTAAAGTTCGAAAAGTAAGGATTTTCAATCCTATCCGCTTTCTGTGCTTTTACTTTAGCATATGCTTCACTATCGCCATTTAAGCTTGTTAAGTAGGTGTTGATTTCGATGCTACCAGTCCCCGATCGCCAGAGTTCTGTTTTATATCGTCCATAAGGTTTGGTGTAACTCTTATCAATTTTGTTTAGTTCCCAGCTGTCCCAAACAGAAAGTAAGTGTGAGTTTGTTACCATTGTCTCACGATAAATCAAAGGAAAAACTTCTTTCCACTGTTCATTTGGCATTATAGTATAGGAGGCTATAGTATTGGCCAGTGTTTTTGCTATTGCTAAATCTTTCTCAAGCAAAGCCTTCATCTCTGATGCGTACTTTTCAGCAGTAGTCTGTGTTACCACAATGGCATCGGCAATGGCAGCTTTTTTTGCACTAATACTAACGTAACCTATGGCAGCAGCATAAATAATTGCCGATACCCCAACAACCGTAATAATAATTTTTCGCTGAAGGTTAAGCTTATGCTTCATTGGGAAGATTTTTTATAATACCAATGTATACCTAAGATTAACTTGGTATACACAGGGTTTGAGTATTTTTATAAATGCTTTACCTATTTAGCCGCTAGTTAAATCCTTGGAGTTTTCGCACGCGCGGAGTAATCCACATTATGGGTATTTTCGAATATTTTGTGCTTTTGCTATCCTTAACGTATGTTTGGTACTTGTCGGCCATTATAAGTATTAAGTCGGCCTCAATATTTGTAGCAAATTTTTTAACCTCTTCGGTAAATATATTTTTACGCTTGGCCGTTTTTATACCATAAACAATTTTATTTCCATCGAGCATTTTTTTCGTAAAGTATATATTGTTAGCCATATTACGTTTCTTTCCCTCGTCGGAAATATATGGTTTTATTAGGTTAATGTTACACTTGTAGTATTTAGAAAGATATATAATCCAGTGTAGTGTCTCCTTATATTTCTTGTCATAGTCCAATGGCACCACAATTTCAATATAGTGATTGTGAACTGGCGCTTCTTCAACAATAAGGAATGGTATATTAAAGTTCTTAACCGATAGCCTACGCATAAAGAAACCCGATTCGTATTTCTTCTTATTGTGCGTATACGTTTTGTATGCAGCAATAAGGTTTAGGTTAGCTGTTTTAATAAGCTCTCTAATGATATGTGTTGGGCTACCTTCGAGAACCATAGAAAACAAATGGCTTGTCGTTTCTTTGGTAATATTTTCAGCAACCTCCTCTAGGCGTTTCTTTAGGATATCTACCTCTTGGGGCGTTGTTGTTTTCTTTCCAAAAAATCTTGAAAACCATGAATTGGGTATAATATGTAGTAGCAAGATATCATTATCTGCTACCTCGGCCAGTTGAATGGCGTGCTTTAGAGCAATTTCTGACCCCTCGGTAAAATCCCATGGAATCAGTACAACCTTCTTGGGTTTGTTCATACTATGCACAGTTTATAAAAATACTTGATAAATGTAGGAATTATTATTGAAAAGCCAGCAAACATTAAGCCTAAAATTAGTTTTAATTTTCATCAAGCCATTTTCTTAGTTTTTCTAACTGACTATTTTTATTAACGTTACGTAGTTCTTTCGCTGTTTTAGTGAAGTATGAGTGATTCTCGATAAATTTGAGTTGCAACTCGTTCCACTCACGTAGAGTACCAACATGCCCGTGCTCATGAAGCTCACGGTAAAGCATATTTGAAACCGGAATGAAGTCGGTTCGGCCAAGGTAGTCCAAATCGGCATCGCACATTATTTGCTCAAGTAAATTTTGGGGTTTAGGTGGTAATTTAGTGCTCATTATAAGTTCAGAAATTATCTCAATCTGCCTCTCCGAATAGTAAAACTCGGGTAAAATTTCACGGGCAAGCTTTACGGCCATCTCTTCGTGGGTGTGATAGTCAATTAGGTGCCCAGCATCATGCAGTAATGCCGCCGTGCGCAGCAAGAGAAGTTCCTCTTTTGTAACATTCTCCGAACGCCCAATAAGTTCAACCTGAGTGTATACATCTACCGTGTGCTTTAGGTTGTGATAGTATAAATTTTCGGGCAGGCCTAGTTGAAGTTTTTCAAGAATAAAATCTTCTACATCGCCAAGCCTAATTAGCTGTAAAAGAATAAAAAAGTCTTTGTTTGGAGTAACTCCTTTCTGATCCACAGAGAGGTGTGGTTTTATCCCGCGCACAAAATACATCTCAATGTCGTCTCTATTTTTAACAGGCATTTTACCCCGGAATTCGCAATCGAAATACTCGCTCACAAGCATATGCGTATTTCCTGAAATATTTATTTGACCAGGTTCCCCCGACGATTCCATACGACTAGTAGTATTTACCGTGGTTCCCCATATATCATACGATAGCTTGTTGCGACCAATAACGCCGGCTATTACGGGGCCAGTATCAATACCAATGCGTATTTCCCATATATTTTCTGTTACTGCCGATTTATACACTATGTCTTTCATATGCTGAAGCATTTCCAAGGCGGCAAGCACAACCTCTACGGGATTGGTTCTATTTTTTTTGGGAATACCCCCAGCACACATATAGGCATCGCCAATGGTTTTAATCTTTTCAATTCGGTACTTTTCCACAACCGAGTCGAAATACAAAAAGAACTTGTCGAGTTGGTCAATAAGTACCTCTGGGTTTGCCTCTTCAGTAATACGTGTAAATCCTTCTATATCACAAAAAAGCACCGTTACAAGCTGAAAACGCTGAGAGGTAACCCGACCCTTCTCTTTTAGTTCCGTAGCCGTTTCTTTGGGCAGTACCCTTGCCAGCAAGTTGTCGGTTTTCTCTTTTTCCCTAACTAATTCCTCTGTTCTTTCGTTTATTAAACACTCGAGCTTATACCTGTCTTTAGCATGCAGGTATTGTCGCCACATATACATTAGATATAGGCCTACCAGAAAGAAAAGAATTATGGGAGCTGTAAAGTATGGGTTTTTATAAAAAATCAGGCTAACTCTATTAAACAAACTACTTATACAGAGAGGCTTGCTAACTGGTTGCTGCGGGTTAGTGGTGCTAACTGTTTTTTGTCCAGCCGCAGAAACTGAAATTTGCTGAGATTGAATGGGTTCTTTCGGCTGCAGTAAAGGAAATGCAGAAATAGAGGCATTCGTATTCTCCTGACAGTTAGCCTTGAGACTAATTGACAGAAAAATAATTAATTGAACATTAAATAAAAACCTAAGAAAATTCATACCTTAGACCTTTGTAAAAGCAATAATTATTTGAACCCATTTACTTCTTTGTAAATAAGTTGAAATTTAATTTTTAGGCCTTATGCCTTTAAAACGTGTTACAATAAAACGAGTAAACAGTCTCAATATTATAAAAATATAACGACAAATGAGCACAATCAAGAAAAAAATATTGGTTCCAACAAATTTTGAACAGCCTGGAGTGTACGCCCTGCAGCATGCTGTTAGGGTGTCTGGCGTTGTTGGCGAATCCATTGTGTTGGTTCATGTGGTTAAATCGGACCAGGAGGTTGATGCTGCAAAAGCTAAACTTTTGGAGGTGGCAAAGGAGGTTCAACAAAAGTACGATTTTTTACCCGAAACAGTTGTCAAGGTAGGTGAAATTCCCGCTGCCATTGCTGAAACTGCAACCGAAATTAATGCCAGCATCGTTATAATGGGGTCGGCCAGCGTGAAAGGGAAGATAGATTTAACCAACCTGCCAACCCTAGAGGTAATAACTAGATCGGTGGTGCCTTTTATTACCATTCAGGAACCTCCGGTAAATAAGAGGTATGACGATATTATTTTCCCAGTGGACTTTACGGCTGAGAATAAGGAAAAGCATGGTTGGATAGCTTACTTTTGCGATTATTACGTATCGAAATTTCACCTAGTAAAACCTAACATATCCGACCCCGAGCTAGTTGCAAAACTAGATATAAATATGGCCTCGGCAGTTCGATTTCTAGATCAAAAGGGAGCAAAATATCAAATTTATACCGCTCAGGGCGTAAAACCTTACGCTGAAGAAGTGCTAGACTTGGCTGTAAATATCAGGGCAGATTTGATCGTTATTATGACAACTAGGGTTTCTGCCGATGGAAGTTTTATTATGGAACCACATGAGCAGTCAATTATTGGCCAAGCAGGGCACATTCCAGTTATGAGTATAAATCCACGCTAGTTTAACCTGTATAATTAGTCTATGCGTGAAATAGTTTTCGCAACCAATAACAAGCATAAACTTTTTGAGGTGCAGCAAATGCTGGGCACAAAATATTCGGTGAAATCGCTTGCCGATATTGGTTTTACAGAAGATATTCCTGAAGACTTCCAAACCCTCGAAGAGAATGCATCGCAAAAAGCGTGGCATATTTATAATCTGTTCAAAACTGATTGCTTTGCCGATGACACCGGCCTTGAGGTTACTGCACTTAACGGCGAGCCTGGCGTGCGTTCGGCTCGTTACGCTGGGGAGCAGCGGAGCTCGCACGATAACATTATAAAGTTGTTAGTACAACTCGAAAACAAACCCGTCCGAGATGCTCAATTTAGAACGGTTATAGCGTTAATAATGAGCGGTGTTGAGTATCGTTTTGAGGGTATTGTTCGAGGCTCTATTACCCAGCAACTTTATGGAAATGACGGATTTGGCTACGACCCCGTGTTTGTACCCAAGGGCTACCAAAAAACTTTTGCCGAAATGGATGTAGAACTTAAAAACCGCATTAGCCATAGAGGTTTGGCCATATCAAAACTGGTCGATTTTTTGGGTAGGTAACTTTAATCGCTGGCACCATTTTCATCTAAAATTATGGTTTACATACTTTTACACAACTATTGTGGTTTGATTACTAAATCGGTTTTGTTTAAGTAACCGAACAACCAAATACTATTTGCGGAATTTTTATGAGGCGATATACCCTAGTTTTACTTCTACTTTTTGTTGCGGAGCTAACTTACTCGCAAATACCCGTTGGGAAATGGCGCGACCATTTTGCATTTAAACAGGTAAACTACACTGCTATTTCTAAAAATAGGGTTTACGCATCTTCGGCAAACGGCGTATTTTGGTATAACCCAACCGATGGCCTAATGGGTAAGCTAACCACAGTTAATGGGTTAAGCGACATTGGAATATCGGCTCTTGGCCACTCAAAACAAGGTAGCATTCTAGCCGTTGGATACGAAAATGGAAATATTGACCTAATTACAGAAGGTAAGGTGCTTAATGTACCCGATATAATGCAAAAATCAATGCAGGGAGCTAAGCAAATAAATAACTTCTACTTTGATGGTAGTGACCAGCTGCTTATTTCAACAGGTTTTGGTATTGTAGTATATAACTTAGATAAACGCGAAGTAAAAGACACCTACTATATTGGTGAGGGGGGTGCCGAATGCTGGGTAAGCCAAGTTATTGCATTTAACGGTAGGCTTTATGCCGCCACCGAAAACGGGTTAAAAAGCGCAAGCGAGAACAGTGCCACGCTCTTTCATTACGAAAGCTGGCAAACAGAAACAGCAATACCTTTTACCAATTCTGAGTATAATACTTTAGCTGTATTTCAAAATAAACTTTTTGCAAACCAATCAACAGGTGGAGGGTTTGATGATGCTTTATGGGTTTTTAATGGAGAAAGCTGGAGTACGACGCCAACCAAATTTATTCAGATTAGAAATATTTCGGCAAGCCAAAGCCATATGGCTATAACAAGCCGTAAGGGTATAGAAATTTACACCAACTACCCTTCTGAAAAATTAACCATCGCGAATTACGATGATTTTTGGGGATTTAATCCTAACTACACGTCGGTTGACGATAACGGTCGGTTAGCGGTTGCCGATAATAGCCTAAGCCTAATGTATGGTAACGTAGGGAGCTGGACAAGGGTTAAGCCCAATAGTCCCGACGAAGATAGAGCCTACTATATTTTGCCAACCGAAAATGATTTGTATGTTATAGCGGGTAGCAGAAACAGCTGGTGGGGAAATATGTACTACCCATTCTCTTACCATAGGCTAAAAGAAAACCAGTGGGAAACAACAACCAATACAAATTATTTTGATGCCGTACGTATTACCCAAAGCCCATTTCACGAAGATGAGTTTTACGTATCAACCTGGGGGCACGGTGTGGTGGTTTATCGCAATGGTGAAGTGGTCAATCACTTTAACCCAGAAAATAGCCCTTTGCAAACAATTATACCTGGGCCCTATTGCCGTATTGGCGGTGTGGCATTTGATTCGCATAATAATATGTGGGTAACAAATGCGGGAGTAACCAATCCCATATCGCTTTACACCGCAGAGGGCGAGTGGTTTAGTTTCCCATACCAGAACCAGATAGCCTCGGAACGTATTTCGGATATAATGCTTGGACCAAGCAACTTTTTGTGGATTATTGTACCCTCGGGCGGGGGGCTATTTGTAATTGACCCAGGCACAAACCCAAAGTCGAAAGAGAGCCATAGAGCAAAAAAAGCAAGCCTTGTTGCACCCGATGGTTCTGGGTTACCAAATAATATCCACAGTATTGCGTTCGATAAGAATGACTACCTCTGGGTAGGCACATCTGAGGGAGTTTTGGTTAGCTATAATCCTCATTCTGTTTTTGAACCGCAGCAATTTTCTCTCCAACGAGTAAAAATACCGGGGTATGATGAGGGCTATGCCGCCGAGCTGCTAAAATCGCAAGTTGTTACAAGCATAGCCGTTGATGGGGGCAACCGAAAATGGTTTGGAACACAACGCTCTGGAGCCTACCTGCAATCGGCCGATGGGTCGCAGGAGCTGTTACACTTTACGGTTAGCAACAGCCCATTGCCGTCGAATAATATTCAGCACATAGGCATACACCCTAAAACCGGTGAGGTTTTCTTTGCCACCGATAAGGGAATCCTTTCATATAGAGGCGAAGCCACCGAGCCCAATTCAAAATTTGGAAAGGTTTACGCTTTCCCAAACCCAGTTCGCCCTGGTTTTGAAGGAGTAATTACCATCACCGGCTTAGTTGATGAAACCAACGTAAAAATTACTGACTTAACGGGTAATCTTGTTTTTGAAACGGTTAGCCTAGGTGGACAAGCCACATGGGATGGCAAAACCCTTAGAGGTCAGAAGGCAGCAACGGGGGTTTACCTGTTTTTTTGCAGTAGTAAGGATGGCCAAGACACAGCGGTTGGAAAAATTTTATTTGTAAAGTAAAACCCGCTCATTTTGCGCATATAATATGATACAGAAATCGAAATCGGTAGCTTTACACACGGTAAGGTATGGAGAGAACAGCCTTATAGCCTATCTTTATACGCAAGAGTTTGGTCGGGTATCCCTAATGGTTAACAGTGCCTACGGAAAAGGGAAAGGCACAAAAAAAGCAGTATATTTTCAGCCATTAAACATTATTGATGTTGTTTTTTACCCCGGAAGAAATCAGGGTATGGGCAGATTAAAAGAGGTTTCTGTATCGAAAACAAACTCTTTTTTGCACATAAATATGGTTAAGAGTGCCCTTGCTGTGTTTTTGGGCGAAATTGTGTACCGTACGGTAAAAGAGGAGGAGAGCAACTCGGCTCTATTTCAATTTCTCGAACTTTCAATTTTATCACTAGAGGCTATGGATAATGGGGTTGCAAATTTTCATCTCATATTCTTAACCCGATTATCAAAATACCTGGGATTTTATCCAAGCGGGGAGTACACAACAGAAACTCCTTTTTTCGACTGCAAAAGTGGGCAGTTTGTAAAGGTTGAACCATTCCACCCAATTTATTTTAACCAAGCTCACAGCCAGCTGCTATCTAAACTTCTGCAAACCGATTATGCTAACGCAGGTGATATTGCCTTAAATGGCAATCAGCGTAACAATTTTTTAAATCAGCTTCTCAATTTTTACGCATACCATATGGATTCGGTACATTCTTTAAAATCGCTACTCATTTTAACCCAACTCTTTACTGACTGATAGTCAACGTATTTTCTAAAACGCTTTACTGCACTGGTATGGTACAGTATTTGAAGCCTTTAAAAGAATTATAATTTTTTGACGGGCTAAATTCATATATTTGCAAACATTTTAATAAAAGTTTCTCAATATTTTATGGCAAAGTCATCAGTAAGTACACCATATTATGGTCTGGTTTCACATTTCGCAGACATTGCAAGTGAAACTGGAGCCATTAACCTTTCGAACAGTCATAGCGATTTTCCCTGTGATTCTGAACTACTTAACTCCTTAGTAAAGCATCTTTCGGAAGGAAGAAATAAGTATGCACCCGGCGAAGGGGTGCTTGAACTCAGAGAAATTATTGCCCAAAGATACAATAGTGAATTCGACTGTAACTACGATCCCGAGCTAGAGGTTACCATCACAGCCGGCGCAATACAAGCAATAAATACTGCCATATCGTCAATAATAACGGAGGGCGATGAGGTTATTGTTTTTGAACCAGCTTTTGAAACCTATGTACCCTCCATTGAAGCCCGTGGTGCGAGGCCCATTTTCTTTCACCTTGACCCCACCGATTACTCAATTGACTGGACGGTGTTAACTAGGCTTATAACCAGCAAAACTAAACTGATAATACTCAATTCGCCTCACAACCCTACTGGTTTGATGCTGAATGACAATTCGCTTGAGCAACTTCAACGGTTACTTAATGGAACAAAAATCACTATCCTAAGCGATGAGGCCTTTGCCGATATGGTTTACGATGGACAATCGATGTTTAGTATTGCCAAGTATCCCAAATTAGCAGAAAAAAGCATAATCGTTGGGTCGCTAGGTAAAGCCCTGAGTGTACCTGGTTGGAAAATTGGCTACTGCATAGCACCTGCTAAGCTTACCTCAGCATTCCGACATGTGCACCAATATCAAATTTACTCGGTAAACCTGCCCATACAGCTTGCCCTTGCCGATTTCTTGAAAAATAAACCCTACTGGTCGCCGCTTCGCAATTCGTTTCAACAACGACGCGACCTGTTCGCCTCACTTATGAAGGATTCAAAATTCACGCTATTCCCAGTTGAGGGAGGATATTTCCAGATTATGGGATACGAAAACATTTCGCAGGAGCCCGACATAGATTTCTGTCATTGGCTAGCCAAAAATGCAGGTGTAACTGCTTTTCCATTATCGCATTTCTACCACGACACGTTCGATAATCAGCGTTTAAGGATATGCTTTGGTAAAAGTGAAGAGAATTTGAGAATTGCAGCCGAAAGGCTATCAAAACTCTAGTTTCACCTTGTAGGGTGCAACTATTAACAATTACGCTACCCAATACGCTAAATTGTTATGCGTTTTTACTCATATTTCATATCTTTGGCACAAACCTTACGATATGAAGAATTCTATGCGCATATACTCCCTACTAATCCTAATCCTTTTTCAAACCGTAGCATTTGGTCAAACTCCTGAACCAAAACAAAGCGTAACATTACTGTTTGTTGGTGATGTAATGGGGCACGAACCCCAAATTAGGAGCGCTTTTGATGAGAAAACCCAAACCTATAATTACCACGATGTTTTTGCAGGTGTTTCCTCTCTCTTTAATTTGGCCGATATAACCATTGCAAACCTAGAGGTTACGCTAGGTGGCGAGCCGTATACAGGCTATCCTCAGTTTAGCTCGCCCGACGAACTGGTTGATGGGGTTATTGCTGCTGGTGTTGATGTATTTGTAACAGCCAATAACCACACGGTTGATAGGCGTAAAGCGGGTATTCTTCGAACAATCGACGTATTAAATAAAAAGGGTATTCCATTTGCTGGTTCGTACGCCGATGCGCAGCAAAAGGATACAACATACCCACTTATGCTTGAGCATAATGGTATACGCTTGGCTCTTTTAAACTACACATACGGCACCAATGGCATTCCCGTACCCAGCCCTACCATTGTTAACCTTATTGATACGGCACAAATTCGAGCCGATTACCAAAAATCACAGCAGCTAAATGCCGACGAGGTAATTGTATGTATTCACTGGGGCAACGAGTACCAGCGAACCCCATCGGTTGAGCAGCTTAAACTTACCCAGTTTATGCACAATTTGGGCATAAGACTGGTAATTGGTTCGCATCCGCATGTAATACAGCGTATGGAGGCCTCGTTCGATACCGATTCAACCGAAGGTCGAGTTGCGGTTTACTCGCTGGGAAACTTTGTATCAAATCAGCGGCCACGCTACAGGAATGGCGGGGCTTTAGCAGCCATTAACATTGTGAAAGAGAATGGTAAAACCAGAATAACCGATGCCGCTTACGCTTTGGTTTGGGTACACACTCCTATAGTTAATGGCAAAAAACTGCATCGTGTTTTGCCCGTGGCGCAGTACGAGAATCGTAGTAACTTTTTCAACAGCACCGACCAGGAACTATTCAATCAATTTGTTTCCGACTCGCGAACCCTACTCGATGCCGAGAACTACAATTTTCCCGAAATTGCCATCAGAGATAACCAGTGGGTTGTTCCCTGGCTAAGGTCCAGCAATACACCACCCTATTTAAAACCTGTACTACCTAATAGTAGTTCAACGTTACCAAACAGATTAAGCATGCCATATTAATAGCTAAATTTGAGTTACATTATGGAAAATGCAACTCGCCAATTACACCCATGGAAAAAAAACTCGAATCGAAAGCCCTTGAGGTAAATTTACTAGAAACTCGTGATGTTGAAATAATTATACCCGAGAATCAGTTGTGGTTTATTTCTTTATCAGAAAACAAGTTTGGTATAAACCAGCGAGTTACCGAGTTTATTCGTGAGTATAACCACCCCTACCAGAACGTTGATTATTTAGCCGATAACCTAAAAAACATTGCAATATCCGACTTTTGGCTCTACTCCTCGTTGCCCGACGCAGAAAAGGCCTTCGCAATAATTCTTGATATTATTGAGTCGCTGTTACTTGCAAGCGCAAAGCCCAAAATTACAGATACCTTACTACATAGCCTAGCATTATTTTTAGAACAGGTAAATACCGAAGAGCAAAACTTTTCGGCAACCCTAAGCAAAGGAATCGGAATTCTTGAGAAAGCATTTTCAGAACAGAAGTTCTCGGTAATTCAGAATGCGAATAGCTTAAAAAAAAGGCTCTCGGCAATAGCCACAAACAGCTCACAAGGGGATAGATTACTCAACCTATTTATTGCCATTGCCAACCAAACCATCGACGAATGGCAGGAAGCATCGAAAATTGATGAGTGGGCAATGAACGACCTTCGCTTTTTTCCCGATGAGAATATTTTAATCGTTAAACGGGTTGGCAAAAGGTTTTATGCCCAGCTAAAACAGCAGGTAACCAACGCCAAAAGCTGGAATGATTTTTCCGAAGATGTGCTTCTCTTTTCTGATATTGCCGACTACCACAGGCAAATAATTTCTGAGTTCGATAGCCCAATAAGCCAGTTTCACTTTATAATATACCTTTTGCGAATGCCAACTATGGAGCATCAAAAGGAGTACCTTATTTGGGATTTAAACAAGCTGCTAGCACAAATTTTAAATGATGTCCCGAGCCGCGAGATTAGCCAGTTTGTTGATGGCATTTTTGAACTGTTCGAAGAGCTTTCGAAAGGGCACAAGCCCATTGTGCTCGACTGTATTGCTACCATGGGTAAAGAGTTTGCCCTCTTCTTTAGTAAGGATTTGCTATCGCAGTTCGAAAATAATGTGATACGCATAGGCTATACCCCCCCTGGCAAAACCTACATGAGCGTCGATTGGCAACTAAAAGCCGACCCAAACCACCTAAAAAGCATCCGCGTTTGGCTTGGTTTGGTAGAGGTAGCTCCCGAACGATTCGAAAAGCTCCTATCTGCTTTAATTGTAAACCTAAAGCTTGGCGGAGTGCTCCTTTTTGATACCGATTTGTTTCAGCGAAACGTTTCGCAACTGCTTAATGCCGATATCGACTCCGTTTTTAAACCCGTAAAGGAGCTATGCAGACTGTTCCCTGTATTTTATAACGAAATAGGCGCCGAAGGCGAACTTCGCGATGTAACAACCGAACTCGATACGCTATCGAACAGGCAAGATAGGCTTATGCACTTTTTGCGAAAGCAAATACATATTGATGGGAACAATACTCACCTTCAGTTTCTTGAAAATATTTTAGATTACTGGATTACCGGCGAATTTAACCATGTTGCCCATATGCTACCGCCCGACATAAAGGAGGCTATTATGAGCGACGAAAAATGGTTAGCCCCTGTGCAATCGCTAATTATAAGGGTTTCAGAAAAATTATCAATACAACCCAAAAACGTTATAAATACCCCAACTCAAAAGCTTAGCCAAGCCTTTGAAGAGATTGACGGGATTGAAGAGCTGCATAAACAAAAGCTACTACTATTTGTACAGGTTGCCTACCTACTGCGCGATAAGTATTTTGCTGGAGTTGCCAATATTGCTGAGGAGATGCGCGCTTCTGGATGCGTTGATAATGAAACGGTTCAGCAATATGTACAAGCCGAGCATAAAAAAGATTACTTTGCCATGCAGGAATACATTTACCAATGCATGGGCAAGCTAAATGCTGTGGTTAAAAGCAAAGAAAAAACCGAGGGTTGGGAAGCAATATACTACAAACGCCATGTTGCTTTCGGTATTCCATCAATGTACGGGCAGTACCACGAGCCAAAGTTTGAGGCACTGGGGCATATTTTCAGAATGGAAAAAGTTGCATCTACCACAATGCAAAAGATTGTAAAAAGCATCAATCTATCGTACATATCGGCAAGTACGCTAAAGCAAATAGCCGAAGTGCTTGCATTATTCTATAAGGGGCTAAATCTCGATGGTATAATCAATAAAGGATTTGAATCTAACCTAAAGATGCTGCGCTCCAGCTTAAAATCGCACAGCTTTTCGCTTAATCAGCATATTAATATATTTCAGTTTTTAAGTGAGAATGTAAAGGAGATAATTCACAACTCTTTTTATCACCAATTCGATAGTATTTTAAAAGAAGTGGTGCCTCACTACATCGATAAAAAAAGTTTGCCCGAAAAGCATCAGATACAGCTATATCAACAATCCGAAAAATTTTATCGCGAAATGCTATCGGACTCATTCTTGCTTCAAGATTTGGATTCGTTTATAGCAAAGGTGCTAAACAGTCTCAATAGTATGGCAGAATCTGATTCTGAAGCAGCGCTGGAGAGCGGAATGAGCTTAGATATACAGATGATGATAACCCCGCTGCATAAACCTGAGCCTTTGCTCGACAATAAGGTGTTTTTAGGTTCTAAAGGGTATAATCTTAAAACCATATATCAGCAAGATTTTCCGGTACCCCCAGGTTTTATTCTCACCACCGAGCTGTTCCGGCAGCGCGATAGCATTATGGGCAGTGAGCCATTAAAATTGGCTTTTGAGGATGCTATAAAAGAGAACCTGCGTGAAACCGAACATATTGAGTGTAAACAATTCGGTAATACAAAAAACCCTTTGCTAATCTCAGTAAGGTCGGGTGCACCGCTATCTATGCCCGGGGCCATGACTACTTTTTTAAACGTAGGCATGAACGACACCATAGCCGAAGCACTTAGCGAGAAACCCAACATGGCATGGACCGCTTGGGATTGCTACGGAAGATATTTACAATCGTGGGGTCAGGCATTTGGTGTTGAACGAGTTGCTTTCGAAAGCATAGTTTTAAAGCATCAAGAAAAAGTCGGAACAGGTATAAAAGAGGGTTTTGAACCTCAACAAATGCGTGAAATTGCTTTTGAATACAAAAAATTATTACTAGACCAGAATATTCCGCTTTACGAGAATGTGTACGACCAACTATTTGCTGCCATCGATATAGTGTTTAAAAGTTGGGATGGACCCCGAGCGCAACTCTACCGAAAACATCTACAGATAGCCGATGAATGGGGAACGGCTGTTATTGTTCAGTGCATGGTTTTTGGAAACCTACACCTATCTTCTGGCTCGGGTGTAGTTTTTACTTACGATTCGTCAACGGAAAATCCAGGTATAAGACTAAACGGAGACTACTCAATACTGAGTCAGGGCGACGATGTTGTGGGAGGCATTACCCACGTACTACCCGTTTCAGAGCATCAAGAGAAAGATGCGAAAGAGCAAAAAAATAAATCGTTGCAAAAGCAGCTACCCCGAACATATCACAAGCTATTTAAGCTAGCCGACAGGCTTGTAAACCAGCTACACTTCGGGCATCAAGAAATTGAATTTACTTTCGAATCCGACAATCCATACGAGCTGTACATCCTACAAACGCGTAAACAGCAGATATTTAAACCCGAAACAAAAAGAATGTACCAAACGCCCCCACCAAAGAGTAAGCTACTAGGGCGAGGCATACCCATTGGCGCATCAATACTAAATGGCCAGATTATTTTTGACCTTGACGACCTAAAAAAGCAAAAAAGCGAAAACCCCACCAAAAAATTTATATACGTTAGCGCCGATACAACACCCGACGATTTACACGTTGTGTTTGAGTGCGAGGGGCTTGTAACTTCGCGCGGAGGCGCAACCTCGCATGCAGCAGTAACCGCCGGTAGGCTCGGCAAGGTTTGCCTTGTAAACTGTAACGATATGATAGTTTATACAGATAAAAAAACCTGCATCTTTGGCAAGCAAAAGCTAACTACTGGCGATAGCATTTCTATTGATGCCCATACGGGCAGTATTTATGCTGGACATTATGATTTGGAAGATAGTTAAAGCGAAAACGTTTATTGAGCAGTACTAACATCGTTTGGCATTACATTTTATCTCATTTTCGTCAAATTTGTTAGTAAAACTTCATTTAATTTAATTAAATAGTATAGTTTTGTTATGTTTTTTAATTAACCCTAATTAGTTGTCTAACCCTAAAATCACAAAAATGAAAAAGTTATTATTGCTGTTTTTGACTTTGTTCATGCTTTTTGCATGCGAAAAAGTTGAAGAAAATCTGTTTGAGTTTAATCAGGTAGAAAAAGGAAAGGAATTTAGTGTTACAGAAGATGAGGCTATTACCGTAGTTAATCTGTTTTTTTCTGGTAACACTAAAGGCGAAGATTGTCAGATTAAAAGTATAGAACCTGTTGTTTATGGAAACGAAACATTATTGTATATTATTAACCTTGAAAATGACAGCTGGATTATAATTTCAGGTGATAAGAGAGTTGAACCTATACTTGCAGTTGATGAATCAGGTAAAGAGGAGTTGCATTTGAAAACAATGAATAATGGTGTTTTTACTTGGCTTGATGATATGGCTGGATCAATATATGATTTAAAGCAAAACAGATCTTCTTCGATGACTGAGGAATACCATGAGTTTTGGTTTGCGATACAACCTCAAAAAATATTACCCCCAGATGGTTTACCGTCAGATGGAGGGTATTTCTCTAAAGTATTGATTAATGTTGAAACTCAAAATTTGCCTTCGCATCAGGTAGGTCCGCTTATTCAAACAAAATGGGGACAGAGAGATCCATTTAATACATGTGTGCCCTTTGGTGAGTTATATCAAGGCGTTTACACTAGATGCCCTACAGGTTGTGTCGCAGTTGCTACCGCACAGTTAATGTACTATGGGCACTTTAAAAGCAATAACCCATCTTGGATGTATTCTCAAGGTAGTTGTGCTGGATATTCATGGGATGGATATAAAAATTATGCATTTAGTTTTAGTGAACCGAGTTCGACTGTATGGAATGTTATGCGTAAGAATGGCTATGGAACATCAGGAGCAAATGAAGTAGCTATTTTGATGGGGTATGTAGGATTTAAAGCTGAAATGGAATATGCCAGAAACGGAAGTGGTGCCTCATCTGATAAAGTTCCAGGTGTGTTTAGTGATTTTGGTATAACATGTAATAAACAAGACTTTAATTTAAGTAAAACTTTATCAAACTTGAACAATAATAAGCCAGTTTATTCAAGTGCCTTCATAACTAGAAAAGATCATAAGTTTCTGGGAATTCATTTATATTATACGTATAAGGATGGACATGCCTGGATTATAGACGGTTACGAAAGTAAGCGCATGAAATATACATATACTTATAGATGGGAATGGGTTGATAATGGAGGTCCCATAAGAAAGAGTTTAGGGACGACAGATGTTGAGTACTCGCCAGATGCATATGCTGCTGTATATGATGGCAAAATTGAGATTGAAGAAAGAATAAGTACCACACAATATTTAATTATGAATTGGGGATGGTATGGCTCAGGAGATTCTGGTCGCTATTTCCCAACCAGTACTTGGGATGGAGGACTAGGTGATTTTAAATATAAAAGAAGCATTATTTGTGATTTTAGCTTCTAGTTTAAATGCTATAATCTGGGCAGATTAAATATCTGCCCAATAATTTAAAAACTTTGAGAACAAAAATTACTATACTATTCAGTTTATTGCTACTAATAATGGCATGCAAGGAAAAAGTTGATAGTCCACCAGACGTGTTTTTAACGTTTTACCCACGAAAATGTAATTTTGGCTGGTTATACTACATAAAAAGAGTAAGGGTTGAACCCAATGGCCAAATTGGCTATATTTTGGAGAATATTGAGAACGATGAGTGTAAAGTGGAAGATTTACTGTTTACCATATACACCAGCAATATAGATACTCTACCAGTCTCAAACGAAGGAGAATCCTGGGCTCTAAGTGTGCCCTACAGATTTCATCAGTTTTTAGAGGAAGAAATTCAGCAGCTCGACAAACATAACCTCAGCTTAGAAAAACAGTTAGAGGATGACTATGTACGTTCATTAACCCCAACATCGGGTAGCTATGATTATACAGATATTACACCTTGGGAATACCGTACAAACGGTATTGAAGAGCTTACTATTACCTGCAATAAAACCATATTTGGTCAGGCTCCTGGCACCGCTCTAAATTCTTATTTTCATATTAGCTCACTTTCTCCTCAACAAATTGTTTCAAGCCAAACCGTTGAATTGCTGTTTGGGTGCAGCGATAACCTAAATAAAATGAGCATAGCCGAGTGGTTAGAGATGAAGCCTATGGCGCAGCCATCAACGCGTTTAATGATGAATTCTGTTCCTAGCGAGTTACCCAACGATTTTGTTTTTACGGTTAACCTCAAAACAACAGCCGGTAAAGAGATTGAATTTTCTGGCAGAGAAATTAGGTTGTTGCCTTAATCCTATATCTTATGAGAAAGGGTTTGCTTTATGCGGTACTTGTTACTGCAGGTTTTTGTGGCTGTGTTGAAGATGCCCCGTTAATTGTTGAGACCACAAACAAAGTTGTTGTTAATTGCATATTGCAGGACTCTGATAACCAAACATTAACCCTTGTCTATTCAAAGTCAAGAGGTGGTGGCTTATATTATGAACCCGTACAGGAAGCTGCAATTAAACTATTTGAAAATGATACTTTGGTTGGAGAGTTTGTTAAAGCTGGTAGCAGAACATGGGAAATTAATTTTAGACCAGAGTTTGGCGCTAATTATCGATTAGAGATTGTAATGCCCGACTGGAAAGACATACAGGCAAATACAACTATGCCGCCTGTTCCGAAGGTAGAACTAGTTTATGAAGAGCATTATATAAAAAGATTTTCCCAAATCGATCAGCAGTACTCCCAATGGCTGTTTGTTTTAAACTCAACATTTGATGAACGTTGGGAGAATTTTTTCGAAACCCCGCAAATAAATTCTTCTGATAGGCTATTGTCGAATATTGCAACAAACCATCCCTCGGCCGACCGATTTAATCAGTACGGAAACCTAGGTGATGTTATTGGAACAGCAGCATCATTGCCGGCATATGATTTTTATATAAGGCTTGCCCCAATAATTGACTCTACAATCTTTGATGTGGAGGCGAATTACTGTCCGACCTGTTTTGTGGTTTTTAGGAATTCTTCACCTGAGTATGATCAATATTTTAAAACTAGCTTTCAGAAAATGTTAATCTACGTAGACGAAAACGATCCTGGAGCTTGGTTTGATGAGAGTGTGGTGTATAGCAACATCGAAAACGGCGTGGGCATATTTGGTGCATATACCGACAAAGTGTTTGTTTTTGGTAATGCTGAAATTCCTTAAATGCTTATGATAAAGAGGATTCTTCTTTTATCAATCTTTGTTTTTTCAGTAGTTGCTGTTTCGGCTAAAATTAAAATTAGTGGCAAGGTTCAAGATGAAGAAACAGGATTATCGTTAGCCTATTGCCATGTAAAAGTTACTAGTAATAGCTATAAGAGTTATGCGATTGCCGATAATTATGGGAATTTCATCTTATTAATTCCAGAAGAAATAAATGAGCTAAATATTGATATTTCATGTGTTGGTTATATTAGCCTAACTCAACCCCTTTATGTTTATAATGATACGGTTTTAACTTTTAATCTTAAACCCGATCAGATTAATATTTCAGAGGTTAGGGTATTGTCAAGAAAAGCTCAGCAAAGAGGTTTAAATGAGTACTATCTTACTCCTAAAGATGCCTCGGTTAGCGCCACCGTAATGGGTGAGGTTGATATAATTAAACAGCTGCAAGTGTTGCCAGGGGTTACCCAGGGTATGGATGGAACACTAGGGATGTTTGTACGTGGAGGGAATAACGGGAATAACAGAATTGAACTCGATGGAATTCCTATTTATGGAAATACTCACTTATTTGGACTTACGTCGGTATTTCAGGCCGATATTATTCAGGATATAACATTCAAAATGGGCGGTATTTCGGCTCAAAAAGGGAACTTCTTATCTTCAGTTACACAGGTGCAAACTAAGGATGCATTAAAGAGTAGTGGGGGAAGCATTTCAGTTTCTCCATTTATTATTGGAGGGCACACTCAATTTTCCTTGGCCGATAAAACGTTTGGGGTGCTTTTAGGGGGTAGATATTCACTATTGAATCAAGAATTTAAACTTATACAGAAGAGTTTAGGTGGAGAGGGAACTTTTACACCGCAAGTAGCAGATGGTTTGTTAAAATTGAGTTGGAAAATTGATACAACGCAATCTGTTAACCTACTGGCTTTTGCTACAAATGATTATTTATACTATAAGAATGAATCGGGAATAGCTCAAAATTGGGACAATACAGTGTTTAAACTCGAATGGGAAAAGTTTTTCAACCCAACTGCCAGCTTAAACACTATGGCGTATTATAACCAATTCCGCAACGTTCAGGAGCAAAAATCGTATGACTTAAGTGATGGGTTAGTGAATGGTCTTTTGCTTAGTTCTAAAGTTAAAGATGTTGTTTTTAAATCAGAACTTACCAAACAATATAACGAACTACGCCTGTCAACGGGCCTGAGTTTTCAGTATACTGAGTTTTCGCCAGCATCACAAAAAGTAGTTGTTTCGTCTAATAAAACTGAAGATTTTAGCAGTAACCTAAATTCTATTTTAACTGGCGCATATATTTCAATTAACCATAAATTACCAGGCGATATATTTTATCAGGCAGGTGTTCGAACATATTACTACCAATCAGGTAGCTATAGTAATGTATTTGCAGATGTTCGGTTAATGGCAGATTATGTTATAGCCCGAAACTTTGGTGTAGAGATTTCTTATGATCATTTCTCTCAATTTTTCCAGGTTTTAGAAGGCTTACCTACTGGTTGGTCTTTAGATCTAATGATTCCTGCATCAGGTTCATGTAAACCTTCTCAGAGTGACCAGTTTTATAGTGGTTTTTTCTGGATTTTAAATCAGTTTCGCTTTAATCTTGGCGGCTATTGGAAGTCTCTAACGAACCTGGTTAGCTATAAAAATAACGTGAATTTATTTGGTGCTAATAATGCAACTTTTCATGATGAGTTGGAATCAGGTAAAGGCAAATCATATGGGCTGGAATTTATGGCAAATAAAAAAGGAAACAAATGGAGTTGGAACTTTGCGTATACCCTCTCAAAAACAACACGAACTTACCCTACAATTAATGGAGGGAATTCCTATCCATTTAAATTTGACCGTAGACATATTTTAAATTTTCAAACCAATTACATTACTGTTAATAAGGGAAAGAGAAAGCAGAATGTATTTGCATCAATTGCTTTTAGTTCGGGCCATAAAGCTACTTTGGCTGTTGGTGAATATTTAGGTGTAACCCTACCATATTGGGAGCAAAGTGATGGAGGAGTCTTTATTTCATCGGAAATGAACCATCAGGCATATCATAGACAGCTGATGTCGCCAAAAAACAGCTATACAATGCCAAACTATTTACGTTTCGATTTGGGTTATACATTTATACGGCTTAGGAGAAGCTTTGAACGAGAGTTTACTGTTTCGGCATTTAATGTTACCAACCATAAAAACCCATATTTATATTTTAATGAAAGTAATAAATGGTATCAACTCACTATCTTTCCAATAATGCCCTCATTTAGATATAGCCTGCGGTTTTGAGTGCCTTTTTTTTAAAGCCGCTTACCCCCCCAAATAACTTTCTTTACTATATCACCCAACACTAATTTGCCATTGTATTTTTTAACACTTGCGCTGAACATGTGCCTTTAATGTTTTGTTTAAAACATTAGTAGTCCGCGTTGTGCATTCCTAATCATTAAATACTACTAAAAAACGGATGTTTTTCAACCTAAATTTATAAAAACCCGTTTTTGTAATCGAATTAAATTCCTTATTGCTAATTTTGCGGCTTATAAATAGCTGTAATGAAAAAGGTAAGAATTGGAATAAACGGTTTTGGCCGTATAGGTAAAATGTTTTTTAGATTACTGGAGGGTCATCCAGAAATAGAATTAGTAGGGATAAACGACCTGATGGACGATGAAATGCTTCGATACCTTTTGAAGTATGACACCGTACACGGAAAGTTTGGGAAAGAGATAAAAATTGCCAACGGGCAGCTACACATTAACGGATGGCATGTGAACATTGGACACTACGCAAACCCATCGGAAATTCCCTGGAAAGAGTGGGGTGTTGATATAGTTATTGAATCGTCGGGGCATTTTACCACACGCCAAAGCCTGCAACAGCATATTGACGCAGGAGCAAAGAGGGTAATACTATCGAGCCCACCAACCGATGAGCTTGACCTTACAACCGTAATTGGGGTAAACGATGATAAGTTACTGCCGGAGCATACAATAGTTTCGAACGCCAGCTGCACTGCCAACTGCGTAACACCCATACTGCACATACTAAACAAGGAGCTAGGCATTGAATCGGCTTTTCTTAACACGGTCCACCCGTATACCAACAACCAACGAATTATAGACTCGCCACATGCCGATTTTCGTAGGTCGCGAGCCTCTGCCGATAATATTATACCCACTTCAACCAGCGCAGTGGGCGCTGTACACAACGTTATTCCTGAACTAAAAAATCGTTTTAACGGTATATCAACCCGTGTGCCTGTTGTTTGTGGTGCTCTCTCGGAACTGGTTGTTACATTTCCCAAAACAATTACTCGCGAGTCAATAAACGAGCTAATAAAAAGCTATGCGCATGGGGCTATGAGCAAAATTATTCAATATGAAACCGACCCAATTGTATCGAGCGATGTTTTAGGGTGCGAGTACTCCTGTGTTTTCGATTCGTTAGCAACCAAAGTGGTTAATAATAATACAGCCCAAATAATTTTGTGGTACGATAATGAAATAGGCTACTCTAATAGGCTAGTTGACCTAGTGCTAATTATGGCAAACCAAATGGCTTAGCCTTTTTCCAATGATGTTAACTAACACTCGCTAATTTTTTGATACCACAAAAAATTAATGGAACTTTGAATAAAATCAAACCAATCATTAACTTTTAAATAAACACAATAGTAATGGAGCCAATAGTTAAAGCAAAAAACTACCTCGGAATTAACAGCTTAGGTAGAATAGGTAAATTATTACTATGGAATCAGCTCATTAGAAGAGATTTTAATGGTATTGTGGTAAACCTAGGTCGCGAAGTAGGGAAAAAACCCGAAGATATAATCTGCGCCTTGGAATCGGACACAACCTACGGCAGGCTTGACCATTTTCTTTACGGCCACTCGGGCAAAAAGGCAGAATTTAAAGTTGTAGATTCTGAAAACTTTGTTTTTGATATTGACGGAATGTACGTAAAGGTATTAACAACCCAACGAAACCCTAAGAACATTCCGTGGGCCAAGGAAGGTGTTCAAATTGTGGTTGATTGTACGGGTAAGTTTCTGGACCCAACAATTGACGCAAATGCCGAAAAGGGAAGCATAAGAGGACACCTAATGGGCGGAGCAAAAAAGGTTATTGCATCGGCTCCATTCAAAATTAAAGATTCAACCAAGAAATTGCCCGAAGACTCACTAATGACCGTTTTCGGAATTAATCATATGAATTTCGACCCACTAAAACATCACGTTGTTTCGGCTGCTAGCTGCACAACCACTGGGTTGGCACATATGATAAAGCCAATTATTGAGAACCCTGTCACATCGAATATCTTAACAGCCTCAATGTCAACCGTGCATGCGGCTACAAATACACAATCGGTGCTTGATACAGTACCCGGTATGGGCACATCCGATTTACGCAAAACACGCTCGGTACTTAACAATATTATTCTTTCAACTACAGGTGCAGCCAAAGCGCTCGACTCAATTATCCCACAAATTCAGGAGATAGGCTTTATGGCCGACTCGGTTCGAATACCAACCAGTACCGTATCGCTTATTACCCTAAATCTCACATTTTACAGTGAAATTGATGCCAAGGGAAATCCAACCATTAACCGTGAGGTAATAAACAATATTTACAAAGATGCCGCCGCTGGAGCGCAACGCGATATGGTAATTTTTTCTGAAAGACAAAATGTTTCGTCGGACCTAATTGGCTACCAAGCCGCTGCGGTTATTGAGGGGCACGAAACGCATACCCGCACCGGATTTATTAAGCTACCCATTGAAGCGTTAAAAAAACACGGTGTAAAGGCAGATAGCGAGATAAGCATACCCGTTACTCATCTTAAAGTTTTTGGATGGTACGATAATGAGTTTGGCAGCTATGTAAATTTCCTTACAAAGCTGGTATGTCATGTAAACTCGTCACTCAGATAAAGCACTTTTTATATCTCATTAAACACCCCACAAGGGGTGTTTTTTTTGCATTCGTGTGAGGTAAATTTTTCATATTACAGGGGCGGGTGCTGATTTTTGTTTTAATTACGCTATTTTTGCAAATATTTTCATAACCAATTACTAACCCGCATTATTCATCAAATTTATTAAAGATAAATGCAAATTGTGGGTTACCCCGACATAGTCGAACTCAATTTTGGGAAACAAAATTGATTGTGAGACTTAGTCGCTGTCAGAGACAGCAATTATTCAAAAGAATAATTGGGGATAAACAGTTTATTCAAAATATAAAAGCCTTTTACAATGACTCAAGAAGAACTTTTTAAGAAGCTAATCGCCCACTGTAAGGAGTACGGATTTGTTTTCCAAAGTAGCGAGATTTACGATGGCCTAAGCGCAGTTTACGATTACGGACAGAATGGTGTTGAGCTAAAAAATAATATCAGCCAGTACTGGTGGGACGCAATGACCCGCCTAAATGAGAATATTGTGGGCATTGACTCGGCCATATTTATGCACCCTCAGGTGTGGACCGCCTCTGGCCACGTTGGCGCTTTTAACGACCCGCTTATCGACAACAAGGACAGCAAAAAACGGTACCGCGCCGATGTGCTAATTGAGGAGTGGATGGAAAAACAGAGCGAAAAAATAGTGAAAGAGGTAGCCAAGGCACAGAAGCGTTTTGGCGACACCTTTGACGAGGCAATGTTTGTAAAAACCAACCCTAGGGTTCTCGAAACACAAGAGAAAATTGATGCTGTGCGTAATCGAATGGCAACATCATTAGAAAACAATGACTTAGTCGAAGTTAAAAAGATTATTGAGGATTGCGAGATTGCTTGTCCAGCATCGGGTACACGCAACTGGACAGATGTGCGCCAGTTTAACCTAATGTTCGACACTAAAATGGGCTCCGTTACCGACGATGCCAATGTTATATACCTCCGTCCCGAAACCGCTCAGGGTATATTTGTAAACTACCTAAATGTGCAAAAAACGGGTCGTATGAAGCTTCCCTTCGGTATTGCACAAATTGGAAAAGCTTTCCGTAATGAAATTGTGGCGCGCCAGTTTATTTTCCGTATGCGTGAGTTTGAACAAATGGAGATGCAGTTCTTTGTTCGCCCAGGCGAAGAGTTACAGTGGTTTGAATTTTGGAAAGAGAAGCGTATGCGCTGGCACAAAGCATTAGGGTTTGGCGACGAAAAATTCCGTTTCCACGAGCACATTAAGCTGGCTCACTACGCAAATGCTGCTTTCGATATCGAATTTCAATTCCCATTCGGGTTCAAAGAGGTTGAGGGTATCCATTCGCGTACCGATTTTGATTTGGCAAGCCACCAGAAGCATTCTGGCAAAAAATTACAGTATTTTGACCCCGAAACGAATGAGAACTACATTCCGTATGTGGTTGAAACATCAATTGGTCTCGACCGTACCTTCTTGTTAGTTCTGGCAGGTGCCTATACCGAGGAGAAAATTACCAAAGAAGATGGTAGCGTGGATGAGCGTATTGTACTTCGTATTCCTCCTGCATTAGCACCAGTTAAATTGGCCGTTTTACCCTTGGTTAAAAAAGATGGCTTACCCGAAAAAGCTCGCCAGATAATGGACGACCTGAAAATTGACTTTAAGTGCCAGTACGAGGAGAAGGATAGCATAGGCAAGCGCTACCGTAGGCACGATGCCATTGGTACACCATTTTGCGTAACTATCGACCATCAAACACTTGAAGACAATACGGTTACCATTCGCCATCGCGATACTATGGCGCAGGAAAGGGTTGACGCATCACGCCTACGCGAGATTATGGATGAAAAGGTAAGTATGAAAACCTTGCTAAAAACAATTTAAAGGTTTCTTACGTTTCTGGTGTTTTTAGTTGAAGATTGTAACCTAGCATACAAAGTGGAGAAATCCACTATCCAATATATTAGAAATGGGCAATTAACTTTGCCCAATTTTCTTTGAAGGTATTCGTCAAATAGCAATCAACTATTCAATCTCCAAACCATTTGCAATGCAAAAACGAGTTTTAATAATAACCTACTACTGGCCACCCTCTGGTGGGAGCGGCGTTCAGCGGTGGCTCAAGTTTTGCAAATACCTACAAAGTTACGGGTGGAATCCTGTGATTTATACGCCTGAAAACCCCGATGTTTCGGTTACCGATAAAACTCTGGCTAGCGACATTCCGTCTGATATAAAAGTTATTAAACGTGAGATATTTGAGCCCTACAGCTTGTTTAGGTTTTTTGCACGACAAAAGAAAGGGATGGGAGTTGGTTTTGCTTCGGCAGAGGGTAAAAAGAACGGGCTTTTCGGTAAGTTATCCCTTTGGGTAAGGGCAAACCTTTTTATTCCCGATGCTCGCATATTTTGGGTAAATCCGTCGGTACGATTTTTAGCCAACTACCTTAAAAACAACCCCGTTGACGCTGTTATATCAACTGGACCACCGCATAGTATGCATCTTATTGCACTTAAACTTAAGCAGCGAATGGGCATTAAATGGCTGGCTGATTTTCGGGACCCGTGGACAAGCATTGACTATATGGCCGATTTACCCATTACAAAGCGCTCATTGCAAAAACACAAGCGACTGGAAAATAAGGTAGTAACTATGGCCGATGAGGTTGTGGTTGTATCATCGCAAATGCAAGCAGAGTTTGAACAGGTAAGACCGCAAGGCGTTAGCCTTATTACCAATGGTTTTGACCATACCGATTTTGCAGAGCATCAGCCACCGCTCGATTCCGAGTTCACCATTACCCACCTAGGCTCAATACCCGCAAACCGCAATAGCGAGCATTTATGGGATGCGCTAAGTAGAATGATAGCCTCCGATGCACTATTTGCTTCAAAACTGAAAATACAGCTGGTGGGAAGCGTTGACAAGTTGGTAGCTGACCAAATTAAGCATTATGGGTTGGCTGGCCATTGCACATTTACAGGCTACGTGAATCACACCAAAAGTATTGAGATTATGCAGCGCTCGCAGGTGCTACTTTTACTGGTAAACCAAAGTGCCAATGCGAAAGGGATTCTGACTGGCAAAGTTTTCGAATATCTTGCAGCCCGCAGGCCCATACTGGCAATAGGCCCTACCGATGGCGATGTTAGCAATCTACTAAAGCAAACAAAGGCAGGTGTTACTGCCAATTTTTGTAGCTTTGATGATATTTACCACAAGCTAAAATGGATGTGGGGTGAGTACCAAAATGGTTTTCCATTCTATGATAAGGTCGACGTTTCGGAATACAGTCGTAAAAACCTAACAGGTAAGCTGGTTGATAAGCTTAACCATATTTAAATATTTTCAATTGGTCCTACCCTGCTAATGTGATTTCTAAATTTAGAACAAAAATGAAAATTATAACCGTTATTGGAGCCCGCCCCCAATTTGTAAAGGCAAGCGTGGTAAGTCGTGCAATAGAAGCCAGTGGTATAGCCGAAGTGGTTGTGCATACAGGTCAGCATTTTGACTATAATATGTCGCAGGTTTTTTTCGACCAGATGCAAATTCGCAAACCAAGTTACAACCTTGATATTCATGGGCTATCGCATGGCGCAATGACTGGTCGAATGCTTGAGGCAATTGAAAAAATTCTGATATCGGAGAAACCTGAACTAATGCTTGTTTACGGCGATACTAATTCGACCCTAGCAGGGGCACTTGCTGCACAAAAACTCGGAATACCCATTGCACACGTTGAGGCGGGGCTTAGGTCGTTTAACCTTAGCATGCCCGAGGAGACCAACCGAATACTTACCGACCGCATATCATCCCTGCTGTATTGCCCCACGCAGGTTGCAGTTAACAATCTGAAAGCGGAGGGTTTCGATAATTTCGACTGTCAAATTCAGCAGGTTGGCGATGTAATGCTCGATGCGGCTATTTACTACGGCACACAATCGGCTTTCAAATCAACCATTAGCTCTAGCCTAAACCTGAATAAAAAATTTGTTTTAGCTACCGTTCACCGACAGGAAAATATAGATAACCACGCTAATTTAAAGGGAATTATTGATGCGCTAAACATAATAAACAAAACCACTCAGGTTGTGGCCCCACTTCATCCCCGAACAAAAAAAGTAATTGCCGACCTCAATTTAACGCCTCAATTTACCATAATAGACCCCGTAGGCTACCTTGATATGGTTGAGCTTTTAAAGCGGTGTGAGCTGGTTATAACCGATAGCGGAGGTTTACAGAAAGAGGCCTTTTTCTTTAAAAAGGGCTGCGTAACCCTTCGTGAGCAAACCGAGTGGACCGAACTGGTAGATGGGGGGTTTAACACATTAGCAGGTGCTAAATTGGAGCAAATTATTGATGCGTTTAAAAAGATGAAGAACAATTTGGCTAGTTTTAATGTTAACTTATATGGCGATGGCAAAGCTTCAAACAAGATTACCCAGTCCATAAAACAATACTTAGCATAAATTTTATGATTCAAACATATCCGAACGAGCAGTGGAAGGTTATTGACATTAGGGGAGCAAGCGGATTGCAATATGCTGTTTCTGATTTTGGGAGGATGGTAAGTTTTACCACAACCATTAATGAGGGATTATTGCTTAAAGGCTCTATGAACAAGGGCTATAAGATGCTAAAGATTAATTTGAAGAGTGATGGAAAGCGTAAAGTAAAATCGTTTTACCTTCACAAGCTCGTTGCCGAATTATTCCTTACCAAAAAGAACGAAGACCAAACTTTTGTTATTCATTTAGACTACCAGAAAGGATATAACCACCATAGAAACCTGATGTGGGCTAATAAGCAACAGGTAGAAGCGCATCAGGATAATAATCCGCTCGTTATAAAGGAACGAAAACGCCTACAGGAGCATAATAAACTGCACCACTACAAACTGTCGGAAGAGAAGGTTCGAATTTTAAAGCGAAAACTTTTTAACCCCAAAAACAAAACCAAACCAAAGCTAATAGCTAAAACTTTTGGAATAAGTACAATGCAGCTTCATCGGATTAAAACTGGGGAGAACTGGGGACACGTGGAAGCAGAATAGTAATAACCTGAATTCGAAATAAGTATACGATTAAAAAAGAGATATTTGCCCGTAGGTTGGTACAACTTCATACTTTATCAAAGGTTTTTTGAAAAAAAGAATTGGCAAGAAGCCCTGACATTAACATCAATGCAACGTCAATTATCTTTCCAATTGTTGCAACTTAATAACTAGTAAACACGTCTGCTTAAAAACAGCTAAATTTCGATAATCGCAGGGCATATTGTTTTTTCTACTTTTACGTATTCGGCTGGTCTACTTAATAATCCCGAAGGGATTGTATGTTTATAGCATTTATCGTTCTGCTATGCTATGCAACCTGGTTGAGGTCGAATGCCTTGCGCGTATTTATTTTTCTATAAACATTTGAAACCTACGGATTCGTTTGCTTGTTCTACGAATATATCTTTTTTATATAGCTGGCAATCTAGAATAAGCGATATTAAACCAAGAATAGGAATTCCACAAGTTGCTCTAAATGTTGATGCCCGCATTAAAAATCCATTGTAAAAGTTTTTCTAAATTATCGCCTGTTGTTTACGCTAGTTATACCCATAATATAAAGTTACAAAAAAGGGTTGTCTAAATAGTAAATTTTAGACAACCCTTTTTTGTAAAATAGAATCTCGTTCCGCTTATATAATACCTAACTTCTTTCCAGCCTTGATAAATGCTTTAATACACTGGTTTAGGTCATCTTTTGTGTGTGCAGCCGAAACCTGAACCCTTATTCGGGCTTGATCCTTAGGTACAACTGGGAAGTAAAACCCAATAACATAAATACCCTCCTTAAGTAGCTCGGCAGCCAATGCTTGCGAAAGTTTTGCATCGTAAAGCATAACCGCCACAATGGCGCTTTGGGTTGGTTTTATATCAAAACCAGCATCTTTCATAGCTTTTACAAAGAATTCGGTATTGGACTTTAAGCTATCGTGAAGCTCGTTGCTACTTTCGAGCATTTTGAAGGCCTCAATTCCTGCACCCACCACAGCAGGAGGCATAGAGTTTGAAAAAAGGTATGGTCTTGAACGCTGACGAAGCATATCGATAATCTCTTTGCGACCCGTGGTAAACCCACCACAACCTCCGCCAAATGCTTTCCCAAGGGTTCCTGTAATAAGTTCGGCTTTGCCTCTTATATTGAATAGTTCGGTTACACCCCTACCCGTTTCACCAACTACACCTGCCGAATGACTCTCGTCAATCATAACCAGAGCATCGTATTTTTCGGCCAGTTTTATAATTTTGTCCATTGGCGCCACGTTCCCATCCATTGAGAAAACCCCATCGGTAACAATTATTCTGAAGCGCTGAGCTTGTGCAAGCTTAAGCTGCTCCTCTAAATCGGCCATATCGGCATTTTTGTATCGGTATCGTTGAGCCTTGCATAGCCTAACCCCATCAATAATTGAGGCGTGGTTAAGCGAGTCGGATATAATGGCATCCTGCTCGGTAAAAATTGGTTCAAAAACACCCGCATTGGCATCAAAAGCTGCGATATACAGTATTGTATCTTCGGTTCCAAAATATTCCGAAATATGCTGCTCAAGCTCTTTGTGTATGTCCTGCGTGCCGCAAATAAATCGAACCGATGACAGTCCAAAACCATGGGAATCCATAGTATCCTTAGCAGCCTGCACTAATCTTGGATGATTTGATAGTCCAAGGTAGTTATTGGCGCAAAAATTAAGCACTTTCTGTCCGTTGGTTTCAATATCTACACCCTGGGCTGTTAAAATAACTCTTTCGTCTTTGTACAAACCATCATCCTTAATACCTTGAAGTTGGTTTTGTAATTCCTCTTGTATTTTGCCGTACATATTATTTTGTATTTAAATGTGATTTTTAAATATATCGTACACAAATATACTTATATTTTTTTCGGTTAAAAAAATTTTTAAACTCATCTATAGAGCGAACTACGCATATTTAACAGGGCTTGTCCCCATTCGCAATGCAATGTCCTAGTAATGAGATGTAATTATTTGAAAAAAATATTGCGAATAGTATTGCTATGTATTTAAAAATTCATACATTCGCACTTTATCAACATCTTTTTAACATTTCCTTTTAAACCCTAACTTGCCATGCCATACCGCCGTTTACCCAACACCGATAGCGCACGAATGAGAGCCTTAACGGCTGCCGTAAAAAGGGGTCGTGAGTTACCTCCTTTTAAATTGGCGTACAGCCAGAGTGCTTATAGCAAAGCCGACCTGTTTGTAAATAATTTTAACAAGGCTGTTGCAAACTACAAAGCAGCTTACAGTATGCAGGTTGAACGAAGTAAGGAGTACCAGGTCTTGTTGAAAAAAGCCCGCTTATACCTTTCGCACTTTATACAGGTACTTAACCTTACCATTTCGAGAGGCGAATTACCCGAAGAGGTTAGGGAAGCTTATGGGATGGATGCTGATGAGTGCAAACTGCCAAACCTATCCACTGACAAGGATTTGCTTGATTGGGGGAAGCAAATTATTAAGGGGGAAACCGACCGCATATCCAAAGGGCAACAGCCTATCACAAACCCAACAATTGCCGTTGTTAAGGTTCGATATGAGAACTTTGTCGAGGCTTTTAACCATCAACGCATTCTTCAGCAAAATGTCCAACGTTGCCAAGCAGAGCTCGAAACGCTACGTAAAAGGGCCGATGATATTATTCTTGAAATTTGGAACGAGGTAGAGGAAACATATAACAAGCTGCCCGACCACGAAAAACGGGAGCGTGCACAGGAATATGGATTAGTTTACGTTTACCGTAAAAATGAGATTAGGGATTTGCAGATGCTTGAGCGTAGCCTAATTGATTTTGAAGCGAATTAGTGGTTGAATTATACCGTATTATTTAGTGTTATTTCAGTATACTAAATACCATTTTTACAAATGCTTGCTGGTAGGCACAAATTACTTCATACTAATCATCGATTTCCGCTTGTAACAATTCTAACTTAATCGTTTTTTGCCTAAACAACCATATCAGACTAGAAACTATTGCTAGGCTAGCGATTCCGAGTTGCCACATATCCGAAATATTACCAACCGTATCAACTTGCGAAGGAACTACCCCTTTGGCAATAAGATAGTACAGCACCACGGCAATGCCATTGTTTGCCATATGCGCTGCAATTGGAGCCCATATTGAGCCACTCCACACGTACAGATAGCCAAACAACATACCCAGTAAAAACCGGGGAATAAACCCTTGAAACTGCATATGGATGGCGCTAAAGATAAAGGCGGCTATCACAACGCCCCATATCGTTCTCTTTGTCCACCGAACTAGGTATTTCTGAATTAACCCTCTAAAGAAAAGTTCTTCGGCAACAGCAGGCATAATAGCTACCACAAAAAAGTTCAACAGCATTAGACCAAGTTGGTCCGTCATAAGCATTGCCTTGGTTAGCTCCGTTGCTGCTCGTTCCATTTCAAGCATCCACCCTGGCATGGGTATTTTTGCATTTAGCGAGGCAATTAGGTTCACAGCGGGTATAAACGCTACCATAATCAGTATCGAAACCACTACTAGCCTAGCGGGCAATCTTTTCAACCCTAAAAAATTGTAAATTTTGCTTGTACTGAAAAAAGCGATGGCAAGCGCTGGAAATAGGAACAAGCCAGTGGTTTGGCAAACCTGCATAATGCGCATCGACATTAATCCCTGTGGCGAACTTAGGTTTGACATTGTATCGAGGCCCGATTGCAGGCCACCAAAGAGAATGCTATTTAGCAAAATACCTACTAGCAAAAATATTAGAAACCCCATTAGGGCAAGGAGCATTGAGGCGATAATACCTTTGACAGGCGACAGGGGGTTTATTAGGAATTTATTCATTGGGTTAGAGAGATTGTTTAAACATTTTTTTGTTAATAAGCTCGATACCGTACTTTAATGAAGGCTGGTTTTAGTTAATCATTTCTTTTAATATCTGCTTAACATTCAAATGCTTTGCGTCTATTATGGTCTTTGAGTTTTCATCAACTAACCCAATCCAATCGCTAATTTTATTTTTCTCTGTTGTTTTTATCCCCCAAAGTTCTGATAATTCAGCTGATGAAGTAAGAATTAGAGTTTCAATAATTGAGTCTAAATTCTCAAATAGATTAACGAAGATTCTAGGTACGCTGTTATAAACATTCTTACCTACTACAAACTTTCCTTTCCCTCCAGCTGTGAACATATCTCGAACATTAGGACAAACTATTGCCTCCCTAGTGACTAGCCAAATGGCAAATCTCCCGAATTTCTCACTCCTATTGCTGAAAAGTTCAGGAAAATAAACCATCGCTTTAGTTTTTAGTTCTTGTTTTTCTTCAGTAGAGAGATTGATCCAAACCTTAATTACTAAGTTGCTCGATTTTGTGTTTTCTTGGTCTATCCACCATAAATCCTCTCCTGGTTTAAGCTTACTTTTGTAGTAATCAGTAATTGTTTTTATAGGGTTGTCTTTCTTCCTTAAAGTGTCATAAGGTGTTTTAATCTTGTCGAAAATTGTTTCCCCCTTTTTGAGATTCATATCTACCAAGTAACGAGGTGAATGGGTTACGACTACCTCAGACAAACACTCTTCATACGGACGGTATCTGAACTCTATTGGGCTGGCTAGTTTTGCGAACAACATAAATATTCTTTCGACATCGTTAACTCGTGTTGTTTCAAGTACACTATTGCCTGTGGTTTTCCAGTGGTTTTGAGTTGTAGTTTTTACTTCAACACCATAATATTTCTTTGCAACAATATCAGGAAATCTCTGTCCCCCAATTAGTTTAATAGAATTTTCAAAAGGCGAACCAATGGCTAAATTCGACATCACATCCTTAACAAGGGGCTCAATCTTGTTTCCTGTAAGAGACGAAATGGATTTGGCTGTTGTTTTTGCTTGACTATTTAATTCTTCTATGGTTGAGTTTAGTAGTTGGTCAAACTCTTTCCTGTTGGGGTCTGGATTTGCAGAAATAATCATTGTTTACTTTTTAAAGTATAAATCCCAAATAGTTTCAATCCGTTTTGCCAAGTTGTAGGCTAGTAAGGGGGGTACAGCGTTGCCAATAATTTTATATGCCTGAGATGGGCTTACTAAAAAAGAACCTTTTCTACCATAACTTTTTTCTATAACAAAATCGTAATCAGGTGGAAATGTTTGAATTAGTGCGCACTCCCTTACGGTTAACCGTCTTTCTCTATATCCATTTTCTAGTTCTTCGACTATTTTTCCTCCATTCTCAGTCGATAGTCTTCTAAACTCAATATTACCATGATGCTCCGCTCTTATAGTTGGGGCTATGCTATTGGGTTTTATTTCAGTTTGTCCTTGGCAATGAGCACCCATATATTTTGCCTTTGAAAAATATTTTTGCGAAAGGTCGTCTGCAAGCTCTGGCTCAACCAAATTCTCGAAAACTTCATTAAGCGTTACGTGTCGTTTAAGCCTTTCCCCCTCTACCGAGAATGAATGGGTTGGTTCAGGATAAGGAGTGTAGCTGCTTGAAATATTTTTTTTCGATAGCTCTTCTAATGCTTTACTTGATAATGCCGATTTTTTAATGCCAATAAAGATAACCCTTTCCCTTGATTGGGGTACTCCAAAGTTCGCAGCATGAAGTACTTGAGGTTCTAAAACAATATATCCGTTTTCCCCTGCGCTCGAAAAATCGCTTTGAATTACTTCCTTTACATTCGAAAGATTTACAAGTCCTTTAACATTTTCGGCAATGAAAATTTTCGGCTTGGTAATTTCAATTACCTCTTTCATCCACATGTAAAGCTGTCCTCTTGTTTCAACCGATGCAGAACTTCCTTGGATAATTTCGCCCTTGTGGTTCTTATGTGAATTGAAACCTTTCCTTTTCCCTGCAACGCTAAAGTCTTGACAGGGGAAACCACCTGTAACCACATCAATATTTTTTGGAAAGACATCTAAACCTGCCCTATGCTGTAGAACCAAATCAACGATGCTATCCGTATGAAAATCCTCGGGGTTGTGCCCTCTTTTAGAGAAATATTTTATCCAAGCATTCCTTGCGTCGGGCAGAATATCATTGGCAAAAACAGTATTGAATTTGGTTTTCCTTAGCTGAATAAAGCCATCTTCTAGTTCTTTTTCAATAAAATGAGGGGTTAAATCCTCATTTACGGATGAAGCCAAAACTGAAAAACCACCCTCAAACCCCAAATCCATACCGCCACAACCTGAAAAAAGGGATAGAACATTTAAGGTTTCAGCCTGCTTCCCTTTCTCTAACGACTTGATTAAATTAGGCTTAGCAAGAAACTTAACTGCTAATTGAGGCTCTTTCGCTACATCAACTTCAATTATTTCTTTATTTGGTCGCATAGTTAACTTTTAACCGAATGTGTTTTTATGTATTGCACTTCTTTTCTGTGAGTTTAAGTACTACGTCGGCATACCCTCATTCAGTTTTATAAAAGTAGGCAAAAATAACTAATTCCCCTTCATCCTCATATGTTAGTCTGTTTTTTTTGATTTAGTAGCCGTTTTACATAAACTCTCCCTATTTTTGCATCGCTTAAACATTACTATTTAACGTGAAAATTCAGGATTTAGATTTAGGAGATAAGCCTCTCTTTTTGGCTCCCATGGAGGACGTTACCGACCCTTCATTCCGGTACCTATGCAAACGCTTTGGGGCCGATATGATGTTTACCGAATTTATAAACTCCGACGGGCTAATTCGCGATTCCGAGAGTTGCCAAAAAAAGTTAAACATACTTGAACACGAACGGCCCATTGGCATTCAGCTGTATGGCCATATTATTGAGAGTATGGTTGAAGCCTGCAAAATGGCCACCGAACCAAACCCCGATGTAATTGACATAAACTTTGGTTGTCCCGTAAAAAAAATAGCCAACCGTGGTGCGGGTTCAGGAATGATGAAGGATATTCCTAAAATGGTGGAAATGACAAGGCAAATTGTAAATGCTACCCATATTCCTGTTACCGTAAAAACACGCCTTGGGTGGGACGATGAATCGAAGCACATTGTTGAAATTGCCGAACGTTTACAAGATGTGGGCATAAAAGCGCTTACAATTCACGGTAGAACACGGGCACAACTTTACAGGGGTGAGGCCGACTGGACCCTAATTGGCGAGGTAAAAGCCAATGCTCGTATGCATATACCCATTATAGGTAATGGCGACATTGATAGCCCCGAAAAGGCGGTTGAACATTTTAATCGGTATGGGGTTGATGGTATAATGATTGGACGCCCAACCTACGGACGCCCCTGGATATTTAAGGAGATTAAGCACTATATGCAGTATGGCGAACGTATGAAACCGTTCTCCGTTGAAGAGAAGGTGGCAATTGCCAAAGAGCATCTTTTAAAATCCATAGAATTTAAAGGCGAACGACGCGGAATACTTGAGTTGCGAAGACATCTAACCAGCTATTTTAAAGGACTACCCAACTTTAAGGAAATACGCTTAAAACTGGTTACATCCGATTGTCCCATTGAATTAGAAGAGCTACTAACTATGGTGGCTCAAAAGTACCCTAACTTTGTGCAAGACGATAGTATTAATCCATCGCCGTGGGCATAGAGGATATAAAACGAACAGAATAACCGTCTTGAAAGAATGCCGTTTAATTAACAACGTCAATTCGATATAATTTCAACAATCTTTCTAATTGTTGCAACTTAATATCTGGTAAACACGTCTGCTGAATAGCGACTAAATTTCAATAATCGTAAGGCGTATTGTATATTTAACTATTACGTATTTGGCTGGTTTACTCAATATTCCCGAAGGGTTTGAATGTATATAGGTTTATTGTTTCACTATGATATGCGACCTAGTTGAGGTCGAATGCTTTACGCTAATTTATCGTTCTATAAACATTTGAATCCTACAAATTCGTTCGTTCTACGGAAATATGAATTTTATATTGTTTACTACGGTCAGGTCGACCTATATCAACGCCGACAACCTAAACTAAACGACATTGCATTTTGAAACTTAAAACAGTACTGAACTCAACCATTTTTCTTGCCATCATCTCCTGCATATTGTGGTCAACAGCCTTTGTGGGTATTAAAATTGGATTGCAATATACATCACCCTTTCAGTTTGCAGGAATCCGTTTTTTTATATCGGGGCTCCTTATCCTACCATTTATACCAAACCTAAAAGAGAAGCTGATTATAGCTTACCAGAACATCGGCAAGATACTGCTTGTAGGTTTTGTGCAAAGCTTTTTGCAGTATGCCTTTTTTTATAAGGGAGTTGATATGGTGCCCGGTTCGCTAAGCGCAATGCTTATTGGCTCGGGTCCTATTTTTATAGCCATTGTTGCACATTTCTTTATGCCTGGCGATACGCTTAACAGGCGGAAAATTGCCAGTATTTTAGTTGGACTCACAGGAATTATCGTTATAAGCCTTGGGCGTAAACAGATGGGTGCCGTGGGCCCCTTGGTGGGATTGGGTATTGTAATTCTTATAATCAACAACTTTCTAACAGGCTTCGGTAATTTGCTGGTTGCCAAAGACAAGAAACGAATACCTCCGCTAATACTAAGCTCTTTTTCGATGCTGTTTGGAGGGGCACTGCTTTTTATTTTAGGGCTAATAACCGAGGGTTACCAGTCGGGCCCTTTTCCACTAGAATATTGGTTATCGCTGGGTTGGCTTAGCTTTCTTTCGGCTGCTGCCATTTCAATTTGGTACACCCTGCTCAAACGCCCAGGCGTAAAACTCTCTACCCTTAATATGTGGAAATTTATTATCCCTGTGCTTGGAGCTGTGCTTAGCTGGATAATGCTTCCCAACGAACATCCCACGTTAATTGCCATAATAGGAATGGCTCTGGTTGGGTTCTCGCTGGTAATACTAAACTGGAATATTCGTAAGCGGGGGTTGTAACCATTTAGCACTCACGGGGTGAGTACTTGCTAAGCAAACAGTCACCCCGTGAGTAGCCAAATTTAATCCCACTTAAAACCCCTTGGTCTCAAGGGTTGCTGAGCAGTTCGACTGGCTCACTGTAACTCCTGTCGAAGCAAATGTAACGCTGCTACCACGCAGTTTCTCACGCATGATAACAAAGTAAATAAAATAGCATATTTCGCCTAATATTTTCTTGCTGTGGCAATTAGCCAGTCCATAGTCGAACATATGCTATACAACATAGAAAAAAAAGGGGGGGTTGAATATATCTGATATAAAACACTACTTTTGTTAACACATATGTTTTACTAATCTAATAGTAACATCCACAAACATTTAATTAAATCATTATTCATATGCCATTGCAAGGCAATTGTTCATATGGCGGGGTTGATACCGCCCCGAAATTATAAGGTAAACTACTTGGTGCAGGGGGATTACCTTAGCCCTTAAAACAAAGTAAGGAGGGAGGTCAGCAGCAGCCCAAAAGCTGGCCAAAAAAATGCCCCACCCCCATAGAACAACTGCTAAATCACTCTGGGAGGTGAGGCCAACTCAACAAATTAATGTCGAATTAAAAACTATTACGATGAATAAAATTAAAAGTTTTGCAAGTGTAGCAATAATTGCGCTAGTCACAACGGTTTTAACAGTATTTAATAGCGCATGTAGTAAGGATGAGGGAATGATTACCGATGTCAAAATGGCAGAAAAGGAGATGTTGGTTTTTAAAGACTATGAGGAGTATATAACTGCCATTGATAAGACGATTTCATTGAACCCAGATGAACTAAGTGCTTGGGAGGAAGCACAAGGGTTTATTTCATATGGAAGTAAATGTGAAGAAGTATATTTTAGTCAAGACTTTGAGAGTTTTGAGAATATGGATGCGATTAAAAACTTTGTAGTTAATAATTCTCAGTATGTTGAACTATATGAAGAGTTAGGAGAATATACTTTAGATGTAAAATATTACAACTGTCCAGCAAGGTATTTAATGAATACTGACAGGATGTATCAAATTTCTGGTACTATTTTCAAAGTATTCACTAATGGTGTTGCATATGTAGAATCAAAAAATGGACATTTATTAAAAAGCATAAATGAGGATGCATTTACCAGCTCAAAAAATTCTGAAATAGGATTTGTAGAATCAGATGCAAGAGATATCAATATGAAGGAAACTATTATTGTTGGTACTTGGAATGGAGGTACTGCCCGATCAACTACGGGGAATAATAGGGTAAGAATTAAGCTCTATGAAGAACGTACTGGAAACTATCCAGCTCATGATGAGCGTAGTGTTTTTGCAGAAATAAGGCCATACAAGAGAAATCTTGGAGTATGGATTTGGTGTGAAAGACACATTACTGGAGAACTTGATTGGACGTATTCCTTCTGGGGTGATGTTTCGGCTACCGAGAGTTTAGAATGGAATAACCATTTGACTCGCTTTGTTCAAGTACAGCGTAGTGCATATGTTACTCATGGAGGAACTGCCTGGTTTGATAAATACTACTTTAAAGTCACATCTCGTTATATTGATGATAAAGATATTGAATCTTTGAAATATAACTAGGGAGCTTTTCTAAAACTATTAATATGTTGAAAGGTCAAGTATATGCTACTATATACTTATCCCTTTTCTATATAAGTATTTACAGGATATAAGTTGCTATTCATGGTTCAATGAAGTATCCATAATAAAATTATAAACAAACAAGAGTGGACTGTCCGAAAGATGGTTCACTCCTGTTTGCGAATAATACTATTCTAACTTTAATAATTAAAACAAACAAATGAAAAGACTTTTGCTTTTAGCCTCGTTGCTAATATCAATTAACACCTTTGCTCAGGTTAATACAGTGCCAAAAAGGATTAACGCTAAGTTGGGTTTTTCCCTAAGTAACCCAGAGGACACACACAATAACCTCCCAAACTTTAGGGTTGAGGTTAACTATAAAATAGTTTCTTTTATTGAGGTTGGTGTTTACGCAGGGTTTGGTTTCTATCAAGATATAAAAAGAGAAAATATTGGGACAACCACAGGTATGACAATATCAGGTTACGCAGCTACTAACTATGGGCTGAATGCTAATTTTCATATTCTGCCACTAATTGTTAAGGAGAAAAAAGTACGGTTTGACCTTTATGTTTCAGGGAAACTTGGGGGTATTAATCCCGAAAGAAAAAACTTTTCACCCCTACCTCATAAGTACTTCTCCGATTACGGGGTTTACGCAGGAGCGGCATATTACTTTACTCGTCATTTTGGTGTTTATGGTGAGTTTGGTTATGGTAGCTATACAAATCTCAGGTACGGTTTATCATTCAAGTTTTAAAATATAACGTATGCTTATAAGTTTTTATAACAAGGGAATACGAGGTGTTGTAGGGTTTTCCTTGGTTTTTGTGTTTCTTTTCAATAGCTGCCACAAAAAGCTCGACTGGAACCCACCCGAATTTGAGCAAAAGCCCGTTGTTAATGGCGTTATTAAGAGTGGAAGCCCCGTTACAATTCAGGTTTCAAAGGCAGTGAGTTTTACTGCCAAGCCAACCCCTGATGTAGATAACGCTGAGGTTACTCTATACGTCAACAATGAATTAGCCGAAACGCTTGAGTACATTGGCGATGGACTTTACCAATCTCAGCTCGTTGCGCAGGAGGATAGCGAGTACCGCTGCGAGGTTACTATACCCGGCTACCCAACAGCCACATGCTCTACGGTAATTCCCAAGCATCAGAACATAATAAAATTTGAACATATTAATATGGCAGGTGTCGATGAGGAGGGGTTAACCTATCCTGCCGTTAAGGTAACTTTCGATAATTTATCCGATACCACCGTTTACTACAAGGTGGTTATTAGGCTTTTTAAGGGTGAAGATTATTCAAGTGCAGCTCATCCTTTCAATTTTATTGATCCTGTATTGCTTAACGAGGGCTTGCCCATGGCCGTGTTTAGTAACGAGCTAATTGAGGGTAGCACCTACACCATGACCATTAATTACTCAACGGGCAGCGCCTCAAACCATAATAATGCTGGTTGGGTAACCAATCTTTTTCCAGTGCAGGTTGAGTTGCGTACCCTTTGTCATAGCTACTATAAGTTTATAAAGCAGCAGTACCTGTACGAGGTGGCAACCAGCGAGCCACTACTATCGGTTGGAGTAACGGGTAGTTATAATCTCTATAGCAACGTGCATAATGGCTACGGGATACTCACAGGGTATTCATCAGTAACATCGGAAATTATTGACCCAAATAACTAGGTATTTTGAGAATAATAAAATATATAGCAGCAATTGCTCTGCTGCTCACCGTAAGCCTTGCTTCGTTTGCACAGCACCGTATAGCTGGTTTTGTAAAGGATAGCCTAAGCCGCGAGGTGCTAGTGGGTGCGCATATAATTGA
>Ga0265293_10000419_pt1 | contig 102029 bp, 98 predicted proteins | sample Munlanlewell138R_FD_192505 | JGI IMG/M metagenome (GOLD analysis project Ga0265293, IMG submission 192505) | Leachate microbial communities from a municipal landfill in Southern Ontario, Canada - Leachate well 138R | ecosystem: Engineered > Solid waste > Landfill > Unclassified | place... | reverse complement strand
TGCTGCCCTTGGTGCAAAGCGTGGATCACGCCCTGTACTTGGGCAGGGAGTTGGGATACGCCGAGGCTCGCCTGCTGCGGGGCGAGGGGTATCGGCAGGATCGTGGTTTGCGGTAGGCCGCTTGTTGACAACCCGAAGGAGCTGGGCTATACCCGGAAAAGACAAGTGTGTTCTTCTCCAGGAGAATGAAATGCCGGGCATCAGGGTATCCCCACAAGCAATGTACAGAGCCAAGATTCAGTGTCAGGCCCCGAAGTCGTTACCCGATGATTGGGCCGACTGGTTCCCAGCGGCTATCCCGCTCAAGGTTCCGGAGGCCTCTCCACACATTCGTATCGGTCATGTGCGGCGCTACGCGGAGTTACGATTAATGGATACGGATCCTTACAGATTCATCGAGGCCGCTCAGTGCCTGGCTTTGATACACTACCTCGGCTGTCCTCCGGAGGAGGCTATTATCGAGACTCGTATCGTGCCGGCTAAGGTGGGGCCGAGGTGGCTTCTGCGGGATTTCACCCGTTAGTGGCAGAGTTGACGGACCAGCTCGTGGTTGTCGCAGGCATCGGCTTGCGCCGCTCTCTTCGATGTTTCGGAAATCGTTTATGAAAATTTATCTCGTGGAGCATGACGCCGCGTTTTTATCGCGGCCGGAGCTGAGGTCTCGGTCTGTATTTCGTCGAGCGATAGTGGCAACAGTTGGCGAGGAAGCTGTTTTCAGCTGCCTACGCGAAGCTCTTGCGGGGGATGAAATATTCTCCGGCGAGGGCGATAGATTTCGGGTCTCTCGCGCCGTTGGTGACGTCGTCGTCGATGACGAGTACCTTAATGTGCTGGAGATTGGGGAAACTACAGAGTTGTCATATAAGGGATCTCGAATTCTCGCTTGGGAAATCGAGATACCGCAACCTGTCGGATAGTCCAAGCGCTCTTATTCTTTGCTGCGGCTTTGAGGACTTATCGTGAGAGACAAGCTGTTGAAGACTGGTAACACTAAAACGGGTAAGGATATTCTGTTGTTCAACCTGCCCCGGGAGTCTACTTGCCCGGGGTCGACGGCGCTATGCCGGCAAGCCTGCCTCGCTCGTCGGTTCAAACGATTCCCACAGCTGGACAAGTTGTATGCGCAGGCCCTGGAGGCCAGTAAGTCAACGACTTTTGTCCCCGACATGTTTCGGGAGCTGAGGGAGCGACGGCCCGTTATAGTTCGGATTCACGTCAGCGGTGATTTTTACAACCGTTCCTATATCCGGAAGTGGGAGAAAATTATTCGGGCCACGCCGGGTACGGCGTTCTTCGCTTACACGCGGTCGTGGCGGGAGCCTTCCCTTCTCGCTGGCCTCGAAAGACTTCGTCGGTTGCCAAACATGCAATTGTGGTGGTCAACGGACCACGAAGCCGGGCGGCCCCCTGAGGGCCATGTGGCTTATATGTCCGTGAATGACGAGGATCGCCCCGAGTTTGATGTAAATCTCGTTTTTCGTGTCAATCGCCGCGTTCATCGGCGTTCTATCGGGGGACGTCGTGTCTGTCCCAAGGAAGCCTGTCAGGCGAATCACCCCGCGTACCCGCGAGGCCTCACTTGTACCACCTGCGGCATCTGTTTTCGTTCCGCCGCGGCGCAGGCTCGGATCGCCGTAAATTCTTAATACCCTGTTGCCTTGTTGACAGTCCGATGCAACTACTTTACACTGCAGCGCATCGAGGCCTACAACAGGAAGACGGCGATGGCGGTGATAAGGTACGGCGGATCATTTCTACGGCTCCGGGTGGAGCAACCCTTGTTAATTAAGCAAGGACTCGTGGAGGCGAGGGTCGCGACGGCTGTTGTCGCCATTCTCTCTCCGGGTTGCCTGTTAGTCGACGGGACCGGCGTGGAATATTTTTCCGCCGGTCCCGTTATTTTTTCCGGCCCCGTCTCGCCCGAGGATGTTCGGCGACGAACTTGTTGCACAATTGAAGCAATTTATACTTGGGCAGCTATACAGGCCGCGGCAGCAAAGGAGCGGGTTCTTCGCGTTCAACTGTGTCTGATGACCTGGGGCTACCAGGCGACGCAGGGTGACCTGGCGAGGCTTACACGCCTGAGTCGCCCGTGGGTGCATCGCCAACTGCGGGAGTTGCAGGATGAGGCATGACGCCTTGGCGCAATCTCTCGCGCAGAGCCAGTGGTCGACTCGGGTGGTGTTGACGGAGTTTACCTTAGGTCCCTCGGTGGGGGTGGAGAATCACCCCGGGCGGGTCGACGTACTCACGCTGGCTCGAAGTTATCGACGGATGGATCTGACCATTTATGAAATTAAGACCTCCAGGGCGGACTTCTTACGGGACGTTGAATCCGAGAAGTGGCGTAAGTATCTGGACTTCTGTCACCGCCTTCTTTTTGCCGCCCCTCGTGGGCTTATCTTACGTCAGGAGGTTCCAAGGCCGGCAGGTTTGATTGAGTTTGAAGACGGCTGGCAGGTAACCCGAGGCGCGGCTCCCACAGGGCTAAAGGATATTCCCCAAGAGTTTCTGCAGGCCGTTGCCTTCGCGTCGCAGCAACAAGGTGTGGAGCATCGACGGCTTCGGGAGCTGCGGGACATTGAGGTTCTGCTGAAGAGTCGCGAAACGTTTCGGCGCTACGGCTACCTGCGGAGCACGTGGGCCGGAGAAACGATGCAGCGGGCCGCGGAGACGTTATCTGAGTTGCAAAGCCTGCGACATCTGCTTCTCGACGCTCTCGAGATGTCGGAGCAGGCCGAGGACAGGGAAATCGTTAATCGAGTAAGATTTCTTAAACAACTGGGGGCGGGCCGATGAAGTCGAAGGGCGCTGCTAAATTAACCAAGAAAAGTAAGGCCTCGTTGATTAAGATTCATCTCGCTTGCGTGCCTAAGAAAGCCAAGGTTCGCCGCGGTGCGAGGTGTCTGATATGCAATCGACCCCTGGTTAAGGCGGGCTTCTACTGTGTTCAATGCAATCTAACTAAGCGGGGCAAGAAAACGGAGGGTCCGCCGGTGCATCGGATCGATCTTCCTCGACACTTGATCCCGCAGGAGGAGTAGAGTTGATAAAAGCTGTTTATCTGGAGCGAGGTAATTTTATTATCGATAATCCCGGCGATACGTCTCGAACCTGTATCGGTTTGTTGGGGGACGGCCAGGACAACGATCCCGTAGGTATGCTACCGGGGAGGCTCTGTTCCTCCTGCGGTCGGCCTTTGGAGCAGCTGCAGGGCGGTGTATGGTCCTGCCCCCGCGGTCATGGCCAGCTTATGGCTGGGGCGACTTGGAACCAGAACGACCTCTTTCAGATCGAGGTTTATCACCCCTTCCCCTTTTCGTATGGCAGCTCATCGCCGGCCACAGTTCGGCGGGCCGCTCAGGTCTGCATCCCGCTCCGAGTATTACGTACCAAACTGCATCGGAGGGGCGGAACAATTGTCACCGACGTAACCATACCACGATGCTCCGAGGTTCTCTGGGAACCGCCGTCAGGTCTGGGGATCGGCGACGGCGTGGCCCAGCTTGCCAGGGAGGGGGAAATGTGGCGGGTGCAGCTTCGTTTTTATTCCTCGCCTGACTACCCCTTACCGACCGCTGAGGGTTTTGCCTTCGGAGCAGTTCTCGTTTGCGTGGACTTGCCGATAAGGTTAGACTGGAGAGGGGCAGGGGAGTGAGTGGTTTATTTCGAGCCCTGACCTCCTTCGCTTCGCACGCCTCGGGGAAGACGCGGTTTGCGGATGCCTCGCTCAACTGCATGTTCAATGGCGCCAGTTACGGACTTCATCCCGTTGTTGTGGTTGTCGGGTGCCTGCCAACACCGGAGCGAGCCTTGATTACTATTACCGCAATGTGTCTCGATGACGCCTTGCTTTCTCAACAGGGGTTGTCCGGCTGGTAACCAGGCAGCTCGTCACCACGGAGGGTGATCGAATGAAATGGATTTCTGTGTCACTGCTCGTTGTTCTGGTGTTGCTGGTTTCGGTCCCGGGCTGTGCCCCCAATACTCGACTGACCCCGGAGCAGGTACGGTTAGCCTCGTATGGGACCACCTACGCGGCGTCCTATGCGGGAACCTACTTGCTGCTTAAAAACGAGGCCGTGAGTCCTCTTGATATCTTGAAGATGGTCACGATCATCACGGAAGACATCCTACCATTGACCGCTCAACTGGAGTCAGGCGAAGACCTGTATGTGGTCTTTTACCCCGTAGCGGAGCAACGGCTGCTGTTAAAGGTTCGGGACGAGAGACTTCGTGGTATCGCGCTCGGGTTGGTCAGTCAAGGCCTACGGGTGGGTGAGAATTATTTGAACGAGAATCCTGACATTACAGCCAAGAGAGATATGTGCGTGGCCGTGCTTAACGCCGTTTTATCCGGAATAGCGGATGGTTGTCGAGACGTTGCCTTGCCGTACACGTCGGAAGCTCGAAATCGTCAAGTACTCTTAAGGGGACCGGTGTGAGGGCAATATCGGTTTTACTGCTTCTGTGCGTATCCGGTTGCGCCGCCGATGTTGCCGTCAGCGGCGCAACCCGGGATACCTCCCGTAATCTGATGCTGATAGGCGAAGACCTACAACGAGACAGTGACAACTACCTGCGGGAGTTCCGGACCTCCGCCCTTGAGGATCTCGCCGCGGCGGAGCGAGTAACACGGGATACCCTTACGACCGAGGGGGTCTTGACCCCGGCGAATGAAGCGACGGTCGCCGAGGCCTTTCGAGCACGACGACTGGACTTGGAGACTCGTATTTCGAGTATTCGGGCGCAGCACCGGCAACGCATCGAGGCCCTGCAGGCGTCTGCCGCTACCTTGTTGGCCATTGATCGTTATTACGGATCGCGAAATTATAAGGTCTGGGAGGCGATGGGCATCGGCGCAGCTCAAGGCGTAATTTCTAAGGCGTCTCAGCTGGGATCGTTGGTTACCGGAACAGGGGGGCAACCGTGAGCGAAGGACCTATGCAGATCCGCCCGCAGCTCGTAGAGATATCCGCAGAGACCGTTTTGCAGCTCCTGGAACAGTCCTTAGGAGAACTACGAACTCAGCGGCACCGGATCGAGTTGGAAACTGAGATAGCGAAGTCGACAGCTTACGGCAGCGCCGCGGAGTTCGCCGCCGCCGATCCCGAGGGCTTCGCGGAGTTCTCCGCCGGACGGGTTAATATCGACCCCTTGGCGCCCTCGGTCAGCGTAACGGCGGAGGTAGCCGGTAAACCCTTGGCGGTCGTGCAAGCCGCGGAGGCGCAGCTGGCAACTGCGATTCTGCTGATTCAGCAGGGTACCAAGCTGGCGGTGTCGTCATTAGTCAGTATTGCACTGGTTTAATTATATACGCCCTGGAGGGCCGAGGGGATGGATAGACGGCAGACGGCCGTGGAGGCCAAGCTGCTTCCACGGTTTCAACTCGCACGCATTCGCAAGAGACAGAAAACTTTTGAGCCGCTACTGGAAAGACTCGCGGACCGTTCTGTAAGCGGCGAGGCTTTCCAAGCATTGTTGTCAGATATTCACGATCTGATGCCGGCCGGCGTACGCCGCGACAGCTTGATGGGGCCGCTTTCAATCCTCACGACGCGGGCGCACACCGCAACGGAGCTGGCGGCTTTTTCATGGCGTCTTGCCGCAGCTGTCGGAGATATTGAGAAAGACAGGGCTACGACGTTGCTACCCGGCACGGCCCGCGACGGCTGGTGCGCTTTACGAGTAGTAGATGTTTTTGCTATCGCTTCCCGCGGCGGCAAACTGTATAAACTGATCGGATTCGTAGAAGCCGGGCCGTGGGCCGGTGGCGAAGTGTCCCTGGCCTACTCCGGCAAGGGGCTATTTGTTCTTGCCGTAAATATCGGATATTCCAGGTTTCATGAGCCGCTGCGATACCATCAACCCTGGGAGCTGTTCGGCATGGAGCTCACGGGCTACGTGCGAGGCACCGACTACGGCCCGTGGGTCGCAGAATACGGCGCCTCCTCGGGGCAACAGCAAAGGAACCGTTCGCTGATTAAGGCCCGTCGACAACCCTGTCAGCGGGGGTTAACTATAACTTGCGGCGAGTGCGAGAAGGGCCTCGAGGAATGCCCCCTGGCTACCCGGCAGAAGTCGCTTTACCTAGCAATTTGCGGTACCTGTCAGTTAGAAGCGTATCACGACGCACGGCACCCCAAGGCCTGCCTGGACTGCCGTGTTCGTCACGTACACAAACGATTGAAGGAGCTGAGTAATGGCTAAGACACCGTTGGCTCGAGGAGGCAGAATTGCCTTGGGGCCGCCGAAAGCAGTGTTGGAGATGGACATCGGGGCCGGTCGCCGCTACGATCCCTCTCGGGATATCCTGCATTTCCTGCCCGGCATGTTTCAAGGCATTAATCGAACCTTTTTCGAGCGGGCCTGGCCTCGTATCGCGGAGGAACTGCCCGAGGCCGACGACGACCGTTTTGCGGCCGTCGGTAATGGCATGATCAGTCTGGCCCAAGCCTTGCTGGGACAAAAAAGCGAGACCGGTTACGACGGTATCGTGAAGGACTGGCTCAGCCGAACACCTCCCGAGGTCAGCGACCTGATCCTCAAGGTATTCGGGAGAGCTGTGTTGCAGTTCTACGTAGAGTGCGTACTTAACGTCAAACGGCCCGAAGCTGAGCGATGGCCCTTTGGTGCCGAGGAGGTATTTCTACGCATAGCGGAGCACACATGATTTCTCGCTGCGGACCCTTGATAGATTATCTGCCCCGCGTGTACTATCTGTTGCGGGACGCCGCCGCGAGACTGTCGCAGTTTGCGGACCTCCGGGGCGGTAACTTCGTAGTTCTCGACGTAGAAACAACCGACCACGTCGTGGACAGCTCGGTGTGGAGATTGGCTGCGATCGCGGTACACGGTTTCGAGGTGATTGACTCCTATTCACAGTGGGTGCGGATAGCGAGGGCACAATACGACGCCGCCTTTGGCGATCTTGACGAGGATGCCCGAGAGGCGTTACGGCGAGAACTGCACATGGATTGGAATAAAATTGAGTCCGGCATACCCATCGTTGAGGCCCTCTCGGGGGTGGAGGACTTTGTCGCAAAGTATCCCGGCCCGGTTGTTTCACACAACGGTTACGCCTTTGATCTTCCCGTTTTGACAGCAGAGGCCCGTCGCTCGGGTTCCTTATTTCAAGCACCTCTCGAGAGAGTACTTGATACCGGCGCTTTGACCAAGGCGGCACAGTGCGGGTTGCAGATGACCCCGATGGAGACGCCTTTCACATTCTTCCTTCGCGTGGAGGAGGAGCGGGCCAAGGAAATATATTGGTCGTTGTCCTACATCGTGGAGCAGCTGTTCCAGATTCCCCGGCACCTGTTACACGACCCGCGGGTCGATTGTTGTGTAGTCGGCATGTATGTCGACTTTGTGCTTAACGGAGTCGAATCCCATCTACGGAGGCCGAAATGGCAAGAAGCACTGCATGGAAGCAGCTCGAACGGGACGCCGGACAGTACTTCGGGGTGATGCGTAACATCGGTTCCGGGACAATGGGTCGGGCCGATCACGAGGCCGGCGACGCTCACCATCCCGCCTTGTTCTTGGAGATGAAGAACCGTAAGGAGTATGCCGCCGTTACGGCCGCTCTGTTGCGGTGTCGTCAAGCTGCCGCCAAAGAGGGCCGGTTGGGTATACTGCTTTTTGATAACGCGCTGGTGACGCACAGCGATGACTTCGGCCGACTCGGCGAGCTGCTGACGGCTTCGATGTTGGGAGATCCGACCAGCCTTTGCCCCGCGGTACTGTACACGGATAAGATGCGGCAGATCCGCTCCGAGACTCCGGCTCGGTTGCGAAAGGAGTTTGCAGCCCTCGGCGACGCCGAGCAGTTGGCCCCGAGGTACGATCGGCAGTGCGCTGTGCTTATCTTTCGAAGTCCTCGATCGCGAGGCTTCGCCCTGGCCCTACGTCCCGCTAATCTCGGTTTTGTCTGGCGCTGGCACTTGGCGGGAGCCAAACTTGTAGAGGAAAGAGGCGGTCCGATGTCGGCGGTATGGCACGAGTCGGCTGCGGAGTTCAAAAATCAGCTGGATCGGTTCCAGCACCGTTGGAGTCCCCCGAGGAAGAGGAAGAATAATGAGTGAAAAGATACAGCTTTCGCCGCGCCTTCACAGTGCTCTGCAGAGTCCGGAAGGTCAGATGGCTATGCAGGCCATCGCAGTCTCTAATTTTCTCAGTCACCAAGGCTTGGGGACCCTGCAGGGTATGGCGGGCGAGGACGTCCCGAAACAGATGTCTCAGCTGCTGATATTGGCTCGGAGCATCGCAAGCAGCATCACGTCTCTGCAGCAGGGTTTGGATATGCTGTCCAATGTGGGGCATTGGTTGGTACAGAGGAATGATCGGCAAGTCTCTCAACTGCTGGGCATGACAGACCAGGAGGCCATTCTTCGCATGGATATTCCGATGCCCTCAAACTCACTGGCTCTGCCGAAGATGGTGAGGGGGTCCCTCGTGGTCATGGCCGGCTTCCCGGACGTAGCCTATGAGGAGCTGGTCGGCAGCGCGCCGAAGGCGATTGATACGCGGCAGGTGTTGCAGACCTCTGAGGATGTCGGCTTATTTCTGCTGGCGCTAAAGGACGCCATCGATGCCGGCGGGCAGCTATTGGTCTTGAAGGTGCGACCCGGCAAGGCCGGGGAGCTGTCTACGGCTGTGATACCTACGCTGCTATCTACGTTGCTGCAACACCAGCATTTGGCGATGATCGTGGCTTGTGATCTAAGTAAATCAGAACAAGCGGAGCTGGTGTCGCAGGGGGTTCGCGTAATCCGTCATACGTCCCAGACAAGCCCATTTTTCACCGCCTCGGAGGAGGCGGAGGAAGCTCTTCGACAGGGCCTTGCGGAGTTGCATCGGATGCAGGAGGAGCTTCGTCAAGCGGTGGCGAAGCCGGAACAGGACGACAAGCAGGAGCAAATGAATGTCAACAGCAACATTATCCTTCCGTGAGTGTGCCGAGTATAGGCCGAACCTGACAGCGCATAACCAGATACTGCATATTAACTTCACGGTATCGCCGCAGGAACTGGAGGAAGTGGACCTCGGCTCTCCGCCCAGCAATTACAAGAATCAGGAAGCCATTGCCGGTTGGGTCGCGAGGGAGCGGCAGAAGATCGCGGACAACGTAGCTAATCGGTTATTTCTCGGATCGCCGATCGACGGTTGCCTGCTGGTTCAAGAGACCGCAGACGCGGGCACCTCGTTTCTTGAGTTCCGGGATCCGGAAATCATCAGGCAGATGCTGGACAATTCTAACCCCTGCCGCCTCTGGGGCCTGGCTCCCCTTACGCAACTGCAGGCCTTGGCGGCTTGGTTCTTTAAGGAAAAGCAAACGCTGCTGATGACGCTCATGGACCCCGCAACGTTCGGGCGGCTGGAGCTGCAGGATCTGTTAACCTTGGCTCCGGGCCGCTCGAAGAACGAGGCGCATGATCTCTTGCACCGCGTCGGTATTGCGATCTCCGGCGACTCGCAGACCGTCGCAAGGTCCATTGCGACGGCGCTGTCCAATCAGTGCCTACTGTAGGGGAATAAAACATGGAGAAGCTGCCAAATAACGCAGGCTCCCAGGCAGAGGAGGTTGCGGATCTCGCGGCGCCGGATCGGACCCTGGGGCCACTGGACAGTCTGCCGCGATTAGCGGATTTGCCCGAGGGCTGGTCCTTGGTTGTAACTCACGCCATGGATGCCGCCCTGGGTATTCGCACCACGTTGCCGCAAATCTGGGAGAGTGAGCAACGGCGGGAAGCGGAGCGAGTCATTGCTCGCTGCGCCTGTCCTCTTGTCAGCGGTGGGACTGGAGATAAACAGTGGGCCGTTGACGCCTTTCCCGCCGAGGAGGCTCAGAGATTTACGCAGTGGGTTGCGGCGCAGGTTTTTATCAGCAAGGCTCGGGAACTTTACATCGAATGCGACGTTTATCAGCGCACCGTCGAACTTGCGGGCGTAACACGTGACTTGTTTATACTCGCCCCCAGCAGTAATACGGCCCAAGTATGCGTAGCCCTCGGCTCCATACCGTTGAGCTTCTTCGGTCGTCCGCCGCAGTCCGACGTCCTACGACGAGCGGCAGCGGCCCGGGAAAATCCGCAATCGCTACTCTCGCCGATTGCGCTGGCTCGTTGGGAGAAGACGGAATGAATAGCCCCTTTGACGGTCTCGCGGTAAAGACATTCACATGTCAATACGGTATTCGCGTAGGAGAGGACACGCCGCTTGCGATGGGACCGACCGTTAATCAACAATTGACGGACTTCCTGGCGCAAAACGACGCGTGGCCCGTCTCCTTGGCCCTGGATCTCCCGCCGATGCAGACAGCGGAAGGTGGTTGGCAAATCATGACTCAGTTGTTGACCGTGGTGTGGATGTCCCGTAAAACGTGGACAGCGATGCAGGCGGCGATAACAGCCAACGCCCTGATGATTGTTAAACAAAGAGAGGCAAGATATGACGGAACAGATACCGGGCCAGCCGCAGGAGCCGACACCGGAGAAGACCAAGAAGCCGGCCGAGCTTGAAACAAGACGAGCCGAGTTGGTAGAAACGACGCTGTCTTCTTTGACCCTAAGTCCTTCCGGAGACTTTGGTCTTCACCTTTTGCGTGTCGATGATCGTGGCGTGCAGACCTTGAAGTTTGAGGGCCTCGCGTCGTTTTTGGAGAATCTCGGGAGATTCCTGCGGGATGACGCCGGCTTGCCGGTACGGATTTTTGCCTATCACGGCCACCGGATCCGGTTTTCGACTCCGCAGGTAGCTGTAGGCGTCTCGCTGCCCGGTAGCGATAAGGGTCGGCCCGTATTACTGGCTCGCAGCGAAGACAACGATTCCGGGGATGTCCCCGCCGGCCTCTAATGGCCAGCTTAATTTGACCAGCTTTTCTGTTATAATTAAGTGCTAATGGTTAGCTTCCGTTGGATACCGGGAAAGGAGAGAGCCATGAGGTAGTGCTCGGGGTAATACCCGGCGCACCCGAACTCTCCCGGGGCGTTTTCGCCTTGGTAAAGCGATTCGCGCAGGAGAGAAATCCTTAATCCCCTCTTTGGGGACTCGTATGCTGGCGACCTTACCTATGGGGTCGCCAGCTCTTTTTTTTTTCATAGGTAATCAGGGTATTACAGCGACTTGATCGAGGTCCGCAGATCGGGAAGCTATAACATAGGCAGCGGGCTTAATGGAGTAAGGGCATGAAGAAGTTCCACGGTATTCTCGCTTTGTTCGTTGTAGCGCTTCTATTGGCTGGTTGCTCGACCGCCGCTTCGCAGCAATTGCCGGAGGATGATACCTCGTCGGCGGAGGTAGGCGAGTCGCCCGAGTCGAGCGAGCCGGCAGACTCGGAAGTTGCCGAACCTCTCGACAAACAGCTACAGGCATTACGGAAGCAGATTGAGGAGTTGTCTTATGCGCAAGTAACCTTGGGCAACAGATTTACGCAGGTGGATCAAAAAGTGGCCGACCAAGCCATCTACATCGACGCCCGCTTGGCTGCAGCTGCGGAGAGAGACGAGCTCTTGTACAGCGGTTTGACGAAATTATCGGGGACAACGGGCCGGACATCGTTGCTGCTGACAATAATGGTTGTTGTCGTTTTTCTCCTAGGCACCTTGGGTGTTGAACGTCTCCGAAGCCTGATGCGAGGAGTCTATTCTTTAATCCGGGATCGCCTGCCGAGGGTTCAGGCAGCATCGCCGCAGGCCTCTGCGGCAGATATATCGGTATCTGAGACTCCTCCGACACCGACGGCCTCCTCGGCAGACGAGCCGACACCTGCGGTTCCGCCGAGTTCAGCGGCACCTGATGTTCTGTAGAATTTTACACCCCCGAGTTAAAGGAGGCTGGAGCGGCGGGGCCGCTCCAGCATTATCTTTAACTTCCGTTTCGATGCGCGGGCGGCTTGTCCGCATATACCTTTTACGTGGAGGAGATTTGCCATGCATAAGTTCGTTATCGCTGTCAGCCCGGATCGCATGTTCCTTGGGGACGCCCCTGACGGGGGCTGGATCAGCTTGAATTCCGCCAATATCTATGTCACCGCGCCGTTTCACACAATAGCGGTGGGTCGTGGGATGTCTCGCACCCTGCATATGTCCACGCGATTCTGGGCAGGGCAGAGATTGCCGGGTGAGCCGGTTATTCTCGACGACGTCTATAATAAAGCCCTCGGAGGCCGTCAAGCCGCAACCTGGAATCCGCATTGGGTGGAAGGCGTTGATCGTGATTGGAGTCGCCCCAGGGGTGTAATTCGGGAGATTATCGATCAGCATCTGGCACTTATCGAGGAAGCCGAAGACGTTCCCGTTTACCCCGGCTTGCCCCTGGCGGCTGTGGTGCATCGCTCTCAACTGTCGGAACTTAACATGGATGTCGCCGAGATACTGGACCAGGCGAGGACGGCGGTGCTCAATAAAGCAGCCGTTGCCGCCGAGATACTGGCAGCCTTGCCGAGCTACGGCAATTGGCGTGAATACATCACGCAGGCGCAGGCGCATGAGTGGAAAGAGTTCTACAAGTTGATCCTGCAGGACGGCGGGGAGCAGGACAGGTTAGCGTTGCAGGAGATCGCCGGTAACTTGTTGTCGTTGCTATCGAAGAGTTACGGCGAGTTTGTTTGCATCCCCCTGAAGCTGTTCCGCACCCTGGAGGGTGTCACCGACGTTCGCGTCCAACTCGCCTCGGCTCGCGTTTACCAACTGGATGCCACTTACCGGGATTACGCCAATGTTGCCGACTCCTTGGGTCGTACGGGGTTGAAGGATGTCTTCCGGGGTCTTGCTCTTGTTGAGCAGAAGCCTGAGGTACTTCGACTACAGCTGTGGTTTGCCGGCAACCGACGAGCCATGAACCGAGCGATCATCAAAAGCCGCTTGGAGATGGACCAACAGCCCTCCGTAGCCAGTCTGCAGGAACTCAGCAGCCACTGGGGAGCTGAGCTGAATCAGACCGACGTTCTGCTGGGTTGATGTCGCGATTCTTACAGCGGGGGGTAAAACCCCCGCCTTTTTTTTAGCTATCAGAGATGCTTCTGGCTTGTTGTAGTATTCTCAAGGACGGTTTACACTGAGAGACAGTGTTGCAGTTTTAGCTGTGAATCAGATTCATATGGCCCCAAGTCCTGGAAGGCAGGTAACCGAATGGCAGGAGATCCGATGACGCCGATACCTATCGTGAGCGGACCGCAGAGTGGTGAAAAATTGCTGGAGCCCAGTATCGTAGCCGACGTAAAGATGGGCGGGGTTGACGTTCACGGGCCTCCCGACGATGCGTTGGTCCCGCCGGAGGCCCCTGTGACGGCAAAAACGCTTCTGACTCAGGACTCTTCCCCGCCGGCTCCAACCCCGCCGCCGGCCTCGGCGGGGGCCTCGGAGGCGACTAATGCCTCGCTTACTAAAGTTGTGTTTCACATCGGACCGGCTCGCGTGCGAGCCGTTTATCCGGTTGTTATTATTTTGCCCGGTCGGGGTATTATCCTGGGCGCCCGCGCCGCGGATCCCGTCGTGGACCTCGATGACGGGGAGTTTCGATTGGAGATATTCGACGCCGAGGAGGAGACGACGTTGAAATTTAACGTCCTCTACGCCGGGCTCACTTGGGTACGGGACGGCTACGTTTGGACCGCCCTGAATAGCTTCACGCAGGATTAACCGGGACTCCCCGGAGTCCCAGAAAGTAGTAGGCATGACCATTAAACGCGGCAAAGTGGAGACCGGCGTATCTCGGTGCAGTTGCGGCCGGTTAGCTTCGAATGTTGATTTCGGCTGCCCTCTGTGCCGGGAGCATACCCGAAAAATTGCGACAGAAAAAGAGGCGCGTAGACAGATGTGCTTGCCGCAAGACGACCCTCCCTCGGCTGTGTAGCCGTTATTTTTCAACATACTGTATAATAGTGATTGTCGGGGAAGCATTAACCGGGTCGAGTGCAGGGACGCCATGACCATTTTTAATCAAGTAGATCCGGCAACAGCCGAGAAACAAGGCACGGCAGGCGTATTCCCCAGCCCCTGGCTGGATCCTGCCTCCCATGCTTTGCCGAACGATATCAACGAGATATTTCGGTTCTGTGAGTTACTGTGGTATGCCAACGGCATCTACAGCCAGGCCCTGACCCGGGTATCTGCGTTTTTTGTTACCCGGGTCAAAGTAGACGGCCTGGATAAGGCGGAGACCGAGCGTTGGCTGGACTTCCTCGAGAATACCTTCCACATCAATCGTTTCATGTGTAACGTAGGCCGTAATAACCTGGCTTACGGCAACGTCATGATGAGTCCGCAAATGTCGGTTGCTCGCATGCTACGATGCCGGCAATGCGGGCAGACGGCGCCGCTGTCTCAGTGGGATTATAAGTTTGATAAACTGACGTTTTCGACCCGCCGCTGCCCCCGTTGCGGCGGTCGCGGCCCGCTCGAGAGGATTGACTTGCGGCCGATGACTTCCGATGCTGTAGGTATCCGTATCTGGAATCCGCACACGATGCGGGTCAAGCACAATGGGGTGACGGGTAAAAATGTTTATCGTCACGTGCTGCCTAACGATGACGCCGAGCCGATACGACAAGGCGACCCCGACGTCCTCGAGGATACCCCTTGGGAGTTCGTGCAGTGCGCCGTAGATCGTCGGCCGTTACGGCTACACCCCGAATATATCTTCCACCTCCAAGACACTCCCTTGGCCGGCGTTAATACGCGAGGCTTGGGGCTGCCACGGGCTATGGCCAATTTCAGGCAGGCTTACCACGGCCAGGTACTCCAGCGACTAAACATGGTGCTGGGCATGGAGTATTCCACCCCGCTGCGGTCCCTGACCCCGGGGCCTCGGGCTGCCGCTGAGCTCGACCCCTCGATGGGCGTTAACATGGAGTCCTTGTCTCATAAGCTGACTGGCATGGTTGCGGCTTGGAAACGAGATCCGGCAGCCATCCATACCTTCCCGGTGCCGATTCAATATTCTGCCTGGGGTGGCGAAGGTATGCAGCTGGCAACCCACGAGATCCAGAATCAAGTAATGGAACAGTTGTTGAGCGGCTTGGGTATCCCGGTTGATTTCTTTGTAGGCAGCTTCAAAAACGAGCGAATGTTCGCCCCCACCCTGCGGCTCATGGAACGCACTTGGGCGGAACTTGTTTCCGGTTACGACGCCACCCTAGGCTGGGTCGCTGACACTTTCAGCAGACTGCTGCGGTGGAAGAAGCCTCAGCTGAGCATGGAATCCGTTACCGCGGCGGATGACATCGAATTGCGACAGATATTGCTGGACCTCTACATGAACGGTCGGATCAGCGGCCGTACCGGCCTCGGACCGCTTAAGCTTGACCCGGTAACCGAAAATCGGGAGATGGTCAGAGAGCAGATCGATATGCAGACCGATGCCGACGTTGCCGCGATGCGGCAGGATGCGGCGACGCAGAACTTGTCCGCCGTCAACAGTTTGGCGTCGCAGCAGCAACAGCCTACTGAGGCCGGTGGTGGCGGTATGACAGGGCCGGGCACCTTAAGTAATACACCGCAGCGACCGGATGACATCTTGGCGCGAGCAGAGCAGATCGCCGGCGAGCTGTTGCAGCAACCGCCGGAGCAACGACGACCGCAATTAACACAGTTGAGAAACGAAGATTCTTTGTTGCACGACGCCGTTGTTCAAGCCATGGATAGGATGCGGCAGCAGCGAGGTACGGATGCCGCCCAGTTTACACAACCTGCGTAGCGTAATTGGAGTTCTTTAATGTTACAGTTCGACTGGGCAGCAATAGGTTATACGGTCGGAACCTTGGTCTGCGGTGCGATTTCTGCGATCGTTGCCTACAGTCGTGGTCGGAAAGCTGCCAAACCCGCGGTAGAGCCCCGACCTGTTCCATTAGAGGTCGTCACGCAGATCGACCAGCGCCTGCACTCCCTGGTGCAGGAGCTGCGGTCGGTAACGGCTGCGGCCCGGGCTCACGTGTATCAGTTCCATAACGGCGGTAAGTTCCTGGATGGGCAGAGCATGAAGAAGATCAGCTGCATGCACGAAGCCTGTGCCCCCGGCATATCGCACGAGCAGCTATACATGCAAAACTTGCCTATCAGCTTGTTCTCCACCTGGATGCAGCTACTGCTGAAGAATGACGCCGAGCCTTACAGGACGGCGGATCTTCCGGACAGCGCCTTCCGGAGTCTGCTGGAACAGAGCTGTGTCACCGCTTGCCTGGTTCTGCCCATCTACCGCGGCGGATTTTGCGTTGCCGCCATCGGCCTACAGTTCACGGATCTAAAGTTTATGGATAACGAAGTCGGCGTACATCTTCGCCGCTACGCCCGCCTCGTGGAAGTTGAAACCGCTAAAGAGGTGGTGGTATGAAAACCGTATTACTGAGCTCAATGACTATCGCCGTCATTCTCATCGGCTCCGGTTGCGGCCCTCAGGAGGATGCCAATTTTTTTAAGGCCCAGATCGAAAGGCTCGAGGGCAGGATAGAGGCAGAGATTTCGACCCAGATGACCGCAGAGATGGCTACAGCTCGAGTGCAACAGGAGGTCGCAAGGCTCGACGGTCAGCAGAACGTGGGGGCCTTCAGCGGCGGCGCCGCCTATGTCCTTATTTTAGCTATCGTAATCTCCACTTTACTCTGTGCTCTCCTCGGGGGCGTTGCGTGGTTATTCTACAGCAGAGCTCGAAGTGCTGGTGCCGTCTTGTCGGCGGTGACCAGCGGACTCCAAGCGGCGAAGAGGGAGGATGCTGCTGCGGCTGAGCCGGTATTACAACGAATCAACCGAGTGGCAAGTCGCGGCGGCGTAAAGCAGCGGCTGGATCGAATACTGATAAAAGAGGGGAAGGTGTAATGGCGGATATATCTCCCGGCATCCCAGCCGCCGCGGCATGGTCGGCTCCCGTCCTGGCTCCTCGGGTAGGTGTCCGAAGTCCTCATGTGGGAACCGCGAGTATTGCGGCGTTGCCCAGCCTGCTGCGGTTAACGGACGCGCTAAACGGCGTCGGCCCCTTGAACGTAGAGAAGGCCGTAACGACGGAGCTGGCGAAATACCGCAAGGAGTTGACCGAGGCTGGAGTTCCGGAAACAACCGCGGAGGTGATGATGCGGCAACAGGAGCCGCTGCTGCGCTCAATTATCCGAGCGCAGCAATTGGGCTACATGGTAGCACCGCGGCAGACCAAGGATGGTAACGTCGTTTATTACGTCAGCGACCCTCGTTCCAAGCTTCCCGTTACTACCTTGACCGCTGAAGCCCCTTCGCTGCCGTCCCTGGCTTCAGCGCCCGCCCTAAGCGACGTTTCCGCGGCCGGTGGGCAATCGATCTTTCATCTCGGGACTATGCTGCCGGCGTGGGATCAGGGCCGGCAAGGGTTAGTTGACGCTTGGGCTCGTATGAGCCTGGGGCTGGGAAACAAGGATATCGCGGCTCATCTGGGGGACCACGACGAAGACGCCGAACGTGTGAGCCGTGCGGTTCAAACCGGGCAAGGCGTGGTGAATACCGTGGACCAGGTAATAGGGGACACGCTGCTTGAGCCGCAAGCCGTAGTTGCTAACCTCGGCCGTACTCGGTTGAACCCAGCCGTTGCCGCCGCGAGATACGCGGAACGAAAAATTGCTCAAGGCAGCACAAATGCAGTATGGCGAAGGCTGGCGACTTGGGGGCAAGGGGCTAAAAAGATAAGAGAAGGTAGTCGGTTGACCCGTTTGAGGTCTTGGGGTAAGGCTATTCGAAGAGGTAATGCCGCCTTCAGTTTGGGTCTCGACGCCTCGGAGGGTATTTTTAATCCGGCAACGGCAACGGCTTACGAGGAGGGCGGAGTACCCTTAGCTGCCGTCCAGAGTCTCGGGAACGTAGCTGAAAATTGGCAGGCTCGCGCCGATGCGAAGGCTCGGGAGATGTACAACCAAGCTCGAAATGCACAGGCGCCGACGGCGCTGGCTTCCACGCTGGTTGATCTAGGGCTTCTGACCGATCCCGTAGCTGCCCCCGCCGCGACGGCTCAGTACTTCAAGGATAGTGGTTCCGAGATACTGGCCGGTCTCTCCGGTTTTGCCGGCGCCGGCGCGGCGGCTCTCGGGGGACATAATAACCCGTGGGTCGCCGGAGACGAGGTGCGACGAGCGGTAACGCAGGGTTACGATGCCGCAGAAAATAAGTGGCGGGAGGGTTTCCGACCCGGCGTCCGTCCCGGCCTGGGCGACCGTTTTGGAATCGCGGGATCCGCTATACTTAACCCCTTAGACGTCGGAGCCGAGATGTCAAAGATACTGCGGGAACGAGCCGATATGCGGGCAGAGGTACGAAGGAACGCCGGGTTGGCCCGGAACACGCCGCGACTCGGGGAAGAGTTTATCTCGACGTTTGTTCCTTCCGGATCGCCAACATACCGTGACCGGCTCCTTGCGAGTAAACCGAAACGACGGGGAAAATAAAATGAGTGTAAAAGCTATTCGACGCGCAGAGCAAGAGATCAACAAGACCGAGCAGGCCCTGCAAGCGCTGCGACAGGTTTCCGAGAGCTTAGGGCTGGCCGTGGATTCTCGATCCCTCGGGGGTATAGAACGGGCGGTGCAGAAGCTGCAGCAATCGCGGGATACGGCTCGGGAAATTCGAGGCCGGTTGCGGAAATATTCAATCGGTCGAAAGTTGCTGGAGGGTCGTATGACTGCTGCTCCGCTGGGAGACCGTCCCGACATTTTGAAGGTCGCGATGTTTCTGCAGATGACTAAGGGGGCCGGTACTTGGGATGATCTGTCTCGTCTCAACCCCCTCAGCCGTAGACCCCAAGGACTTAAGCCGCCGCAGCCCACGACCATCGGACCGGCCCCGGGTGCTACGGTGGGCAAGAAAAAACCGACCGCCCCACCGGCGCCGGTTGTGCCCCCGCGAGCTGCCTCTCCGGCCTCGGTCCCAAGAGCCCCAGCCTCTCCGGCTCCTGCAGCGACGGCTCCCGCGGCCCCAAGAGCCCCAGCCTCTCCGGCTCCTGCGGCGACGGCTCCCGCGGCCCCAAAAGCCCCAGCCTCTCCGGCTCCTGCGGCTGCGGTCCCGGCCCCGTCGACCCAAGGATGGTCCCGAGAAGAGTTAGAGTCCGGTGTGCCCGCAGTTCTGGGTACCGACGACCCCGACAGGGACTTTGAGGCGAGGCGTAACTTTCATCGAGCCGTGCGGGAGCATGACTTTTGGCGGATGCGAGGCGTGGAACCCGACGCCTCCCTGGCTGCCGGCGATTGGGAGGCTTATGAGAAGTGGAAAACGGACTGGATGGCCGCTCACGACAACCCGAAATACGGCGGAACTTCGCCGCCTCTGCCGGGTGAGGGTCGATGGTATCAGAACGACGCGGACTACGAGCAGGCCGCGCTGCAGATGTACACCCAGAACGGCACCGTTCTTCCGGAGGCTGCGAAGGGGTGGACAACCTCACAGCTACAGAATTATTTGCAAACGCATTCGGCGGAACGGGATGAGAGAGGATACCCCCTCACGGCGGAGGCTTTGGACGCCCCGAAGTGGACGGGGCAGAACAGGGCTGAGATGGACCGTTTTGTGGCCGAGGTCAACGCCGCCGGTTTCGGGGATCAGATGAGATTGGCGGAGCGGCAGTTTGGCAAGCCTCTGCGACAGTGGACCCTGAAAGAGTTCTCGCAGTTTAAGCGTAAGGTTGATGATCCTCGTTTGTCCGGGCGGGGGTTGAGTCAGATCAATGGGGATCTGTCCGTTGCCGCCATCCAAGAAAACAATAAAGATTGGCTCGATACCGTTGGTGATGCGGCCGGGGCTGTCGGACGGGGTCTCTGGGGCGGAGCCAAGGCGGTAGGAGGCGCTGTCAGAGGAGCCGTTAACGCCGTCGGCGATGCTGTCGGCGGCGGCGTAGAGGGCGTTAAAAGCAAGATGGAACAACGAGTCATGGCCGATTTGGACGCCACGCTCCGAAATCCGGAATTCAGCACCAACCCAGAATATCGTACCGCGGCGATCGCGAAGGTTCGCAAATATAGCGAGGACTTCGCGGATATCTTGGACGACCCGAAATTTGCCAACTTCAGTCATGAGACCGTGGTAACCGTCCTTGACGGCCTGAAGGAGCTGGATCCCGAGGCCCGCAAAGCGATCTTAGGGGATCCGAAAACGGCCGAGAACTGGCTCACCGGGCTTGTGGCTAAAGCCGCCCCAGATGAGATCATTAAGCTGGCTGCGGGAGAAGATGCGGAATTGGTGCAGGGCTTTATGGCGTTGAAAGGGCTTGATCCGAAAAGCGAGGAGTATAAACAGCAAGCTGCTGCGTTGTTCGCCAAAGTCAAACAGAGTGATGCGGGGAAAGCAATGATGGCTTCTCAGGGCGGTTTAGCCGGGGCTGTGATGAACGGCGACTGGTCCGCGGTGGGTGACCAACTGAAAAGCTTCTTCTCTATCGAGGGTCTAAAGGGGGCCTGGGAGCAGGCCCAGAACGGTCAGTTCGGAGGCTTGTTCAAATATCTGGTTGCCGGCGGCGGCATCTTAGCCTTGGCCAACGCGTTGTTCGGCGGCGGCGGCATGGTCGAGAAGCTGACAAGCGGCATAGTGGGTATCGGGGCTATCGCTGGCGCCGTGGCCGGCCCTGACCTGATCTCGCAGTTCTTGCAGCCCGCCGCGGCTGGGGCGGGGGACGAACAGACTCGAACCTCCGCGGAGGAAGCAGCAGATGCTGCGAAGGTTCCGACGGCTAAGAATATCGGTGGAACTCTTGGTGAGGTCGTTAAAAATTGGACGTCGCGTATTCTACCGACCCCGGCGAAGGAGTTGAATTAGAGAGAGGCGCCTCGACCGATGGATAAGTTTGACATGACTTCAATATTGCCTGCCCTGGGGCAGGTTACAGGCTATAAGCCAACGTCGCTGGGGCCGCTCCGCATTCCGGGCGGGCCGGTGCAGGGATTCGTCGGCAGCACGTTGTTGGGAGCCGGCGTCGGCGGCCTCGGCGGGTGGATATTGAATCAATTTGCTCGTCGTCCCGACCGGGGTAGGGCTCGTCGTTGGGCTCTTCTCGGGGCCTTGGCCGCTGGTATACCCGCCGGCATCGGCTCCTTCGGGCTTGCTAAAGACAACTATGGTAAAATCGGGGTACCCGGCCTCTTTGATACCGCGGCGGCCAAGGCGGCCGCTTCGGTGCCCTTCGGGGTTGGTGTTGAGGGCGTCATCGCGGATCCTGCGATGACGCCGTGGCAGAAGGCTTTAAGCCTGGAAGTTCTGCGGGAGGCAAATAGAAGTGGTGGGTCTTTATTGACGGTTGAAGATCTCGTTAAAGGTGCCGTTGGGGCCGGCCTGGGCTATGCCGCCGGGCACTTGATGGCTAAAACGTTGGTCTCAATGTTTGGCATTCCAGACGGCGCCGTGCCCTGGTTGCGGCGAGCAGGTGCCGGTGTCGGGGGAGCGTCAGGGATAGGATGGCTAAAATGACGGAACAGAAAATAACGGAACTTAAGCTTCAGATACTGACAGAGATGTCGGAACAGGGCGTGTTGCCCTCAGATATCGGGGGGGCTTTGAAGAAAGCCGCCGCAGCTTTGCCGGAGGCAAAAAGTGCTTTCGTGCTTAACCCTCTCGGGGGCGCGGCGGACTTGGCGAAAGTTCTGGCGTTCGCCTTGGCGGCTACGGCGGTAGGCAGCGGAGCCGCCGCCGGCTATGGCGCACAGCGTCTGATGGGAGACCGCCCGGAGGACGTGAGCAAAGCGAAATTGACGGATGCCACGATGCGACTGAGGCAGATGACGGCTCGGCTGCGGGCCGAACACGGCGCAATGGAAGAAGAGAAGAAAAAGAGGGAAAAACGGGATGGCAGACAGCGACGAACAGGATCCTCCGTTTTACAAATTCAATCCGCCTTCTGAGTCTGAGGCCCTGAAAGACCCGAGGGACAAGAAGCCGTTGATTTTTTTCCCCGGTCACGAGTCTGTACCGGTTCGCGGGTTGACGAAGGATTCTGTGGTTACGCCGGAAGAGTTGCAGAAACTGGTGGAAGCCTATGACATTCATTTTCGTATCTTTGATCTCGCCTCGCCCTCGGATCTTGAGCTGTACGAGCGATTACAGACGGCGGCAGCAACCTCGGGGCATGTACGAGTTATCAGAGAAACGGAAGCTAAGAATGTGGGTGAGGGCGGGCATTGGAGAGTGGGCTGCAAGTGGTATGAACGATATTATCAGCCCCGTCGCGTTGGTATCTTCAGGTCAGACGGTAATCCCTTGGGAGCAGAATAGTGAGCATTTATGATCTTATACAGCCCGAAGCGGTCGGGGACTTAACAGCGCAGGCCATAGCATGTAAAACGGCGGCGGCGGAGACGAACAACTACCCGGGGCAGAGGATTCTGGAAGGTGTGGGGTCCGCGATTGCTTCCCTTCCATCCCTCGGGAGTTCTGTGGGGCAGTTCGCGGCAAACCGAGCAGACGCTCTTGGCGGGACTTTGACCAGCGCCTTGAGTCGTGCTCCAGTTGTGCCTCTAAACCCGGAGGTTGAAGCGGCGAGGGAGGCCCACGATGCGAGGATATCCGGAACCAACGTTGCCCACTATCTCGGCGCCGGCCTCCTCACCGGCGGCGCCATTACGGCGCTTGCTGTCTTGGCTCGTAACCTGCGAGATCGGAACGAAGAAGAGTTACGCGAGCAGGCGTCAAAACAGGCTCCGCCAATTCTTGAGCTGTCCCGATTTAAGCGGGCCGAGGCGCAAGCCAAGGGGGAGTCTACGGCGGGCTTGAAGACGCAAGCCCCGGAGGCGAAGCAGAATCGTACCGCGGATTGGGAGACCCCGGCTAAAGTAGTTGCAGCCCCCTTGGGTGTTCTTGCCGGCTATCTGCTGCTCCGTAAATTAGACGATCGGCGGCGAAGAAGCCGGATCCAAGAGGAGTTCGAGGCTGCTCGAGCAGAGTACGATGACGCCGTTAATGCGGCCCTGGAGCCCCGCGGTTTGCGGTTAGATGTTCAGAAAGCCGCATCGGTGCAGGAGCTTACCGACGTCGAGGCGTTCAACGCAGCCCTGGACTTGTATGCGACCGGTAAATCTGCGAGCTCCCTGGGTTGGTGGGCGCTCCTTGGGGCAGCCCCGCTGGCGGGCCTTGGAGCTCACCTCGGTTGGAGAATTGCGGAGAAGGGGGACCGAGACCGGCACCTTTTGAATTTGATTAAGAAGCGACAGGTTCTCACGTCTCTTAACTCGCCCCTCCCGCCAGTGCTGACGGCGCCGGAGAAGAGGGACGACGAAGATGAGGAAGACGAGGAAAAGAAATGAGGGCCTCAGAGCCTCGCCGTTTTGACGACATCGACACCACGCGGCAGCTGGTGCTGGATGACACCTTGGGAGCGCTACAATCTTTCGAACCAGTGTCCTACGGCGCCACCACGCTACGGCTGACGGATGTCGAGGCCGGTAAGGCTCCAGACCTAAGTTATGCGGCGCACAAGAGGGCCTTGCTGGGTCGCGGCACTATCGGTACGCCGGTATACGGTACTTGGGTACTGGAGCGAGACGGTGAGGAGCTGGACCGCAAAAAGAAGTTGTTGGCCCTCGCGCCGACTTTGACGCATCGGGGGACCTATATCCGCAACGGTGTGGAGTACGCCCTGGCCAACCAGGCCAGGTTAAGACCGGGAGTATTTACTCACCGCAAGCGGAACGGAGAAATTGAAAGTCACTTCAATACTGCCGTGGGTACCGGAAAACAATTTCGAGTTCGATTCGCGCCCGAGACTGGTAGGTTCTTCCTGCGCACCGGGCAGGCCAACCTGCCTATTGTACCGATCCTGAAGGCTTTGGGAGCCGAGGATAAAACCTTATTTGAAGCTCTCGGCAAGGATCTTTATGCCGCCAATACCGAAAAGATCCGACCCGGCGTGCTCGCAAGAGCCTTGCGGGATTTTGGGGTGCGAGACGTCGAAGGTGATAACCGCAGCGACGAGGAGAAACTCCGGGAGGAGCTCTCGCGATTCCGTTACGACCCCGACGCCACCGCAAGATCCGCTATCGGCCGACCCTATGATCGCTTAAGTTCCGACGCCTTGATGGACTCGATGACTGCTATCTTGAAGTTGCATCGGGGTGACATCGAGCCCGATAACCGAGACGGTCTCGCATATCAACGAGTCGTCGGGCACGAAGATCTTTTTCGGGAGCGTATTAAGAACGACGCCGGCCGGGTAGTCAAAAGCTTGACTTACAAGCTGGCCAAACGAGGTAATCTTGACCAGATTCCGGCCGGTATTTTCAATAAGCACATAGACCAGGTCCTACTCTCTTCCGGGCTGGCGTCGCCGCCGGAGGAGACTAATCCTACCGAGATATACGACCAGCTCTCAAGGGTGGTTCGCTTGGGTGAGGGAGCCATCCCGTCAGTGGAAGCCGTGCCTGACGAGGCGAGGAACGTACAACCCTCCTACGCCGGCTACATCGATGGGATCCGAACGCCGGAGAGCTCTAAGGTGGGCGTCGATCTTCGTTTCGTTGATAGTGCCTTGAAGGGTCGTGACGGTCGTATCTACGCCCCCATGATTGATGCCCGTAGCGGTAAATCGGTCTCCTTGGACAATGATACCGCCGCAGATTCCATCATCGCCTTCCCAGGTGAAATGGAGGAGGACGACGATGTTGTTCTCGCCGTGGCCCACGGTAAACTTCAGAGGGTGCCACGGGATCGTGTTGATTATATCATGCCCCGCGGTGATAGCCTGTTCGCGATGCAGAGTAAATTGATCCCGGGAATATCGGGCGACAGTGGCGGTCGTGTCTTCCTCGGCGCCAAGTTCATCTCCCAGGCGCTGCCGTTGGTCCACCGAGAGGCGCCCCTTGTACAGACCGGGGAACCCGGGGAGGAGTCCTATGAACGGCAGCTAGGACGCCGTATCGGGGCCGTGTCGGCGAGAGGCGGCGGCGTGGTTACCAATGTTACCGATGATGATATAGAGGTTCAAGGCGAGGACGGCAAGAAGCGTAAGTACTCAATCGCCAATTATGTACCCTACAATCGGCGTACGATGCTGAAGCACACACCTCGCGTGGAGATCGGGCAGGCCGTTGAAGACGGGCAGCTCCTGGCCACCAGTAACATGACTGACGACGAAGGCACCTTGGCCTTAGGTACCAATCTTAACGTGGCCTACGTCCCCTTCATCCGCGGCGGGTCGTCGAACTATGAAGACGCCATTACGCTCAGCGAGAGCGGCGCTAAGAAGTTGGTAGCGGAGCAGATGTACACCAAGAAACTGGATCGCGACGGCGGCGAGCCGGACAAAAAACGGTTCACGGCTCTGTTTCCTGCGGTATACAAGAAGGAGCAACTCAAGCAGATCGATGACGACGGTACGATAAAGCCGGGAACAACGGTGCAGAAAGGCGACCCCGTCATTCTCGCCACCAGCCGTAGTCGGCCGAAGAAGACTGGCATGCTTTCCGGGGGTAAACCGCGGTATGTTGATAATTCCGTGGTATGGGATCATGATGCACCCGGTTTCGTAACCGACGTCGCCGCCGGCCCCCGCGGCCTGGTGGTGGCCATCAAAGCGGAGAACCCGGCTCACGTCGGGGATAAGATGGCAGGGCGCTTTGGCGACAAACATATAATTAGCTCTATACTTCCGGATCATCAGATGCCCACCGATGAGGATGGAAATCCGTTTGACGCGCTCGTCAACCCCTTCGGCATCATCAGTCGCGGCAATCCGATCCAGTCCGTGGAGGCCGCTTGGGGCCGCATTGCCGCTAAAGACGGCAAACCGATTAATATCGCAGCCTTCAGCAAGTCGGACTTCACGCGGCGGACTCTTGAGGAACTCAAGAGTCGTGGGATGTCTTCCGAGATGGATATTTTCGACCCCGTCTTGAACCGCAAAATACCCAAGGTAAGCGCCGGCAAGCGATTCTACATGCGGCTGCACCACCTCGCCGAGAGTAAAGTCAGTGGGCGGGGCGATGCCGGCGGACACACCGCTGAGGGGGCGCCGGCCAAAGGTGGAGACGAGTCGGCCCCAAGATTCGGGTTAATGGAGCTCAACGCCTTGCTTTCCGCTGGCGCCACCAATGTTCTCGACGACGCCAATATCGTTCGTGGGCATCGTAATGAAGAATATTGGCGGGCGATCCGTATGGGCTACGCACCCCCGAAACCGAAGGCCTCGCCGATGTTGAACAAATTTCTCAGCCTCCTGGCAGCCAGCGGCGTTAATGTGCAGCAAGATGGCTCTAAATTAAACATCATGGCTATGACCGATGACATGGTTGACGAACTGGCTCAGGGCGAGATAACCGAAGCGGAAACGGTGCGGCTGCCCGACCTGGAACCCGTCAAGGGCGGACTTTTCGACCGCGGTATTACTGGCGGGCACGGCGGGGACCGCTTCGCCAAGATCGAGCTGGGTACCAAGATTCCAAACCCTGTGATGGAGGATCCGATCCGCAAGCTGCTCGATCTCACCGAGTCGCAGTTGCGTGATATTCTAGCCGGCAAGACGCAGTTTCAGGGGAAGTCCGGACCGGAGGCGATTGAAGCGGCCCTGCGACGAATTGACGTCGAGAGAGGTGTTACAGCCGCGAAGGAGAAGATCCGCACCGGCGCTCGAACCGCGAGGGATAAGGCGATTAAAAAGCTGCGGATTCTGACCATGTTCCAGGAGACCGGCTTAAAACCGCAGGAGATGCTGATCACCAAACTGCCTGTGCTGCCGCCGGCGCATCGTCCGATCTCAATGATGAATGACGTACCCCTCGTTAACGGCTCCAACATGCTGTACAAAGATCTCTTGCAGGCCCGCGGTGTGTACCGGGATTTGTCTCGGGACCTGGGTAAGGAGCACAGCGGTGACGAACTTCTTGCCCTCTACGACGCCGCCAAGGCCGTTGTGGGCCTCGGCGATCCGATCAACCGGGAGACGCAGCAACGCAAGGCCAAGGGCCTGCTCTCGGTTATCTTCGGCAGCGGCGGACCGAAGACCGGCCTGTTTCAGAGGAAGCTGATGGGCGGCACCGTTAACTTGGGGGGCCGGGCGGTAATCACGCCGGACCCGAGGCTGGATATGGATCACGTTGCAATTCCGGAGAAATCGGCGTGGAAAGTCTATTCGCCCTTCATCATGAAGCGTCTCGTAGGCCGCGGTCTTAAGCCCTTGGAGGCCGCCAAGGCCGTCAAGGAGCATGCCTCAGTGGCCCGGGATGCTATGCTGGAGGAGATGGAGCACCGCCCCGTGATGATTAACCGAGCGCCGTCGCTGCACCGCTATAGCATCCTCGGGGCTTGGCCCGTACTCTCCGCCACGGACTCGTTACGTATAAGTCCGCAGATAACTAAACAACTGAATGCGGATTTCGACGGAAATTGCGTAATATATACAAGTATGGTTATGATGCAAGAGGCGGGAAGATTGAGATCCTTGCAGATCGGGGAGTTCCCTCGCGTAGGTGAGCCGGTCAAGGACCGCAACGGTGCCGATGTCTACGCCGTCCCCCCGGGACTGCAGGTGTTGTCGTATGACGTGGATACAGGAAAACAGTGCTTTGCCGATGTCACGCACTTCACGCACGAGGCAAGTGTGCCCTGCGTTGAGGTGCGTACCTCCAGTCACGCGGTGGGGGTGAGCGACAATGAAAGCCTTGCGGTTTTCGACCCCGACACCGGGCGACTGAAGAAAGTGGCGCCCCGGGACTCTCTTGGAGGCTTGTGCCCTGTGGTGCGTCGGAGCCCCCAATTCGGCACCTACGGTAGCTTTGACCTCGGCTGGTGGTACGGTGTAATCATCGCTGACGGCTGGCGAACAGATCGCACCGTTGGTTATTCCAAGAGTGACCCGAAGCGACGGGCGAGGGTCGAGCAGCTTGCCCGAGAGTTGATTTGTAAAGATTTTAAGACCTACGAGTACTTGGCGGAGAAGACCGAAGAAAACGGTAAGTACGCCGACTCTGCGAAGATCCACATGAACGGGCGAGGCCTCGTGAACAAGACGTTGGATATCTTGGCGGCGCCGGTACCGGACGATGAGCGAGCGGCCTGCTATAAGCACATCCCGCCCTTCCTGCTTGACGAGGGTTCCGAGCACTGCCTGTTCGGCCTGCTCTGCGGGCTCCTGGACGGTGATGCCTCCATGACTTGGCTCAACAGTAAAAAGAAGCCGCAATTCTCGGCCCTGTTGCACACCTCCAGCCCGTTCCTCCGGGACTCCGCTTTGGTCCTCGGCAGCCGGCTTGGTATCCGCATCGGTGTCACAACTTCGCCGGCTCGGGGTCACAGTCGAGAGGCCTACACCCTGACGGTAAGCAGCGTAGATCTATATCGCCACCGGGCCAATCTGCGGTTCATCGGTGAGGAGAATATTACCGCGTGGCATCGGCTTCTTGAAAACCCTCCGACAAAGGATGATCGTGACATCATCCCGCTCTCCCGGGCCGAGATTACCGCAATCCGGGGCATCTGTCTTGGCTACAAAACAGACAAGCAGATGCAGTCGCTTTACGTGGCCGTGGCTAAGGGCCGTGTGGCCAGGGCTTCCTTGCAGCGATTATTTGCAATTGCCGGATCGTCCGGTCTGGAGGCCCTGCAGCGTCGCGTTGAGAACGTCGACGTGATCTGGGAGCCGGTTAAGTCAGTAACGCCCACGGGCTGCAAAGACGTCTACGACCTCGCGGTGTTGGGCACCAAGGTCTTCGCGGTGAATAATGGTCTGGTTGTTTATGACACCATGTCCTTCCACGTACCGGCCTCCGAGGAGGCCCGTCGGGAGGTGATCGAAAAGATGATGCCCTCTAAGCAGCTGATTGACGTCAAGAACTTCAAGGCCCACTTCATGCCTCGACAGGAGTATCAGTACGGTCTCTTCGCCGCCAGCCGGCCGGCGACGAAAACCAAGAGGAAGGCCCCCAAGATATTCGAAAGTGCCAAAGCCGCCATTGCCGCCTTCCAGCGGGGCGAAATCAATATGGACGACAACGTCATCATCCCGGGATCAAAGCCGCGGATGGTGGATCTTGACGAGGCCCTCGCGGGCCTCACGGGGGGTTAGAGATGCGCAAGTTTGCCTCCATGAAAGAAGCCGAAGCCTTTCTTAATGAGGGTTATAAGGGGCACGGTACGATCCGCGGTTCTTGTGGGCACACCATTCGCACCTGTCGCTGCAGCCGCCCTCGGGCTCATCAAGTAGTGGAGGTGCCGGATCGCTGCAGCAGCTGTGATACCGACGCCACCGGGGTCAAGGAGGCGGAGATGCGTCAGGCGTGCCAGCGACTTTTTTTAGCTCGTGGTATACTGAAAGCGACTACGCAGGAGACAGCGATGACGAACAAACAGGCAGCTTACAACGCAGCCCTCGCCTTAACCGCCGAGAAGCGAGCCGGTGTCGGCGACGTCGTGGAAACCGCCGCGAACCTCGGACCCACCGGCCTCGGCCTCGGCGGCGCCGCTCTTGGGGCAGGTACCGGAGCTCTGTTCTCGGCCTTGTCGGACGAGGAGGATAAGAATTGGCTTCGCAACCTGCTTCTCGGGGGTCTCGCCGGCGGCGGCTTGGGCTTGGGAGCCAACGCCCTATTGGCCCCGCATAGCAGCCAGGCCAAGGCGGACTCGGCTGTGGCGGACATGGTGGGCGCAGTTCCGGGTGCAATGAGTAGAGCCGTGGCTGGTCAAATCTACCAAGGCTTGCCGAGAGACGAGGCCTTGAGTCATCTACGGGATATGGTCTCTGCTCCGTCAGGGGGACAGATGCTGCAGGATATAATCCGTCATCCTCACTTATCTGAGCGGGCCAAGGCCAAACTGCCCAGCCAGCAGGCTCTAGCTGAACTTCTTCGTACCTCGGGGCTCAATAGTTTGACGACGATAGAAAAGGAGCTTCAGGGACCTCCGAGGGCTCGGGGACCGCTCCCAACCGGTTCTCCGCCCCTTTAGCCGCGATTGAAGCAACACGATTATAGAGCCTTGTCCTGATGACCGTAACTGGAGGCGCACGATGGACTCAAAGAAGATGACAAAATTTGCAATGAACCTCCTCCAGGGGGTGGATGGCAGTGCCAGGCGGGGTTCATCTCCCTCACCCCGCCTGGCCGCCTCCACCAAACAGGCCGCGTCAGCGTCGCCCGCGATGACGCCGGGGCAGCAGGCCAAGATGCAGGCTGCGAAGCAGGTGAAGGCGGAGGCTGAGGGCATGAAGGCGGATGCCGAGATGGCCAAGGCAGAAGTCCAGAAGCTGAAGACCGAGGAGGTGATCTCCAAGGCTGAGGCGGAAAAGCAGCAGATCCTGGCTCAACGACAGCAGGACGCCGGGCAGGTCATGGACCCCGCGGGCCAACCGCTGCCGGGCAATGCGCCCCCCGCCGCGGCGCAAGGTACGATGCCCCCGGCCGGGGTACAGCCGATGAAGTTGGCGGTGGCCCGGACCCTGGCGATGCAGGCGGCTCGCAAGCAAGCCGCCATCAGTGCCATAAATCGTATCCTACTCGCCCAAGTGCCTGCCGATTATATCGAGAAGGGCGCCGCTCTCGACGACCTCACCGAGTTTCAGCCATTCCTGGTGACGACGGCAATGGTTACCGGCGGCAGCGGCGGCCTGGTACGGCGTATTCACGACCGTCTCTTAGGCCGTCAAGCCGTCGTTAAGATCGCGAAAGGCGATGTACAAGCCTATCGTCGCGTATTGGCCGCTGGTATGCGGGACCACCAGCTGACCATGAAACTGGCCGGATCCCTGCGAAACGGGGTCGAGGCCGCCGCTGACCGGCGGGGGCTGACCTCAGCGGGACTGGCTGTAAAGCTGGCAACGGACCGGGTTAAGGAGTTGATAACCCCCTTGAAAGCGGACTTCGCGGTGCGCATCGATGAACAGTTGCGAACAAAAGCGGCGTCGTTATCTCACGTCGTCGGCCTCGACGGCACCAAGTGGCCTATTGAGCAATACGAAGATGCGGCCTTTGCTTCTTTTAAGCTGGCGGAGGCTGGAGATCACGCCGGTGTGGCCTTGGTTCTCGCGAAACACCCGCTCATTCAGCGCGCCATCATGGTTTCCTCCTTTCAGAAGGCGGGGGCCTATGCCCTGCTCTCCAACGACGTCGAGACCCTCGCGGTGTGTGTTGCCGGACTTGCCGCGGAGGGTTCCTTGGGAGCCGACACACAGGAGGCCGTAACGGGTGTTAAAATCGGAGCTTCCTGGCTACAGCGAGTTTTGAGCGGCGTTGCCGGATTGTTCGGCGGCGGATCCGAGACTAAGGACGAGCCGGAGGCATCTGCTACCGCAAGTAATTCGGCAACCCCCGCCCCCGTTGCGGGAGACACTCAATGGCCCCGATTTCAGGCCCTTATTGAATCGTGGCCCCCGGAGAGACAGACGGCCTTTAAGGAGCGGGTAAAAAACCACAGTCCGCGGGTCAAGGAAACGATCGACGGTCTACGGATACACCAGTCCGGCGGTGTCGTACCTCCGGAGTTTACCTTGGCTGTCCAAGGTTAACGACCCGAGAAAGAGACGGTGAGCCAAGTGCTGATTCAATTCCCGAAGAGCTTGGGGCTTGTGAAACTGGCGGCAACATCGAGCGGGGTACAAATATCCCCTCAAGCCGACTTTGATTTCGAAGACCCCGCTAATGCGGAGGGTCTTCGGGGGCTTCTAGCCCTCGTCCGCAACGGCTCCTTAACAGTAGGCACCGAGAAGATCGCGGTTATTGCGGTGCCCCAGGGGCAGGAGGAGCAAGCCGTAGGTACCGAACCCCCGGCGGATCCCCAAGGCCCCTCCGTTGTACCGCTGTCAATGTTTCAGCAGCTTCAACAGCAGGTGCAGCAACTCCAACAGCAGGTACAGCAGCTCATCAGCGGCGGCGCTTCGCCACAACCGACCCAACCGTGGGCAGCGCCGCAATCCGCCATGTCGCCGTCACCTACCCCGCAGCCGCAACCCGGCAAGGTCGCAACCTTGAGGGGGCTGAGCGGATGATTGTAGAGTTACATAAAGACGGCGGGCCAATGGTTGCGCCTATAAAATTCGCAGGCGTCTCGGCAACCAAGATTCGAGGCAACGCCGGCGCCGTCGTCGCCGTCGCTTTCGAGCTTCCCGACGGCGGCATCGCGGTACTGTCTGCCGACGACCCTCGTTTCGAGGGTTACTGCAAGCAATACGGCATCTCTACGACGCCGCTGGATCTGGTTTCTTCTCTGTCCCGAGGACGATAGATGGAACTCACGATGGGGCAGCTGTTAATTAACGAAGCGATCCCGGAGGATATGCGGGACTATAACCGTATCTGGGATAAGCGGGCAACGGAGAAGTTCTTCGACGATCTCGCTCGCCGACACCCCGACAAGTACCGTGAAACTCTGCATCGCCTGCATCAGGTCGGCGGCCTCTCCGCCTACGTTTCCGGGCATAGCGTGGGTTTGAAAGATCTACAAAGCGTTTCGATGCCTAAGGACGGGGTACGCAAGCTGCGGAAACGAGTCGACACTCTCCTGGCCGCTGAGGGGTCTTTGGCGGATAAAAATAAACACATTCTCGAGCTGCTGGGGTCGTTGGGAAAACAAGCAGAGCAAGAGACCTTTGATAAGTTATTAAAGGACAATAATCCCTTGGCTCTTGAGGTTGCCAGCGGTGCTCGTGGTAACGCTACGCAGCTCAACTCCGTTGTTGGCTCTCCCGTGCTGATGCTGGACCAGAACGATAATCCCACACCGTTGCCGGTAACGAGCAGCTACTCCGAGGGCTTATCACCGGCGGAGTACTGGATGCAGATGTACGGCACTCGCAAGGGAGCAGTGGCTACAAAGATGTCTGTGGCCGACGCCGGCTTCGCCAGTAAGCAGCTGGCCCTCGCCGCCCATAAATTGATTGCCACTGATTCCCCGCTACGCCCCGGTGTGGGTCTCCCGGTACGGGCCGACGACCCCGACAATGTTGGCACCGTTCTCGCGCAGGCCGTGGGACCCTATAAAGCAGGCGAGGTGATTACGCCAAGCATGATTAATAATTGGCCCCGTGGCGTAAAAGAAATACTGATTCGCAGCCCCATATCAGACATCGCCGAAGACGGCGGCGTACCCCTTGAAGCCTTAGGCATCAGGGAGCGGGGCGGATTCGCTGATCCCGGCGAGCAAGTGGGCATCCCTGCGATTCAGACCATAACGGAGCAGCTCAGCCAGCTTACGTTGAATGTGAAACACTGCCTTATTCGAGGCACAATGGTCAAGATGGCCGACGGTACCGACAAACGAATAGAGGATATCAAAGTTGGAGATTGGGTATTTGGGTCGGACACCCAAGGTCGTTTGACGCCTGTTCGGGTGACCCGCGTGTTTAATAACGGGCTGCGGGAGTGCCGACTGTATTATTTTAATAATTCCAGCCCCGAGGAGGAGCGAGTCCTCGGGGCCACCGAGGACCACAACATTCTTGGTCTGTCTTACATCTCCGGGGGTCGAGACGAGTTGGATTACACACCCAGAAAACTGCCCCTGGGTTTTGAGGCCGACTCGTTTTGCGCCCTCCTGCCGACGGAAGTTACTACCGAAGATGAGCCCGCTTTACAGGCTTGGGTGGCAGGTCTTCCCGACCGATTACAGCGGACTCACTCGGAGCCCTTGGGCCTCGTTGAGACGCACGATATCGAGGTCGATCACCCCGATCATTTCTTCGCCCTGTCCAACGGTTTAATCGTATCCAATTCCGGCGGCGCCGGCGGCGTACGGCAAGGCGGCTTTGGCGTAATTAACCAGCTCATTCAGGTGCCTACCACATACACCAACGGAGCCGCCCACGCCGTTAACGACGGCCGGGTTAAGGCGATAGAAAAGGCCGCTCAGGGCGGTTGGTACGCCATTGTCGGAGACGAGAAACATTACGTGCCGCCCGACCAGGAGGTGACTGTGCGTGTCGGAGACCGGGTCGAAGCCGGTGACGTACTCAGTAATGGCTTGCCCAACCCGGCGATGATTGCTAAGTACAAAGGAGTCGGCGAGGGGCGACGGTATTTTATGGACTTGATGCGAGACGTTTTGAAACTGTCCAAAATTAATACCAATCGTCGTAACGTGGAGCTCCTGAGCCGCTCCTTAATAAATCACGTAGAAGTCCAGGACGAGTCCGATTCGATCCCCGGCGCCTTGCCCGGCGACGTCATGGAGTATGACCGCCTCGCTGCCGTATATCAACCACGGGACGGCACCGTAGATACGCCACTGGAGAGCGTGCGAGGCGGCTATCTGGAACAACCCGTTATGCATTACAGCATCGGTACCAGGCTGACACCTTCGGTAACCCGCCGACTGCGGGAACATCGAGTTGACCGCGTCATGGTACATAACGATCCCCCGCCCTTCACCCCTCGAATGGAGAGGGCTATGACAAATCTTCTGCCCAGCCCGGATTGGATGGAACGGCTAGGTTCCTTCTATGTTGGTCGAGGGTTACTGGACGCCGTACACCGCGGTGGTACCGCTGATATGGATAGTAATTCCTACATCCCGAAGCTCGTTACAGGGCAATCGTTGCAAGGTTTCGGAACGTGAGGTTGCGAGTGTTGTCAATCCGCCATAGAATAAAGTAAAGGTGTTGGTCACGGACGACGAGGAGCAGGCATGGACGAGTTTAAGACGGCGGGCGCTAACTCGGATAGTGAGTTCGAGCGGAGGCTGCACCAACTGGTGTTTCCGCAGATTCGAGCGAAATCGCCGAAATTGATGCCGAACATGGTCGGCTTCGAGCTGCTGGACGTCAATGACGACGAATCCCAGGCCAAGGGCGTCTTCGCCTTTCGCCTAGGCCCGCAACAGATCCTAGTGCCCCTCGTATTCTCGAACGGCCACGTCAAGGGCCTCAACTTGATGCACCTCAAGCAGGACAATCTACTACTGCCCCTCAGTGAGCCTCTGATTGACTACGTACTCAGCCGACAAACGTTGTCGGTGGGTCGTCGGGAGACCCGCGAGGAGTCCCGCCGCGGAGGTAATAGCCTGTTCCAGGATGTTGCCAGGACCTTGACCAATATTGGGGAGAAGATTGCTTCCGCCCTGGATCTCTCGGCGGTGCTACCGATGTTTGCTCCGACGGCGACTTCGGCGCTGCTGCGAACAATGCAAACCGACGACGATTTCGGACGAGCCGTGCTGGAATTCTATCCCTTCCAGAAGCTGGCGGCCATTGCTGATCGAGTCGAGGCTCCCGCAAAACCGAAGCCGTGGGATGCTTCAAAGAAGCCGATGGCAGTCACCTTTGAGGATCGGCTCTCCTCGATGGGCCTGGACAACAAGCAGCGCAACGACTTGTTGCGTAACGGCGTAGCTTTCTACGACGATCGGGATATAAAAGACGTTACCGAGGTACTCCAGCTGTCCACGCCGGTGACGTGGTATGCCCCTCAACAGGGAGGCATCTATGATCTTGTGACCGACGGTGGAGAGGTTGTTCCCGCCGCTGTCTTCAAATCTCTCGTTACCGTGGGTGAGGGACGGGCCAACTGTGGCGTTGTCGTTAACCTGGAAAAGAACGAGTACATCAGTACCTTCTTGCAGTACCTGACAGTGACGGGTGAACGAGATCAGTGGCAGAAGACCTTCGACGACCTGCCCCTTGCGGGCTCCGCCGACCTCGCCGCCGGGGACAAGTTTCTGCTGGTTGACTCCAAGATGCGGGCCACGCTGCCCCTGACCTACATCGGTAAGGTGTCACGGACCGGGTCGAGCACGGTTTATGTTAGCCAAGAGGACTGGCCCGCCACGCCGGGGCATGATTTCCGAGCCTGCCGGGCAGACGGCTTCGGGCTACCCGGCCCCCGCGGCGGCGACGCGGTGGAAATGTTCGTTGACCAAATAGAGACCCCTTTTCCCTACGACGACAAATACTCCGCTCGTTCCGGCGATGGCCCAGAGCCCTGCTACCGGCGCGGATACTCGATATTACTATTGAGCGAAGAGTCGGAGCGCATGCAGCCTGCCGGCCAGAATTTGCTGGTCGGCTCCGAGGTTCGTGTACTGAAACTGGACAAAAAGAATGAACGGCTGATGTGTCCGCTTACGGTGGATATGTGGCAGCGAGTTAAGCAGGCCGATACCGGGCTGCGCAAGTTAGCGGCGACCGCAGATCGCGGGGAGTATCAAGTGGAGTGCGGCGTCCTCCGGAGCGGTCGACGGACTCGCGGAGGGGCTTTGCGGCACCTCGTCTGCGTCCACGGCTTGTCGTCCGACGCCGGTCTGGAAGTGCTGAAGGCCGCAGACGCCGCCGAGGCCTCGGGGCGCGTTGCAGCTTTTGCGGTAAAACACGCCGCTGCGTTTCCTGATATTGACGCGGATTCACAATCTTCGCCGCAGACCTACGACACCCCGGCTGAGCTGGATGTCGGTAGTGGTGATCCCTTCCTGGCAAGAGACGTGGAAAAGGTCGTTGATGCCGCTCAATCCGGGGAGAAGGCCGTTTTTGACGCCGCCGTTATCAATTCATTATTCCGGCGACACAACGTTATCGGGGCGATCGACGAGTTGTTGGGTAATCTGACCCTCGGGCTGGATCACATTTGCCGCATTCTTCTACTGCTGTACGCGCACCGTGAGGAGCTGGAAGACCAGTTCGGCGCCGAGACCGTTCCGCAGCTCGAGGACTCCTTGGAGAACCTGGCGGAGGAACTGGGAGACACCTTGCTGACGTTGAAGAAGAAATCGATTGAGACACAGTCCGGCGGGGCCGGGGATTATCAGCTGCTCGGCCTGGGTGGCTGATGCCTGCAACAGCGATCGATTGGATCGAGGGCTAAATAGCGGAACGTTGCATAAGTTCTAGAGGGCGGCAACTACGCGGTGTATATTCCGGCGACATCAAAATTCGTTGATCGTACACAGTGGCGGTGGAACCGTATTCTGCAACTGCATCGCAGCGGTCGTAAACCGTCTCCGCCCGGTGACGACCTCGCAGTGTTGCGAGGTGTCGAGTTCTACGTTGCCTTGCGGGACGCCGACGGGGACGAGGAAAAAGAGCGACTCGTCTCTCTACGATTTCCGCATCTCTACGAAGCCTACATCCTGCATACGCAGGCCGACATGACCACGGAATCCGCTATCCAGGGTCTTTTGCTCGCGAACACGCCGGTAGCCGAGATAAGTTTGCAGTACGAGACACACCCAGACGTTCTTAATTGGTACCGCTCGTTATGGTTCGACATCTCGCCCTCGGCTACGAAAACCTGGGTGATGACTGTTCTTATTCCGCAGGTGCACCGGAGCGGGTTTAATAGCGACGACAGCGGCTTCTTTTCCTTGCTCGGCGCAAGTCACGGCAAAGATGTTTTGAAAGACGTTCTTACGCGAGAACCGATTACGGAGAAGAACATAGAGGCGCATCGCAGCTTGGCGCACAGTATGGCGACATACAAGGGTCAGGCGGCGTCGGTCAGTCTACCGTTGTCCGCCTTCCACGCCGGCTCGACCTTTGATCTTTACTCCCAGATGGATCGAAGTAACCGCGACTTGGAGGCCGGCGGAGATTCCGGGCTCACCGCCTTACTCAACTACATCATTGGTAGCGATCTGCAATGGCAACTCATGGATAAAACTACGTCGTTGAAGGGGTTGCATAACCCGAACGTCAGGGCCATTGAGGCCGGGAGCGCGAGTAGTAATGAATAAAGCAAGCGGACAAGACATTCAACGGCTGCGGGATTCTGCAGATGAGGTGCTCAGACTGATCTCTGCGGGAGAGACGCCTACGGACGCTGTAGTGAAGGTTGCCGGAGATCGGCGACTTACGCAGGAGTGGACCAGTAGACTCGCCGAAATCAGTAATAGACTTCTAACGCTGGATCACTTCGAGACCGCCGGGACTCAGAAAGCAGCCTCGCATCCGCTTGTTGAAATAGACGCGGTCCGCCGCCAACTATTCCCGACGACGCTGCGAAAAGTTGCGGGACTCCGGGCCGGGCAGGCCGTCGTCGAGCCCGTTCTTCGGGATATGCGAAATCTACGACGCCGCCGTGTCGGGGAGTTAACTGAGAAGGTCGCAGCCGTCTCGCCGCCGGAGCCGCATCTACTGAGCAACGAGCAGGACATCCTGCGACGCGCCGAATTGGCGATTGAGTCGCTGAAGATGGCTGACAGCGATCACCGCGTCGCCCTGGCGGAGTCTCATCGACAGGTCGGGCTTGCCGCAAAAATCGCATCCCGGGCCATCCTGAGGGGCTCCGTTAATCCCCTTGAGCTGGAAGAGCGGGCCGTGGCGTGGTACGGGCGAGATGCGGTAACTGCAATGGATATTGCGGCTCAACACATTAACACCAAGCTGGCCCGACTGCAAGCCGAGCCACGGATCTTTACCACCAATCCCTGGGATCGTTCTCCGTATCGGGAGTTCGGGAACCTCGTGATCACGATTCGGCAGGAAGCCGTCAAGGTGGCGATGGCTGACGACATTCACGCCGTCGCCGCCAAGGTACGAGGCGTTTACGAGAGTCTTCTACACACCCTAGCCACAGGCACCAAAGTCGCAGCTATCTCTTTGGATCCCTTTCTGGGGTTACGGGAGAGAGCCGCGGTTCCGGCGGATGCTTCTGCGGATCGAGATATTCGATTAGCCGGAATCAGCCCCGAAGACGTCGCCATGATCAACGGGTTGCGAGCCAGAGAGGCCCTTGTTGGCGCCCTGCGGGACCCCGTAGTCGCCCGTGCAGACCTCGGTCGGGTGATGCGGGCTTACAATATTCTCGGCGATAGTTCTCCTCGCGGGATGTTAAATGAAGCCACTCTTACGGCGTTGCTGCGTAGTTCCTTGGAGCGGGAACAAGAACCTTTCGACATCGAGAGAGCCCAAAGCATCGAGAGGGGTTTGTCGGCGAAAGATGACGTGTTGAACCTTTAGGGCACTTCTCCTTGTGTGTGTTTTTAGAAAGCAGACATCAATGAACGAGAGGGTTGAAAAACTCGCGATGCAGACCGCTGTGGTTCGTCGATTACGAGGGATTAAAACCGCGGCGGAGGAGACAGCTGCGCCGAGTCTCGCCGACTCCGCGGTGGCTGGTTTTAATGCAATGCCTCGGGGCGCCCGTTTCGGAGCCGTCGGGGCCGGCGTTGGCGGCTTGGCCGGGCTGCTGACTGCTGCGATGTCGAAGAAGAAAAAGAAAGATTACTGGCACAATGCTTTGATGGGTTTAATGGCCGGGGGCTTTCTCGGCTTTGGGGCCGATTACTTGCCGAAGGTCTATAACGGTACCGCCAAAGGCATGAGTAATGACGTCAATAACCCGGACCCGTACCAGTCGATCGCTGCGGTAATTCCCGGCGTGGACGCCGCGGGTAACGAAGTCTTCCAGCCCCTGGACGCCGCGGGAAATCCTCTTGGGGACATTATAAACCTGCAAACCGGGGAGATGACACCGCTTGACGCCGGTTTCAAACCCACCGGCGAGGCTCATACTTTAAATCCCGAAGGCAGGCAGGGGTGGGGTGGCATGCTGGGGGAGGCGGGTGTTATGGCTGCCACTGGCGCCGGGGCCGGGCTCGCCGGTAATCTGGGATATAACAGATTGATACGGTTCCCCCGGGACCGAAAGGCTTATAGCGCTGCGCTGGCTGCGGCTGTAGATACGGGGGTGGCCGGTGCATTGCAGTCGCCTTCGACTGGCGCGGCCCCGGCAGTTCGTCAGTTGACGACATCGGCAAACGTAGCCGGGGCCTTAGAGGCATTGAAGCAATTCAATCCGAAAGCTTACCGAGCTTTTCAAACCGGGAAACGGACCCTGCTGCGAGGCGGCGCAAGCGACACCGTCAGCGCCTTGAGAAAACTGAACCCCAAAGCAATTCCTGACATCCCGCTGCGAAAAAACGTCGTGGCAGTTCAAAAAATGGCCCCGAAAACCGTCAAGTCACAGGTGATGGATTTTGTGGCCTCGGGTCGGAAAAATGTCGGCTTACCAACGCCGAGCAAGTATCTTAACAACCCCGGCGGGAAAGGTTATCGCGCCGGGGTGCTCATTCCGGCCGCTGCCGCCTTCGGCCTCAGTCTGATGGGGCAGCATGCCGAAGTACAGAGGGACGAGAGTCTGAACAACGCCTATCTCAACGCAATTCAAAAGAGGCGGGAGCGGACTGAGGCAAAAAAGATCGAGGCGCAGTCCGGGAAGGCTAAGGAGTGAGGCATGTTTAAAGTTTTTTCGCCCTACGACTTTAATACCGATTTCGATCCCATCCAGATCGTTCGAAGACATCGACGGGGCGTCGATGCGGCGTGGTTGAAAGCAGCCTCCGCGGAGTGCTTCGCCCAGGAGTTCGAGGAATACCCCCTACAACCTGGGCATACCCTGGTACATCTGGCTCCGGTAGCGGAGAGCGAGAGGTATTCCGCCAACGTAAATGGCGACGGCTTTACGAAGCTTGCCTGTCAACGATTTCATCCCACCTTTTTGAACGGTAATGCTTTCAGGGAGCACGTCAATCACGATCCTCGCAAAGGTTACGGCAAGCCGGTAGCTACGGCTTATAACGAGAAGATGGGTCGTATCGAGCTTCTCGTAGACGTCGACGACGCCAAAAATCCTGCCGTCAAGGAGGCTTTGGAAAGCGGTAAATATTTAGACTGGTCGATGGCTTGCAAGATCGACTACGATGTTTGTTCGATCTGCGGTAATAAAGCCACCACCCCCCGCGGCCCCTGCGACCAGCCTCCGGAGGTACCGAGCGGGGGGTATTGCAAGCACGCCAAAAGTATGCTTGGGGCTCTTCTCGACGACGGTCGCCGTGTTTACGTAGACAACCCGCACCCCATCTTTTTTGATATTTCCCAAGTGGGTAAACCCGCGGAGGTGATCGCCAGGACTATGCGGTTCAAAGCCGCCGGACAGAGCGGCCTGCTGGTGCCCTACGACCGCTCCGGGGTAGGGTTGGCCGAGCTGTGCGGTCTTGAGGCCCCTCTTTATGTTCGCGCCAGTCTCCCGCCCTGCCGGGCTTTAAAGCTCGCAGTGGCTCGGAAACTGGCGGAGATGGAGAAGCAGATACCGTTGACGCTGCAGCGATTCCGGAGGCTGCTGCCGGGCATTCCGGTACGCTCGCAGCAGACCGACGCCGCCCTCGCGGAGATGACGGGGAAGCAAGCTTCCGACAATCTCCTGGCCGCCTGCCGACGTCGGCGGATTATTCTGGATTTCGACGCCTTTTGCGCGGTTACCAAACAAGCGAATACGCAACCCAGCTTGGCGGGGTTGTTTGCCCGACTCGGCGACGCCGAGTTATTATCAGACGTGGCCGGGGACGGCACCTACGACGATTGCAAAATGTCCCTGCAGGCTGTCGCAGTTACCGAGAAGCTAGCTTCACAACTTTCGTTGTCGCCGGTACATGTCCGGGACCGGCTTATCAGCAACCCCGAGCCCCGGCATGTGCCCGGAGCTGTGGTGCCGCAAACCGAGGCTCAGGAACGGCAGGCTCGTAAATATGCGGCCTACCTGCTGAGTGAATTAGCCTCTCAGGAGGAGGAGTCAGACCGCGAACTGGAGGCGGCCTTGACTGTTTTGCGACATCATGTAAAGTGCAATTAGGTCGAGTTACTGATGATTAGGAGATTCGTGAATGAGTACTAACGTGTTGGCTCAACTGCGTTCCTTGGTGCAGAGCAGCAATAAGGCGGCTTCGGCGGAGGCGCCGACGGCGCATCCGTCAGGCAAGGCTCCCGACGGGGACCAGCCGGCGGAGACCGGCGGATTTGCGGCGGAGAACGCCGCAGATGCTAAGGCGACCACGGGTGACATGGGCGTGGACGCCACTGGTGGGACGGCCAACGTCAAAGAGAAAAAGAAGAATCTGCCGAACCAGGCCGAGCTTAATCCGGGTACGGTCGCCGATCCGCCGTCCGCGGAGATCAAACCCGAGCATGTTGTTGCCTCCGGCGACACCGATACCGATACCGGGCGCCTGGGCGGTAGTGAAGAGGGCAAGGGACACAACCAAGCCGAAGGAGACGTCGGCGGTGTCGGTGGTCCGAAGTTCGATTCGAAGTCCGCGGCTCTGCTGGCGCAGCTCGACGCCTTCGAGAAAGAGGCCAGCAGCCTGCTCCCGGTCGAGGAGAACGCCACGGATCCGGAAGGCTCAACGGACTCAGCTACGGACAAGGAGGCTTCCCTGATCACGGAGGCGGAATCACAGTCTCTCCTGTTGCAGGAGAAGCAGGCCAAGACCCGAATACTGGCGGCTCTGCAAGCCGCTCGCCTGCCTGCTACGGCAGATGTTCTTACCAAGCAGGCAGCCGTTGTTGCCGCCTTTGCAGACGAAGGCGTAAAAGCGGCAAACGGCTACCTCGTCAGCTTAGACGACGAGGTCTACAACAGCGTACTGGCCGGTACCTTCAAAGCTGCGGCTGATGATGACTCCGCCGTGCTGCCCGGCGCTGTTCCCTCCGGGGATGTGCCCGCGACTGATCCGGCCGCGAGTCCTGCCCCTGCCGGGGCCGATGACCCCGAGAAGATCCTGCAGGAGATACTGGCAGCGGTACAGAGCGGTGAGATGACCATCGACGAGATGAAGGAGTTGCTGGGCAGCATGGGCATGGCCCCAGAGGATATCGAGGCCGTTGCCGCCGTAGTTCAGGAACAGTCAGGTTCGGCCCCTGCGGCCCCTACGACCCCGGCCGCTGCTCCCGCTGCCGCATCGGCTCCGGTCGCTGCCGCTGATCCCGCTGCCGCGACTGTGTAAGAGTCCATAAACAATAAAAGGAGCCGAACGATGGACGATAAGACAAAAAGTACGATGCTGAAGGGTGTTGAGCTTGTGAAACAAGCTCGACAACAGCTGGTGGATTCGCAGTTGCAGATTGACAAGTTGACCGAGGAGCTGGACGCCGCGAAACAGGCCTCGCAAGCGGCTGTGGCGCTCGGGGAGCGTATCTTTCAAGGCATGGTGGCCTGCGGTCGTATGCCGAACACGAAGCAGGCGCAGGACCGCGTCATCGCAGCCGTCGGCGATCCCGTGAAGGTGGCTGAGGAGCTCGTCAGAGTCCTGGAGGATCGTAAACCGGTGTCCGTGGGGTCGCCTGACCAGACGAAGTCGGCCAGCGAGCAAACCGATCCTATGGCCGCTTGCGACGAACGGTATCGTCGGTCTGTGGGCCTGAGTTAACTAAATTTCCCGCTCGGGAATAACAACGAAGAATAAGGAGTACTAAGATGAGCGATGGACGGACCCCTCAGTTGTTCCAAGGACAGGATCCTACGGTAGCCTTGTCCCGTAGTGCCCAGACAGAGATGTATGAAACCATGCTGCAGTCCGTGATGGGTGCTTTCGGCACCGATGCCCAGATTACGGTGCAGAAACCGGTCGACTCCAGCGCAGAAGTAGCCGTAGTCGCCGGTATGGTGGTCTCTCTCAACGAGCTCGGTTTCTTCACGCCCGGCCTGGTTGCCGGCGGCCTGCCGTATTTTGCCAAACCCGCCGGTGGTTATGATGGGTTGCCGCCCGCCGGCAACGCATACGGCGATGACATCCTGGCCATTCCGGCAACAGCCGCGGCTATCCTGGCCACGACGGAATTCGTGACTACCGAGGACTACGCCAACAACACGCCGCTGACGGTTGTTAACAGCGGCGATGACATCGGCAAGCTCACCCCGGGTGTTTACTACGAGGATGATATCCTCGGCGTTTGCGTGCAAGGCGTCCAGACCGACGTTGACAAGCCCGGCCGAGACATGCTTGAGTTCCACACCTACTGGCTGCCGTCGGCGACGGCCCTTGTCGCCGGCCTGAGCCTGTAGGGCTCGGTTGAGTGCCCCGGGCGACAGGGGGTCGTCCGGGGTCTTATATGATCGATAACCGCGGTTTACACCGCGAGATGGAGAACAGAGATGAAAGAACATGCTTCCAGCACCCTGAGCCCCGCGGAGATCAAGGTGGCCAACGCCCAGATGCGGGACTGGATGAGTGACGAGTCCGGCCCGGAAGGGGCGTACAAAGTCGCCGCGGCGACGACTGACGTGATCCGTACGCGAGTTCGCGAAGGCAGCATCAGCCGTAATATTCTCGAACCCCGCCAAATCGGCTCCGAGGAGCTGGTCCCGTCCCTCGAAGATGACGATCCTCGCTACATCGGCGAGATCGAGGCCGATACCCCGGGCGGCATGGTAGCCACGCTGGGGCAGCGGCCGAAGTCGTGGTATTTCCACGGGCGTCGTTACGAGGCTCGTTTCAGCCGCCTGATGACTCGACGATTCCAGAAGGACACTGCGCAGCTCCTGACTTACAAGAGCGACCTGCGACAGATGGTCAGTGACAACTCGCTGAAGGATCTGCTCGGTCTGGAAGATTTGCGTTTCTTCCAGCTGATCAACACCATGTTGGCTCCGACCACGGGTGCCGCCGGCGAGATCCTGCCGCAGACCCAGACGATCCAGTGGGATACCATCAACGACTCCATCAACCCCGACTCCGTTGCGGACTCGCTCACGATCATGAACCGCTCCAACTTCGGGCTTGACCCGGCTACCGCCGTGGTCAACCTGGCGACCTCGAAGCAGTTCCTCAAGTGGTCACATACCGACCTCGGTGACTTGGTCTCCGAGGTGAAGCAGAAGGGCTGGGGCGAGCGAGAGTGGATGGGCGTTCGTTGGCTGGTGACAATCAAAAATTGGCTGGTCCCGGACGGTTCAGTTTACTATTTTGCTCCCGGCAACTTCATCGGTGAAACGCTGGTTCTCACCGACGCCACGATGCACGTGAAGAAGGACGCTTTCATGGTCGAGTTCTGGGCGTACCAGCTGGTTGCTCAGGTCATCGCCCACTTCGCCGGCGTCGCTCGTTGCGACTTCCTGCTGGCCAAGTGGGGAGGCGAGGGCTCGGAAGTTTAAGCAGCTCTCACCCTCTACCTAGAGGGAGCTGAGTGAATCGAGGACCCGGCTGTCAACGCCACGGAGGGCAGAAAAGGCTCACGGATCGGGGCCGGCAGCCGGGTTTGTTTTATGATCCGATAACGATTAAGACAGGTACGTACCCTCGGCTCGAGGGAAACTGACGCTCGGGGACAGGACATGCCTGTAAGGTACCTGGTGGAACCGAGAACTACGGCACAGGTCATGTGCCAGAAAGCAGAGATGATGAGCGAGAAAATGGTGAAACGTCCGGCAACGCCGTTCTTGGACCTGGCGGGACGGATGAGCGAAGAGGTATTTTTCCCCGCCGGCGCCCGCGTTTTGCAGAACGCTGGCGTCAAGTTGGCTGGCGATGACGACCTCGTCACGGCCCTCACCTTCGGTAGCCAGGTCGCCCAGCGGATCGATACGATCAAGCAGGCCTCCGGCAGCGAAGTTGAGCAGCATGTGCGGCGGCGTCTCGGTGTGAGCACCAAGCAGGCGTCCGGAGATCGCATGTCGCAGATCAAGACTGTGATTTCTCAGTCCCCGGATCTGTCAGCGCTGCTCGGCGCCGCGATCAGCTGATTGATGTTTCGTCCTCGCCGCCCGCCGTCTGATCCGGGCCATAGCCCAAGACGACGAGGTCTGGAGTTGGTTCAGGACTTCATTGACGTGGTTACTTCGATGTGTGCGAGGATTTACGGCAAGAGGTCGGCCAAGAACAAGGCTAAGCGTGCACTGGAAGCTGCGAATGAAGATTAACCGCTCAACCAAATTAAGTTTCAAGTTCTCCACCGCTGCGAAGCTGGCGGAGTTGCGGGTTGTCCTCGCGGAGTATGCCCGGGTGGTTAATGAGTTCATTGACTTGTTCTGGGAGCAGCGGCCCAAGAAGTCTGAACTGCTGAAGCCGATTGTTGATGCCGTGCCCTCTTGGTTCTCGGCCAGGTTGCGGAAGGTTGCCGCGAGGGAAGCGATCGATATGGTCCTCGCGGCTCGTAACAAAGATGGTGAGAAGGCAGTAAAGCCGGTACACAATGGTAAACGAATGTGTGTTAGCAGCACCATCGCCTCCCTTCAGCACACAAAGCGCACGAAAGAGTTCGACGCTTGGCTGCACTTGGCGAGTATCGGCAATGGGATCATTCTCGATCTTCCGGTTCGTTATCACAAGCACTTTCACAGACTTGTCGAGCGAGGCCGGCGGCTGGAATCCTACGTGATTACAGAAAAGTCCGTGCAACTCTGTTTTGAGATTGAGACGGGGCCGAAGAAGCAGCCAAAAGTAGCGGTAGGTGTCGATACCGGCATCAAGGCTTTGGCCAGCTTATCGACCGGCGAGCAACTTGGTACCGACGTAGAAAGCTGTATTGAACGGATCAAGAGGCGCAAGCACGGGAGCAGGGGCCAGTTAAGGGCCAGGCGCATGCTACGGCAGCGTATCGATGAGATCGCCAGGGATGTAGCGGCCAAAGCTGATCTTGTGGTGGTCGAGCAGTTGAAGGGCATTTGCAACAAGACGAAGGTCAAACGACGCTTGACTAAAAGTATGCGTCGATCGCTCGGTTCATGGAACGTGAGGTATTGGTTAAGCAGGCTGCAAGCCCGATCAGAGGACAACCGTGTTGTGTTCAGATCGGTGCCTGCTTTCAACACCAGTATCACCTGCCATGAGTGTGGTCACATCGAGCGGAGCAGCCGTGACGGGGTCGCGTTTTGCTGTCGGAGTTGTGGCCATACCGATAATGCGGATATAAACGCGGCCAAGAATATACTATCACGGTTCATCCTCGGACCATACGGTGCCGAGTTCAAACCAAACATTGTTAACTTGTGTTAACAGAAAGGGAACGGTAGAGAATGTTTCTGAAAATGCGCACCGTAATTCGTGTAGTCGGCAAAAAAACTTTCCGCCTACTGATTAATACCGGGTATGGCAAGAATCTGGCGCCGGGATCCGTATACATCGTTGACGGACATCTCGAGAGTTGCGTGAACCGCAAGTTGCTGGTAACCGCCCTGGCCGCTGAGGTGCGGAACAAGAACATCGATCTCGACCATCAAGTACTGCGAGATGGTGAATGGGTCTCCGTTGAAGCCCTGCTACAGACGGGCGAGAAGACTGCGGGCCGGGCGGTTGCGGCGACGGATCTTCTCACGCCGGACGGGAGAGCTGAGATTGACCGGGTAGCCGCCGCGACGGTCCCGACAACGTCCGAGCCCGAGAAGGCCGCCGAGCCCGCCGAGGCCGATGATCCCGAGGAGCCCGAAATCGACGAAGTCGAGCCCGATACCGAGGCGGCGGAGGAAACCGAAATCGACGAAGTCGAGCCCGATACCGAGGCGGCGGAGGAAACCGAAATCGACGAAGTCGAGCCCGATACCGAGGCGGCGGAGGAAACCGAAACGGGGACCGAAGACGATTCCGGATTCGGCCTGCTTGAGCAGGGCGGCGAGGTGCTGTAAGAAGGGGAATTTATGGCATTCGCCCGCGAAAATCTGCTGTCCGGTCATGGTCCACAGATTCCGACGCTGGTCGTCCCTCAGGGGGGACGACCGGTGTCGCCTTTTCTCCTGCGAGATCCCGCTAACCCTGACAGCCCCTTGGACTGTGTTGCCCGGCTGGCAACACAGGACGGCGTAGATTACGATACATGGGAGGCCTCCGGGGGCTCTGTGCTGGCAGATAGTCGGGAGCATTGGTCCTCACCGCAGGAGTTATTTTCCGCCCCTGCGACGGCGGTTGACGCCTTAACCGGTTCCTTTAAAGTCGCCTTGCCGGCAGCGGCTACGGCTGCCTCGGGTTTATTTCTTCTCCAGTTCAGCCTGCTTAACCGAGACGGGCTTCTCGTGTTAGCCAACGCCGGTTACCTGGAAGTGCAGCCATCTCTCCGTAGCGCGCAGTCTCGTCAACACCTCCTCTCTGTGCCTTATCTACGACGACGATTGCGGGACGCCCATCCGCGGGCCAACCGAATCCTGGAGGAGTGTGAATTTACGGTCGTTGAAATCCACGACGCCGTCGTCGCTGCCGTGAACGAGTTTAATACCACCACGCCGGTGATGACCTCTTTCACGGAAACCAATTTTCCGTACCCTCTCAACCTGGTCGACGGCGTCATCGCCCGCCTGCTGGAGATGGCTGCGATCTGGTATGAGCGGAACAGGGTTGAGATAGCCGGGTCCGGGTTGCGAGTTGATGACATGAACAAAGCTGCGGCTTATTTGAAGCTTTCCACCCTATTCCAGGAGCGATGGGTGCGGTGGATTAAAACTTTCAAAAATCAAGCAAATATTATGAACGGCTTTAATTCAGTCCCCAGCGGTTTGTTCTAGGACGCCCATGGATACCCTGCTTCGAGACAGTCCTTTTGAACGCGTCTCCGTCCTCCTCGGCATCCAAGGGGATGCTGAGATATCCTTCCTACCAAAAACGGATCTACCGTTTCCGCGGCCCTGGCTTTTCCAGATCCAGCGCGCCACATCCCCCGGGGAGTGGTCCGACGTGGGCAGCACCTCGGAGTCGTGGGTTGCACAGGACTTAAGTCGGTACCGTTACGATATCCTTGCCGAATCCTGGTATCGAGTCGGACTCGTCGACGCCGATGACGTAGTACATTACTCCCAACCGATACAAGCAGGCACCGGCCTGTCTCGGCATGACTGGCTCGTTGCTCGCGAAGTTGTGAGGCAGGCGACGCAAAAGATGCGGCTCGGCTCCGGCAGCGACGGCTGGCTCCTGAGGCGAAAAGAGTGGGGCGAATTATGCACTCGTTGCGGCGACGAGATCACAAACCAGGGCGGCAACAGCCAATGCGAGGTATGCTATAGTACCGGGGTAGTGGGCGGATATCATTCCCCTTACCCGATTTCGGTGGAATGGTTGAATGAACAGAGTTCCAAGGCTTATTGGCGAGAACCTCTAAGCCGCCGTCACATCATCTTGCGGCCCGCTTTGGCCCTCGGTGTTCCTCGCTGGCTGGCGGGCACCGTTTTTATCGAAAAGAACACAGATCGGCGGTACGTAGCGCAGCCCGATATCCAAGTTGCCACTGCTATCCGGGGCTTACCGCTCGTCGTAGCCGTAGCCCTGCAGCCTATAGAAACCACCGATGTGATTTATTCCTTCCCCCGACCGGCGGAGCAATAACGGTGGAATACGGAAGACCGAAATCGATAAGTAAGCCGACGTCGGAACCGGCGACGAAAAAGACGTCGAAAAACGAGGGCGTCCAGATCGTGGAGACCGTGCGTGTTCAGGATTGGGCACCACCTTGGAGTTTGATCCATGCCTCCTTACGATGAGCGAATAAGAGACCCCAATCTCGTCAGCACCATCGCTGATGAAGGCTTGAGCGAGAACCTTGTCTCCAAGATACTGTTGGAGTGCTTGAGGCAAATGTTTCTCAGCTCCGACAATTTCGCTACCGCTACGATGCGTAATCGACAGCCCTCCTTGATCTGGAGTCCCGATGTCGCCCTGTCCCGAGTGCGCATCGTGCGTGACGTCGATTGGGCGCCGCAGGACGAGGGTCGAATGCCTGAGATCGTTATTCGTTTGCAGGGAGTCCAGTGGCAATCGCCAAATGTCGGAGGCCGGATGGACGCGCCCTATGAAACAGTTGAGGACCCGGAGTGGCTATCTCAACTGGTGACGGGGCGTTGCGTGGTCTGGGCCATCAGCAGCGTGCCTGACGAGGCCAAGGAGCTGGCCCATGAGATCGGATTGTTTTTTTCCGCCTTCGCCCCCGCAATAACCCAGGAGTACGGATTGGAACAGCTCGCGGTTGCCGCAATCGGCGGTGTCGTACACGTAGCTGAGCGGAAAGGCTGTTGGGGCTGTCCCGTAGCCCTCGGTTATCGCTGGACTATCACCCAGCAACTGATCCAGCAGCGACCAAGAATTGCGGAGATTATCTCTGATACCGCGTCGTAGGCGGTTGGTGGCGAGTTATTTCGTCTTACGGTAAAATGCAGGTGTAAACATTTTCCTCGCAGGGAACTCTGCGAGACCAAGTCACGGAGGACTTAGATATGGTTCGCACCGTTCCGAGTTTGAATATTTATCAAGAGTTTCTTCGGTCCCCCTCGGAATTGGTGGAGAACCTCCAGGCGGTGATCGTTGCACCCCACTACTACATTTGCCGTTACGCCAACTCCGAGGAGAAACCCCTGGGAGCTTTTGGGGCGTATACCGGCTCCGAGGTAGTCGGCAGTTGGCCTAACCGTCCCGCCGGCGCCGATGTCGATCTCACCGACGTGCGGCTATTCCTGGACAACGCTCTTCTGCGGTATTTCCACGACCCCTTGACGGACGCCTCCGTAATTCAGGTAGGAGACGTTACCAATAAGCTTGTCGCCGCCGATCTAGTATTCCGCACCGCCAACGGGTACACACGCAGCGACGCCTTCCGAGGTCGTGACGTGCAGCTCGGAGACGTCGTCAAAGTCACCTCAGCGGAGGGTGAGATATTCTGGAGTACCGTGGCCGGCTTTGACTATGACACCGTGGCCGCTTCGGTCGGCGTGGGGTCTGCGGACACCAATAACCAAGGTACGCTTGTTGAGGGCGCTTCCTCAACGGCTTCTGGGTTCACAGGTGTTGACATCGTAGCCGACGCCGCCGAATACGACGGCCTCGCAGCCGGCCACCCACAGGAAACCTACACCCTCACTTGCACGGAAGCGATGCAGGGCGGTGATCTGACTACGGCCCGCTTTGCCGTAACCACCGCCAGCGGCACCGATAACGTCGCCGAGATGGCTTTCTCCGAGGGCTCCGGCGAAGCTCATTACGTCGGCGCCAGGGGTCTGCTGGTGACTCTGACGATTACGGCTGGAGACACCATCGCCGTAGGGGACACTCTCGCGGTTACGGTGCGCCAAGCATTCACCGCAGGCGCCCTGACAGTTGAGGATGCTTCCGACTACACCGGCACCCGGGATCGTACCTACGTTATATCCGTCGTCGGCATCGATGCCACGACTGAGGATCCCATTGTCAATGTCACCACATCGAGGGGTGATGATGTTGACGGTCCCAAGGTGATACCGCTGGGCGAAGCCACTGCTGTTGGTAGCTACGGCGGTGTTATCAGTTTTGATACCTCGCCGTGCCCGGGGGATAAGTTCTATTTCTCCGCCACAGCAGCGGCCGACGGGGCCTGCAACACCCTCGTACTCAGCCGTTCGTTGCCCTCAATCATCAGCGAAGATATCGTCTCCAGTATTGGCGGCGTCGATTTCCCCGGCGGCACCCCGGCGGACCTGGACGTACAGCTCTTCATAAAGAAGAACGTAGAAATTTCGCGGTACTACGCCTACCCGAGCGAAAATTTCTCACCCGCTTCTTTGTCCCTGACGGTGCGGAGCGGGTTAACACTGACGGATTCCTCGGTTGCTGACGACAACGGAAACCTGATCAACCTTCCGGTGCTCGGCGGTTCGCTGTACGTGGATTACCGAGCCATACTGCCGACCTATGCCGCCGCAATGTCCAGCTTGGACGCCGCGGAGAACGTAACCAACCTCCTCGGGCCGGCAATTCCGGAGAATCCTCTCAGTCTCGCCGTATACTTGGCTTTGCTTAACAGCAACGGGCAGCCGGTTAACTTCGTAGCCGTTGAGAGCGATGACACCGACGGTTACGCCGCAGCGTTATCCTTGATACAGGACCATTACGAGGCTTACGGTGTAGTCCCCTGTACACAGGCCGCCGAGATTCAAACCTTGGTTAAGGCGCACGTTCTCGCTCAGTCCGCAGCATCTCGCGGTCGTTTCCGCATCGCTTGGCTGAACAGTGCCTCCTTGAAGACGGCCAAGGTCACGGATCTCGGCGATGACGACGAGATGCTGACGGCCCAGTTCAGCTTGGATCCCGACACCGCCGCGTACACCTTGGTGACCAGCGAACACGGCAACTTTATAACCGACGGCGTACGGGCCGGGGACATCGTGCGGTATAATTACGGCGTCGACGGCGACGGCGTCGAGTCTCTTGACTCCGCTATCGTTGACGAAGTTCTGTCCGAGGACCAGTTGCGTCTCGTCTCGGGTCCCTCGGTCGGTACCAGCGTTGAAGCTCGCATCGAGATCTGGCGTACTCGAAGCGGGGCAGAGGAAGCAACTGGTTACGGTGGCTTCAGCGCCGGCTTCGGGCATCGCCGCGTGCGCCACGTTTGGCCGCCCGTCGCAGAATTGGCCGACGGCACCACGGCTCCGGGTTGGTCGCTTTGCGCCGCTCTCGCCGGCTTGAGGTCCGGAGCTGCTCCGCACCAGCCCTTGACCAACGCGGAGCTGAACGGGTTTGCCGGCGTTTTGCGGACTACGCAGGACATGCGGGAGTCGGACCTCGACATCATGGCCTCTCTCGGTACCTGGGTCATTACTCAGAATCGCAGCGGCGGCGCCCTTTATACCCGCATGGCCCTGACAACCGACGTCAGCGACGCCAATCACTGGCAAGACCATCGGACTTCAAATAACGACTCCATCTGCTTCGGCCTCAATAACCGGTTGAAGGAGATTGTGGGTACCGTAAATATCACGGACAACACATTGGCCTTCATCGCCACCGAGATCCGATCCGCCGCAAAGTATTATCAAGCCGGAACGGCGTCTTCGAACCTCGGCCCGCAGCTCCTCGGTCTGACAATCACAGACGGACCGCGGCAGGATGCAACGATGAAGGACAGTGTTATTGTCGTAGTCGAGGCCCAGACACCTTACGGCTTGGACAATCTGGATTTGTATTACCGGGTCAGCTAAGTTAAGCGACGCCGCCACTGGTTACTAATAACGGCACCACAGGCATAGGAGCCAATTGACATGGATGTATTTGAGAGAAAAACAACCTTCGCCGGCGGTTTCAACGCCACTTCGACCAAGGTGGTATTTGCTGGTTTCCGCTCCGGCCTGTCGTTTGACACCGTCGGTTTCAACTACAATCAGCAGGTGGTTCGTTTGTGGGATCTCGACGGTGACGGCGGGTCCACCTACCTCGTAGCCGGGCCGGCCAGCGGTAGCCTGCAGATCGCCAAAACTATCGGCCCCCGCAGTCTGTCTCTGGAGTTTTATCAGCGATATTCCAGCGTTTGTCGGGCCTCGGAGAACATCTTGGCTTTGCAGGCCTCGGTGGGTTGTATCACCAAGACCGGGGAATCAGGTACGCGGAGCGGGTCCCTGAACATCGCTCTCAATGGTGTGGTGTTTGCCGGTATCAATCTGAATGTTGCCTCCTCAGATCCCATTATTCGGCAAGGCCTCGCGGGCACCTTCATTTCGCTGGAGTGGGATGAGCAGGGGGCCTCGCAAAATTAAGATGAAATAAAGCCCGGAGATCTTTGACCAGTCCCCTCCTTCTGGTTGAAACTCCGGGCGCCCCTCTCGTAGGTGCTTCTATGGCTGACGTAATCCCCGGTGATGGAGTCCCCACCTACAAGCGGCGAACCGAGGCTGACCCCGGCGCTGACTGCGGGTGGCAGGGACGAGACTTCTCGTCCCCGGGTCCCTCGATTGTACGCTGTCGAGTCAAGGCTTATATCAGCGGGGTTCAGGCCTACGTTGTCTACGGCATCGGGTTCGAGGATCGATGGGCCTGCGACATGCCGGCGACCTTGGGAGCTCTCGGTTATCGCCCCTATTTGTGCCATGCCCCCGGCACCCACGTACTCGTGTTATTCGAACGACCCGACGCTCCGTGGGGCGTAATCCTCGGAGCCACGCCTCGCATCGACACCGCCGAGTTTGACTACGGCGGCGACGCCCTGACTCACGTTGCCGGCATCGGGTTAGGTTACGATGCCGTACACCGCAGCCCCCTGCGATTGGACACCGACAACCCCGAGGGTCCTGAGTTCTCGAACGGCAGACCTATGGATACCGTGGCTGGGGATTATGGTTTTCTCAACGACCTCGGCGTCGGGTTGCACGGCGGCAAGCTGCAGGTGCAACTCCGCGGCGGCGCGGCTCAATTATCCGTTTCAGCCCTCGACAACGAGATTCATATGTTGGCCGAGGCCGTGACAGAGGAGACTTGGACTACCCATCGACGACTCTACTGCGATCAAGGCGAGGGCAGTGAGGTACGACTAAGTACTCCCTACCTGTGGGAGGGCCTCGGAGCGATGAACCCCGAGGAGCCGGTCTGCAACTATGAGGACATCCCGGCACACCCCTCCGCTGTTGAAACCCAAACGCAGGTGGAATGTTATGCCGCAAAGCATTGGGATCAGTCCGGATTGTTTCGTTACATCGAATTAGGGGGTTATCTTGCCGACGGCCTGCAGCATAATTGGGTGGCTTGCCCCATAAACCCCGGCGGCCTAGGTCGTCTTAGCGGTGTAGATGATCAGCTCTGGAAGGGTCTCGCAGAGACCCAAGTAGGCATTGACGGATTTCTGACCCTGCGAACCGCTAAAGGTTTGTTGCTGGAAAAAACGGTAATGATCCCTGTCCCCCTGGAACGGCATCAGCCTCACGACCCCGCCGGGGACGCCGACGACGAGTGCGATTGGGGTGCCCCGGAATACCGGGAAGACGAAGTTGATTATCAGTGGCCCGAGGATCCCACCGCGAGACAATCACTGGCGGCAGATCACAACGCGCATCGCACCTTTCGCACCAACTCGTTAGGACTGCGGGGCCACAGCAGGGATTGGAGAGTAACCGACGAGAGGGCCACGGCGGCGGCGACGGGAGCCCGGGAGGACTATTTCCCGAAACCGCTCGGAGAGGACTTCCGAGCCGATGAGCCGACGTCGCAAACACTGCGGGTGGACCACCGCAGGCCGCAAGTAAAGTATTACGCCAGCCGAGCCTTCGTGCTATTTTGCGACGACGGCTCCATCGTCTTTCAAGACGGCTATGGTTCCACGATCTCAATGAGCGGGGGCAATGTAGAAATATCTCCCCGCGGCAGCCTGGTCATGCGGCCGGCCAAAGATGTAGTAGTCATGGCTCCTCGAGACTTGGTCCTAAACGCGGGCCGCAACGTAGAGATTGCGGCCTCGCATGGAGACGTTCTTGCCAAAGCTGAGCGTAATATGCACCTCCTCTCCGGCAACGGCGGCACCGGTGGAACCTTGATAGAAAACAGGGTTGAGGACCCGCGAGGAGATAAAATCGATTTCGCTTCCGCCGGCTCCGAGAGTATCTCCTCCGGAATCTTGCTGAAGGCCAAGGGCGCTCCTTTAATGACTTGGTCCGCCACGGCATACCTGCGGAGTCTTATGGGGGAGCTGGTCTTGGACTCTTCCGCCGGAGATGCAGATGTAAATTTGATCGGGAAAAATGTTGTCTCTCACGCCGTGAATAGCGTTCGACACTTGGTCGGTGTTTCCCCCGAGCGGGGGGACGATATTTCCGCCGCTGCCACGTTGTCGCTCAGCGCCGCCTCGTGCTACGTCACCTGCGGCGATCTACAATTGCGGCTCAGCGGAGGCCTGACTTCAATTGTTTCCAAGAGCGGCGGCAAGCCCCGTTTATTTCTTGATGGCTCCCTGACAGCCTCCGGGGCCGTCACGGCCTCCGCTACAGAGATCCGGAAATATGAGGAGCGATCTCAGTCCCCCTCAGTCGCGGAGTTGAAGGAATCCGCTAACGAGATTCGTAACGGTATCTCCGAGGCCTTGAAGGTGTTACGGTCTCGCTCCTACGCCGTCGGCAGACCCGGTAACGCAGAGTTTATGCGCCACGTCTCCTTCAGTTTTAACGCCTCCAGTCGGTATGGTACGCTTGTCAAATTCCGGCTTAACGAGACTTTGTGGCAGGCATCTTTTGGGCAACAGGGCGGCGAAGTATGGGAACAGCCCGACGTACTGTTTCAGGGGCGGACCAAGACGTTGCCGTGGCCGGGCCGGGAGGCTTGGGACGCTTCGGAGAGTTATGGTAAAATGGACTTAGCGGCGCTGAAAAACTTGGACAGTCAGCACGGAGGACGGAAATCGGCGGAGACCTTTGAAGCGGTACCGCCGACGCCGGTATCGTTACGAAATAATTATCGTATCGATACCCACGGAACTTAAGGGACAGGTATGCCCTCGCCTGGAGGGGGATGAACGCTCAGGAGACAGAGCGGGTCTGGTTGGGCACCGAGAATTGTGGCACACGATACGTGCCGGAAAGTAGGGATTTATGGCGATCAACGGGTTACCCCTCAGGAGAAACACACCAATCGAAGAGGAGGCTGTGCAGCAACTCGTGGAGGGCTCTACTCCTACGGTTGCGACGGAGTCCCCCCCTGAGACCCCCACGGCGGAGGTCGAGGAGACCGTGGAAGAGGCTCCCTCAGCTTCCGTTAAACATTGTCAATTCTGCGGCCGGGATCCGGCGCAGCCGGTAAGAGTTGTACCGACCGATGAGGATCGGCAGGAGTTTACGAGGTATACCTTGGCCGGCGGCCGGTGGCAGAAAACCTACTTCGAAATGGGCGGGCGACTCCGTATCACCTTTCGGAGCCTCCGGCTGCGGGAGACGGATGACGTAAATCAGCAACTGGCCAAAGAACTGTCTACAGGCGCCCTGAACGACGTACGCGTGGCCTACGCGAGGCAGAACAGGTTGCAGCTGTCCTTCGCCCTCGTGTCAATCCTGGCGACAGACGCCGAGGACCGAGTACAAACAAATCGCACCTTCCCGCCTCCGACTCGGGAAGATTTCAGGGCCGAGGATACGTGCCTTTGTGTTCGTCGTGATGAGAGCATTTTTGACGAGGGCGAAGAAGGTATGTCGGTAGCGATGTATGATCTGATCTATCGACGCTTCATCGAGTGGGACACCCTGCAACAGTTGCTTATGGCAAGGAGTGTAAAACCGGATTTTTCCGGGGCGACCCCGTCTGCGCTATGATGGTGGTCGCTGCTTCTCGGGGGTTGTTGAAACCTCTAAAGCTTAACGACACGAGAGGGCGTATTCGGGAAGCCCTGTTACTCCGACATTTGCGTCGTGAAAGCTTGATTGAAATAGACAAGCTCCTTTACATGAGAAACGTTCAGGACGCATCGGCGCCGTTTGCCAGCAACGAATACCGGGAGCAGCGCGCCGAAGTTCTCCAGAAGACAGGGTTGCGGTTGATGGGTTTGTATCAACCCTGGCTTGACGTTGAACAAGAGCTAAAACAGGCTGAGCAAGATGCTTACCAACGAGATTTGCAGACGTGGGAAAGTAATTGGGGCCGTATGGACGATCCGGAGATACTGGCGGAGACAGCGCGTCTGGCGGAGGCGTTAAAGAACGGCGTTGAATTCGGGCTGCCGGAGGGCTTTATCCGTGGGAGTGAATGATGCCTTTGGAAATCCGTATTATTCCGACGCCTCCGGCCCGTGGGCGGGGAATCTGACCCCCTCGCATCTGTCGCCTCATATGCTGCCGGGCGGCGCAAATCCCTGGGTTCGGGACCCCTTTGACGGAGGCGCCAGCGCGGGTCAAGCGGCTCTCGGACACCTGGCCAACTCGCCGATCTCCGCGATCATCATGCAGATCAGCTCCATGCTGGGGCATCCGATAACCCCGATGGGCAACAGCTACGGTCCGGCAGCCACGGCAATGTACTACAGGCAGCAGCAAGATTTGGCTTCCTTGCAGGGCATGACACAGCAGATGGACGTGGAGCAGTTACGAGCCATGCTGGCTCGAATGACTGGCCCTCTGATGGGAGATACCGTAGGCGCTCCCACCGCGATGGCTCAGGCCGCCTTGGGCGTCCTAAACAACCCCGCGGTATCCGCACTGGGAGCACAGAATGTAATCAACCGCTTCGCAAATATGGGATTCGGTGGTACCAGCCAACAGATGGCTAATGCGATCTACAGCGGCACACGGCACCTGCAAATGACTCCGGAGGAAGTCGGACGCGTTACCGGCGTTCTGGGAGGAGCCTATATGCCCTACACGGACGGCGGCGGTCTGTCGGGTGTTTCGGACCGTGTTTTTACGCAAGGATTGAACCGAGGCGAGATAGGCGAAACAATCGCCAGCATGAGTCGTAACTTCGTGCTCGACTTCGGCATGAGTGACAGCGGAATGGTTGAATTTTCCAAAAAAGCCAACGCTATGGTCAGCAGTCTGAAGGACCTATTCGGCCGAGACAAGCCCATAACGCAGCTGTTCCAAAACCTCCAAGAGCTGACGCAGGGTGGTTTGCAGCATATGGATGCTTCGCAACTACAGGGCTTAGTGGATCGGCTAAAAAGCACTACCGCGATTAACGGCTTACGACCGGAGCTGATGCTGGAATCTGCCCGGATGAACGCTATGTTTGCGAGGCAGCTCGGGATGCCCGGCGTGGTGGGCGTGGATATCGCAACAGATATTGCCAATCAGGCCGGCGGCGTGATGGCTGCCAGGTCGCACGAAGATGTATGGGGGCAGTGGGATTACAACGAGATGACCAATTATCTCACCATGTCCCGCCACGCGATGTATCAGTCGCCAGGGATGTCCGGCGCCGGCGGTGTTCTCCGGTTGGCCCGGAGATCGAAGAATGCCGGCGTTCAGGAATTGGCGGCAAAGATACGTAACGGACAGTTGACAGACGAGGATATGCAAAACCTGAGCAACCCCACCGCCCTTGCCGAGAGATTCGGGCAGGAGTTCTCGACCTCCGAGGCGGCTTCCGCTTTCTTTTCCGATCAACTCTCAAACTCGCAGTATTTTGAGCACGTCGACACCTCCGCCATTACGCGAGGGCGACTCCGGCAATCCATGGCCGACGCTATCAGTCGCTCCTCTAGTTTGATTAACTCCATGGCCGGTTCTTCCCAAGGGGATGTTCGGAATCGCGCCACGGAATTAGTGGCGGCAATTAATGGCTCCTCCTCACAGGATCAAGAGGGTCGTATAAAAGCTATGGCGGCAGTGTTGGGGGACGACGTCGGTCTGGCTCGTGAAGTCTGGGAACAGAGCAGCACCTTCTTGCGAGGCACATCAGGAATATCGCAATATGATGCTGCCAACATTACTTCGAATGCTTCCGCCAAGGCCCAGGAGGCTCGAGCGGCTCAGGCCGCTCGGCTGGCCGGCATCGAGCAGGTTATAAAAGCCACCGGCGTAGGGGCCAACGGCCCCTTGGGGGAGCGGATATCCTCGCTCCTCGGTAGCACCGCCCCGGTTTCCATGGACCAGTTTCTAAAAGGCGTCTTCGGGGCTCCCGACGCGTTAGCTATGCAAACGCTCGGTAAGGCCTTGGGCAAAGATTGGGCACCTTCCGGGGGCTTGGGTCAACTGCACGAGGATTTCACGGCCCTGCACGCCGCGATTAACGAGTACGGCGCCGACTCTCCCGAGGCCAAGGCTGCGGCTGAGAAATATAAGAGTACCTCGTTTACCGTTCTCGGTGAAGGGGGCGAATATAAACCGGAAGAATATAACATCTTCGCTACCCGCGGCGAACAAGCGAGGGTTGAAAAAACTCTAGGACATCTGAAATATATAGAAGAAAACTTCCCGGAGCGACGACAGCTGTTGAAAGAGCAGGTCGGAGGGCTTCGCCGATTCCTCGACAGCGACGCCGGAGGACAGTGGCTTAAGAGTCGAGCCACGGTATTTGCTGAGCGATCCGGGATGTCGTCCCAGGAAGTTTATAAGCAACTCCTGGCGGACCTCAAGGGGCTCGACGAGGTGGCCGGCAGCGATCACGAGATCGACGTTACAGAGACCCGGAAACGCTTGACGGCGATCAACGAGCGTTGGGGCGGCACGTTAAGTAACATTCTTCATCAAACCGCAGATGGTAAGTTGGTGGTGGACACGCGAGGCACCCAGGTCGCTGCTCAATCGCTTGAAGGGGGTATGACGGCAAACACGGTAAGTATTCGAGCCGACGTAGTCCACGTAGAGGGCAAAGAAAAAGATTCCGCCAGTTCGCCGACCCGGCAGCCTGGGCCTGGGAAAGATGAAGCGGAGACACTGCGATGAAAGTCTTTTATGACAATGTCGGCAGACTCGCGGTAGTCTCCGGAGGAGCTCTGCCTGCCGTGATCAGTGTTCCCGGCCTGCGGGCCAACGGTGTTTTGCTGACGCAGGTCTCCTGCAGTCAAGCCGCGAATATACAGATTCAACCCTCCTTGGCTCGAGCGGTCTTTATTTACGCCTACGGAGATCGAGTGGGTCAGATGAAAATATCGGGATCCGCGTTTGTGGGTCAATTCTGCGGCGACGGCGGCCGTGGCTCCGCTATGGACGGTGCCAACAGCATCCTGCAGTTTTACGCCACCAACAGAGTCTCCGCTACTATCGCACCGTTGGTGATCACGATCGGAAAAACCAGCTTCTCCGGTTTTCTGCACGGCGTGGATCTTGGGACCAGCGACCCCACAACACGCGTATTCCAATGGTCTATGTCTTTGGCGATGCTTCCGAATTTTGACGGCCTGATCGACCGAGCCAAGCAAAACCAACCCGAATCCTCGGAATCACCCAGCTCTGGAAGCTCAGCGGCTGGGTCTCCGTCTTACGGGGGCGAGATGACCTCAGCGGCTGGGTCTCCGTCTTACGGGGGCGAGATGACCTCAGCGGCTGGGTCTCCGTCTTACGGGGGCGAGATGACCTCAGCGGCTGCGGTCGACTGGAAACCCCCGGCTGCTAGTGTTGGATCCGGCTTGTTCACTTCAGCCCGGCTCCCGCTGTAAGCGATTAATTGAGGCGACTATGGTAAATCATCTACGAACACTGTTGCTCAATAGCAGTGCCGCGTCGTTAAACACAGATTGTGACTGGGCTCAGTATGTGGATCCCGCATTCCGACCAGTCTCTCTGTCGCCGGCGATGCGGAGCACTTGGCGGATACTTTTTGGCAGCGGTCCGGACAGTTGGTCGTTGAACTGGTCAGCGGCTCGGTACCTGAATATTCTGCACCTCTCAGAACTGTCTTCCTTCGTAGGGTATTACGATTCTAGGCTGTCCTACCAAGCTCCGGTGTTGCTCGACGATTCTCTACCCCTTGCCCTGTTGACCCCGCTCGACGGTGCGAGCTCCCCGCAACTTACCGGCGTGCCCGCCGAACACTCCGACGGTAAAGCCTACAATGACTTCGAAGTTCTTCTCGTCGGCGGCGTAGTAACCGTTCAGGACCTGATCCGCGGCACATCGACGTCCGTTCCTGCCGGTGCGGCGGGTGATTGGTCAGCACCAATTGCCGTAGCCCGCAGCGGCCTGCATATCCGCGTGCCTCTCGCCGCAGACGGCGCTTGGCGAGTAACAACGGTGGTTCCTGTGAGTCAGAGCATCGCGGAGATCCTACAGAACTTAGAGAGTTCCTCCGGTCAGTGGTATGGAGAGCTGTTTGCCTTGCGGTCCTCGGAGCCGCTGTCTACCTTTCACTCCTTATGGTCAAACAACAGATCCGACGCCCTGAAATTCGCGGCCTTTCTGCTGGCGTGGGTTTGGCGGGCAGAGGAGCTCCGCAATGCCTAGTGTTCCTCATTACGCCACCGATGTTCAACTCTGGCTGGTGGTTGATGGCGCCGGCGAAGTTCCGGTCCGAGATATCAAATTACGGTTCGCCGTCAACAGCATTCCGACGGCTACGGTAACTCTGAACACCGGCGTCGACGCCGCAAACCCTTCTACTCGATCAAAGGCTCACGAGCTGGGGCAAAAATTGTATCGCGGTATGTCTGTAAAGATGTATGTGCAGCTCACCGGCCAGGCCGGCCCCGATCAGACGTGGCCGGGTACGCCGATCATGATTTTTGACGGCTTTATCAGCTCCGCGGCGCCGCAGATCGGTAACGGTTTGGGCGTCTCCATCGGTCTCGTGCACTGGCTCGATAAGTTGGATAGCACGCACTGGTTAAATTCTCTGATGGACCCTGCAAGCGCCGAGAATACCTACAGGCCCTACGGTTTCCGGGGGCAGGCCACGGCCACCGTTAATAGTGATGTGCAATGGAAATTTTCGGCCTACCAGGATTTTTGGGTCGGAGCCATTAAACCGGTGCTACTCGAGGTAGCCCGTTCTACGTCAAAACAGTCTCAGTTCTCGGCACAAATCGGCCGAGTCCACGAGTCCGGCTACATCAAGAATCTAGTGGGTTACGAGGCGCCCAACGCTGCTGCTGCGGCGGTACTGGAAAGGATGGATGATGCGAAGCACATCGCCATCTCGCCTTTACCTCTGCTGAGTCAGGCCGGCGTCAACGCCGCCGTCATTCGGGATTTCGACGCCGGCTTGGGGCACATCCTCTGGAATCAGGAAGGATCTCCGACACTCTGGAGTAAGATGCTTCGTATCGCTGGCGCTACGATGTGTGCCATCGTACCTACCGTGGAAACCGCCGCTTTCGTTCCCTGGGTCCCCGCTCTTGATCGGCATTGGCTGGAGATCCCGGCAAATGAGCTTTGGAGTCTCTCTCCTAACGCCAAGTTGCCAAGGGGTCTGCGGGGCGTGATATTAATGAATGATATTCCGGCCGTCTTCGGCATCTCCGCTGGGCGAGTGCCGGGAGTGGTCGGGTTCTACGACATAGCCGCCGACCCCGCCATCCCTGCCTCGCTGGTGGGGGACAACCCCGGGCAGTTTCTGACTCAGAAAGCACACCCTTGGCTCACACCGCATCTCGGCGGGGATATGTTACGATCCTTAAGCCGTAATGCCCTGGGTCCCCCGCAGGCCTCACAGATGGGGGATCAGAGAGCGGCGACTCAAGCCAAAACCGCCTATAAAGAAGCGTTTGCTAACCAACTGGCCAAAGCAATTTATATGGCCGAGGTTTTTAAGTTCCGGCCCTTGGCGGCTGTTACGCGTTTACGTTTCGACGTCTGCCCCGGTTCGACGGTGCGTATCGTTGGCGGTAACCCCGACTTCGACGTACCAGGGTATACCGCGGAGGGTTGCTTGGCGAGTGTAAGCATCGTACATGTCACCATTTCCGCAGACGAGGGTTGTCGTACCGTCCTGGAATTAAGCCACCTGCGGCTCGCTCACGAGACCTGTTTTTCTTTAAGCGATAACCCATTTTTTCAAACCTCCTGGGCCGGTTCCCCACTTGTTAACATCCCCGGCGTGACGCCGTCCTTTTAGGAACGTGGTACAATAAGACTATGGAACAGGATTCGAATACAGCCTTTTCTCGTTGGCACAAGAAGCCTAGTCCTGCCGGCATGCATTCCATACTCTCGGCAACGGCCCCGGATATAGATCGGGCGATCCGAAGTGCCGGCGGTCAGGTTAGTCCCTTGACGAGGGGGTTGGGACGTCGTATTGTGGCAGAGGCAGCTAAGAGCTACAGGGCTGACTCGGGAACGCAGTTCAGGTCTTGGGCTCAGACACAACTACAACGACTCGTCAGGGATGTCCGGGGCACTAAATTTACCACCAAGGTCCCCGAGGTACGAGCTCGTGAGGCGATGCGGGTTAAAGACATTGTGGCACAGCTTGAAGCCGATACCGGTTTTGAACCCGCCGATTCTGATATCGCGGATCGCTTAGGCATCTCCTTGAAAAAAGTGCGGCAGCTGCGGGCCGGCTCCGTGCCGGAGATTATTAACCAAGGCGATAACGACGTCGAAGAAGAGTTAACCAACGAGGGGCTTCTGCAGGATATGGTTTATGCGGATCTGGACAGCCGCGGCAAGGTAATCATGGAACACTTGACCGGTTATAACGGCGCTCCCGTGCTGCCCGCCAAGGAGATAGCAAAGAAGCTGAAAATTTCTCCCGCGGCTGTCAGCCAACGACTTAATACGGTTCGACAACTATTGGCAGAAGCAGGAGTCGCCCTAAGTGCCTGAATTGTTCGAAAACTTCGCTCACGCCGCCTCACAACTTCGGGCGAAAGCCGAGAATGACGTGGCCGCTCTGTGCAACGAGGCCCAGCCGAGCTGGATCCGATTTTCAGACGAGGCTCCCGTAAGTAGGGAGGCTTCGCTGCGGGGTTTGGAGAGGGCTGAGATAAATGAACGATTCAAGCAGGTGGTAGAAAAGGCGGCAGAGACGGAGGAGACGGCGGGGTTAGTCGCGGCAATCCAACACGACTTCTTGGCGGCCGTCACCCGAGATGTGCTGCAGCGGCGACGGCCTCGCGTGGGTCGGTTAATAGCGGCGGCTAACGCGGCGAATCGATTGGCGACCTGCAATACGGCGATAAATTATATCAACGCGATCATCACCACGAGGACGGCGTAAATGCAACCCGTAGATTTATACTTGCTGGGTGAGCAGGATAATGGCAGGTTAACGCTGCGGGTCAACCGGGACGCGCAAGTTTGCCGAGGCCCTGCAGCGGCGGCGCAGAAATTTATCGCCTGCCTACTGACGATTAGGGGCTCCGATGTTTCTGCACCACACTACGGGTCGGATTTTATGAGCCGATTAACACAGGGGCAGTTGCGAAACGAGGCTCAGATAACGATGGCTTTTTCTGCCGCAGCGCATCAGGTGATTAGTTATCTACGAAGTTTTGACGCCCGCAGTCCTGAAGACGAACAAATCGTGGGAGCGGATATTGAGGATATGCAGCTTGCAGCGGACTCCCTGACAATCCGGGTTCTATTGTGGACCGCGGCAGGAGAGACTGTTTTTACTCTCCCCTTCAACTTGTAAGGTAAGAGATGACAGAGATATCTTTCGCAGATCTTGACCCGCTCGCCGTGACTGAATATGCCGAGTTTCTGGCGGAGAAACTCAGGGAGGTCGACGATGAAGTCAGCTTATTCCCCGGCGGAGCCATTTACGAGCTGGTGCTGAAAAAAGCGGCCGCTATGCATCTTGTTGAAAACGTATCTCTGACTCGTTTGCGAGACTATTGGAACATCCAAGCAATCAGCCAAGCCCCCGAAAGCGCCGACGACGCCGTCGTTGATGCCCTACTGTCAAATTTCAGAGCCGCGAGACAGCCAGGCGTAGCCGCCACAGGGCTCGTTGAGATTATCCTGAGCCAGGAGCACGCCCTGTTAATCTCTGCCGGCACTCGTCTCACGGCCGCCGGCATTACTTTTGCTACCGCTGCGGACTATGTAGTGGTTCGTAGCGAGGCCGATAAGACCTCCGACACGGATCGGGTGCTTCGTAGCCGCCCCGATGGCCGGTACTCCTTCCAAGTTCCAGTAACCGCGGTAACCGCGGGGGTTGCCGGGAATATCGCGATCGGCTCCTCTTTCGTCGTCAGTCCTCGTCCTATCTTCTTTTCCGACGCTGTTGCGGCCTCCGGTTTCAGTAACGGAACGGCTGCGGAAACCAACACTAGCGTATTAAGCCGGGCAACGCAGGGGATGACCGCCGCTGTTCTCAGCTCTCGGGCCTCGGCGGCCCGGCTCCTTCAGACTTTAATCCCGAGTACTCAAGCAGTTTCCGTAACGGGCATGATGGATTCTGAGCTGACAAGAGGTCGTCGGTCCCTCTTGGGTTTCAGCGGCGGAGGTCGTGCCGACATCTACTTACGGTCGCAGGTGACGTTGGATATTCTTCGAGTCACCCAAACAGCTGTTTTGCTGGACGCCGCCACGCATACCTACCAGTTGTCATTGGGACGGGATGCTGTAGCCGGAGCCTACGAGGTGGTGGCCGTTAAAAGTCCTGCTGCCGATGACGGTACTGACCTGTGGGCCGACAACCTGGGCATCACCTCAGTTGTCTGGTCACAGGATCTTTCCAACCTCCTATCCCCTCCCGATATTATGACATCTGCCGAGGCGGCTTTTTCCCGGTATCAATCCGTCGTGGTGGAGTTTACAGACGAGTCCGACGCCGGCACCTACAACCTCTATCTGCGGCGACTGCCAAGCATCGATACGGCGCAAGCGTTTTGTAACGACGAGGCGCACTCCGATCCCCTGGCTGACTGGCTGGTAAAGTCTCCGGTTCCCATACTTGTTACCGTCGGCCTCACAATAAGACGGCGAGCCACTGCGACCGTTGATCCCGACCGCGTCGCAGCCGGCGTTGCCGCGGCTGTTAATCAGCAGTCATTTGTTTCCGAACTTAGCGCGAGCACCATAATCGACGCCGCCGCCGCAGCCTTACCGACAGGAGCTTACGTAAAAATGCCGATCAGTTTGTATGGGCGGCTCATTCGCCCGGACCGGTCCGAGCAGCATTTAAGAAGCGCCAATAGCCTGGAGACCCCGAATGAGCCGACTGCCGGCGTCTCTGCTAAGACGGTGTCTTTCTTCTGTTCTCCCTCGGATGTTGATGTTTCAATCGAGGTTATCTAATTAAGGTGCGCCGGGCGTGGCCAACTATCCGGTAGACAATCAGGACGCCGTCCAGCGAGGCCGTGAGGTGCTGTCGTTATTCGGCTCCTTCTGGATATCCTTGCATCGAAATAAAGATCTTTTTCAAGCCTATGGTCGCGGTCTGTCTGAGCTGCTGGCACAGCGCATGATGGACTTGGTGTATTCAATACAGACCTTATCCCGGTTTTCTGTGCCCGTGTATCGAGCTATGACGTGGCGACGCGTCGCTTTCACCGAGCAGGGGCTGCAGCGGAGTTTTGCCGGCGCCCTTAAATATGGTGACGGCCTCGTGTACGGCATCGCCGCCGAGGACGTCGCCGTTTATCTGTATGGAAACAGGTCCCCCAAGGAACCTGCGAAACTGGATGTCGATAACCTCGTGTCGATCGGGGCGTTAAGCACCTCCCCGGTGGGCGCCTCCGCGATCCTCGCTGCCGGCGTCGACTTCTGGGTAGCGGACGGGTCCTTAGTATTTCGCAACAACCCCTTTAACGACCCCCGAATGCCCGTAGTGGATATTATCGACGACTCCGGAGCTGTCGTTGATAGAGGACTCGCCCTGTGGGGCTACCACTGCGAGTATGACGTTCGAGACATCGCTAATCGCTACGGCGCTCTGGTCGGCTTATCCGCAGCTTCCAGCGATGGGTTTAAAAGGTTGGTGAATGCCGCCATCGACTCTCTTTGCGACGGTCCCAGCCTGGGCGCCTTCCGAGAACTACTATACGCCTGGGCCGGTGTTGAGGGTTCTCGTAGCGACGGGGAACGGGTGCTCGATATCGCTCGACTGGCTACCGGAACTGTCGTGGTTACCGATCAGCAGGCCTATTGCTTCAATTCCGCCGCCACGATCCTCGTCGAGGTTGGGGACGTTCTGGAAAAGGGGCAAGCGATATGTGACGCCGTACAACTACTCCGAACTCCGCGGGAACTCCGTCAGTTGTCCGGCCTCTGCGTGGATTCCCGACTGGTTGACGTTGCTTCACCTATAACCTTCCCTAACGCAGATCTACCGATCTCGGTTTCTACGGCAAAAGGCCGAATGAAGATCAGTTGTCAATTACTCGGGCACCCCGCAGTGATTAGAAAGTTTTGGGCCGACGTGCACGATCGAGGCGTTGGCGGAACCACCTTGGCAAACACCCTTGACCTGCGAGAGTCGCCGTCGGGGGACCCCGCAATTACGGATATCCCGCAGACCTTAAACCCTCTTGATCTCTTGGTATCTGAGATGGGGGGTTCCCTGCTGGTGGTACGCGTAAACCTCACTGCTTTTGCTAATTCAGCCCCCCTTCCCTTGGGTGATATTATTGCAAATATAATACCCGCTCGTATGGCTTGCCTCATGCTTGTTGAGACATTGAACAAAACCGAGTATATTGACCTTAGCGACGACGGCACAGAAACTCAGGCCGGGGCCGTTGATTCCGTTGATGATTGGATATTCACGGAGGCCGGCACAAACGATCTCGTTTATGGCTCCCTCGTCGGCAGCGACCCCGGCCTCGACGACGATGTAGTGGCGTGGTATTTAAACAACCCGTGCGGGAGCACATAGCTTAAGGAAGGATCCGTGTGTCATGGATGACCACCGCGATCATCTCGCTTTAACCAGCATTTCCGGGCAGTTGGCGGCGTCGGTGTGGGTGCCCGGCTCACCGCTCCCTCCGGTGAGGTGGGTTGCAAACAAGCTACAGTATGGCCTCGGAGATGCCCTCGGCCGGTTGCTATGCCAAGATCTTACGCGAGCCCCTGTCGGTATGTATCTGCAGTTCACCAACGCGGCAACTTACACCCCGCCGAGCGAGGACGATATCAGTCGCGACGGCTCTTTGTTTCACGGCTCCTTGCCGGAGGAACACGATATACTCCGCGTGCCCCTGCTGGCTCTACCCACGAGCACGGCATCCGGCGGGGTATACAGCAGCAACTGTGTCAGTTTCATTGCCGCCACTGCCGGCGATGACGGCTCCCCAGGCCTGATCGACGAGCTACCTTTCACTCGCGGCCTCAGCCTGGTTGTGGGCGGTGGTGTTATCGCCATGCCGGATCCCGACGATTACACGCAGGATATTGTGCTTAGTAGAGGTTATTTAACGGAGGCCGGCCAGCTGGTCCGCCCCGACGCTCCCGCGGAAATTGCGGTTCGGTGGCAGATTACCATTAAGTGAGGTAACTCATGGCCAAGTGGCGAAGTGCGGTTAGAAGAATACGGGACGGTCAACCGATAGCGGCCGCCCATACGAATTTGCCTGTCGAAGATCTCGAATCGAGAACTTCGTATCTGCGGGACCTGTTAGAGAACTACCTGGCCGGCAGAGCGTTATGCCACGACGACGCGCCTCTCACAGACGCCGCCTTCATCGGCTGTCAAGTGTATTGGTCAGACGAGGATAATGCCTATGCACCAGCCCTCGCGGTCTACAGTTCTCCTGGCGGGATTACTACGCCGGCAAGTACAGCCTGGTTGCGGGGAACGGTAATCAGCAAGTCCGGGAATACCGGTCGCGTAGTCTTTTTCGGTTACGTGGATGGGATCGACATCAGCGGCGCTCTCGATGACGTCGTCGCCGCCGGCCCCTGGTATCTCTCCGCTGTTACGCCGGGGCATTTGACCTCCGTAAAGCCGGCCTTGGATATACCGGCCGTCTATTTGCGGTCGGCTTCGCAGTTTTGGGTGCAGCCGCTGGCAAAAAACGGTTTCGGCGGCACCGCGTACTATACAGCCGATGCCTTCGTTAACAGCTTAACGCCGACGGCCCCGTTGCGGGCCGTAAGCTGTGACACCGGCGCAGCTGCCACCAAGGGTGGCTTGGCGCTTAGCCTCGATGATTACATCGAGAACGTCTTAAGTCCGGAAACAGTCGGTTTTGCAGCCGGCCTGGGTACAACCGTTAAAGACGTAAGTCGTACAACCAAGGAAATTGGCCCCAACGTCGCAGCTGCTCGTGGCACCGGGCTGATTTCAATTGTCGGCAGCGGTTCCCCGGTAACAATCGATGAGCTTGTTTATCAGACCGGGGCGCTGACAGTAGGGGCTTCAACCGCTAACGCTGTTCGCGAAGGTGTTGCCGACCTGGTAGCCCTGACTGACGTAGGAGAAGCGTCCTACAACGATTTGCTTTACTACGTTATGCCGCAGTCCCGTGCTTCCAGCTTGCGGGGTCGTATCTCTCTGCCTCGCTTGAGCGCTCCAGATCCTGCTACGCTGACCCTGCGGTTCCTGCTGATCGGCCACGTCAACGGTGTCGCCCCGGACATCGCTTTCAGCTACCGTATCATACCCTACTCTACCGAACTGGCAAATCTGCCAACAGAGGACACCGGCCCTGAATTACTGGATCCGGGTGTTACGTTCCAAGCCTACCAGGCCCTCATGGTTTCCACCGCACCGATAGTCGTAGACCCCGGAGACTTGGTATTTTTCACCCTCTCCCGCGCCGTCGACGCCTACGCCGGCGATGTTGGCATTATGAATATTCGCTGGGAGATGCTGTTAACCAGCTGAGAGGATAGAGAATAGATGGCGGCGCCTCGTACTTGGAATCAGGATTGGTTGTGGTCAAACTCCGGTCGGCGATATCCGCTTATGGATGATGCCACAGGTCTTGACACTACCGGATCCATGAAGATCCCGAACAGCTTTCTTCTGGACCTTTACATCTCCCTGCCCAGCAGTCAGCTGCTGTCGCCGGGGGATTGTTATATTTCCTCCGTTTCCAGTTACACCGGGGGTTATGTGGTCATGGTGGCCAACAACGGAGCAGATGTCGCCATGTTCACGGTACCGGCGGCGTCTCACACGCGAGGCCGTACTTACGCCGTCGTTGCTGTAGATAGTTCCGGGCTGGCCTTGGGGCATGTGGCAGTCGGGGACTTAACCGAGATAGATATGCAGCCCCCGGGAGATTGGCTTTTCACGGCGGCGGCGGCGAGATTTCAGCCCCGCTGTGTAATCCCGACCGTAGCCGGCATTCCCGGTGTCCGCATTCGATCCGGTGGCGTTCTCAGCGACCTGATACGGTCCACCCTGGTGCTTGAATCAGGAAGGAACACGCGGCTCCGGGTGCAGGGCAACGAGGTGTTTATTGACGCCATCCCCGAGGAGGAGATGATTGCTACGTGTGCGGGAGACGGAGCCGTGGCCGAGCCGATTTGCACAATTAACGGCGTACCCGCGGGCGAAAACGGCAACCTCCTGTTAACGGGATCGCAGAGTTGCCTGAACATCGAGGCCGTTCAAAACGGATTGCGCATCTCGGATACCTGTGCCTCGCCTTGCTGCGGTTGTGAGGAACTAGATGTAATCAATAACGCGTTGCAATACTTAAGAAACGAGTACGCCACCCTCAACTCTTTTGCCGAGAGACTCGAGGAGACGTCTGAGAAGTTACAAACCGTAATGGCTGCGACCGCTTTGGGTTAACGGGGCAAGAGGTAAAGATGGCTGAAGAGACGGGTAAAATTATAGGGCCGTCCCCGCTGGTCGGTCCCTCCGCCGACGCCCCCCTCAAGCTCGACGACGCCACTTTGGTTGGTGCTTTTGACGGCCCCCCCGCAGCGGGGGGAACTTCGCTGACCTGGCCGGACGGGTGGCTGTGGGACAACCTACGACGCCCCTATCCTTTCCTCGATATCCTGTCCGATAACCGTGAATTAGAAGCCTTAATCGCGGACGCCGTTATTGTACTACCCGACCGCGTTTTAGGGGACGGGGAGCCGGTTACGCTGACATACCTGTCTCTAGATGATTTGGAATCTCCTGCGGTGCAATTTCTTCTCGCCGGCGAAACGCTGCTGACGTCGGGAGAAGACGGAGTCGAGTATAGTTATGAAGTGACCGAGAGTGGAGAGTGGCTAATCCTGCAATGGTCTTCATCAACAGTAGTGGCCAAACTTGTCTGCAACGTTACAGCCCTTTCGGCCTACCCGGCTTGGCCCGTAACCTGCGAAGCTGCCCTGACTCCGTCGGCGGTCATCCCCCAGATCGCGGGGCTCGCCGGGGTGTCGGTAGAGACAGAAGAGGGGCAAGAAAACATTACAGCCGGCCCCGTCATCCTCTCCGAGGGCTATAACTGTAGACTGCGAACACAGGAAGAAACGAGGGATGTCACGGGGCAACCGGAGAGATCCGTAATAGTCGATTTCGAGGCCGGGGAGGGCCTAGGCCGCTTCACGCGATGCCAGTCGAAGGACGATGCGATATATACAATTAACGGCGTTGCAGGCGACGAGCAGGGCCGGTTTTTCTTGACCGGAGATGACTGTTTCATCGTCCGACCCATCGTCGGGGGGTTGTCATTATATAATGCCTGTACAGCCTGCTGCGACTGCGAGGACATGGCCGCCAGTTATCGAGCCGCCAAGTTGTTGATGGATTCTCAGCAAACCACAATTGTCCCTAAGTTGTATAATTCCAGAGGTTACCTCTGGGACGCAGTCCGGGACTTTTATATCGTGCGCGGCAACGTCTCCACCGATGTTTCCGTGTTGTTACGGATATTTTGCCGCGGCTCCTACTCGCAGAGTGTGCAAGCCGTTGTTGTTAATCGCAGCAAGCAGGAGTTAGAGGACGTTCTCCTGGTCTTCACCACCTATACCGACAACGGCACTTCAGGAATATACGTTGCCGGTAGCGGCGCAATAATAGGGCCGGACGAAGAGTTTACGCTGTCGGAGTCCAGCTGTGCCTTTGGCCCGTTCACCAAGAATATCGGCACCGTTGCCGCTCGAAGCTGGCGGGGCTTCCAATACGAAACGCTCCTTAAGCCCTCCTCTCTGCGGGCAGACGCTATTACAGTCTTCGCCACAGTCAGCACCGCCTACGCTGAGGATATAACCGAGAGCTGTGGCATCGTAAAACCAGTTACACGAGAAGATATCAGTTAGCGGTTGAACCAATTTCGGAGAGTTTAGTGTCCGGCATTATTCGCATAGGTTGGATGGAGCGGAACGCCCGCCGCAGCTTCCCCCTGGAGGAAGCAGCGACCAAGCTATCCGATGCCGGCGAGCGGCTGCCGGACGACGTCCTGGTCAGTGCTCGCCTCGCGGTCGCTGCGGCGGGCGGCAGTAGAATCTGCCTCGCAGGTCTCTCTTTACAGCCCGCCGCGGTCTCCGCGGTTTTTGTGGTGACCGACGCCGCGATGACGGCAACTTCCGCCAGCCCTTTGTGCGCCGTTACCGTCAGCCGACCCGTCGTGCCCTTCAAGCCGTATCCCGTAAAAGCCTTTATACCCGGCGTCGGCGGTTGGCTGTCTTTCGGCCGGGGTGTAAATGAGCGACGAGGGCAGTGGAGATTCTCGGACCCCGCAGCCGCGCCCCTGATACCGTCGCAGGGCTCGATTCTCCGGAGTCTGCCAATCCCAGCCGTGACTCAGCCTTATACCTCCGGCAGGCTTACCGGTTTGGTAACTCTGCTGGGCCGCGGTGATTTAATCATCGAGGCCGCGAACCGGGGATCTCGCCGCGTTATCGTCTTCCGGCTGGACCTAAAAAAGAATCCGTACGCGCTGCGAGACTACGCCGGTCCCTGCAGCCGCAGGCCGGAGAACGGAGACTGCGGATTTCCGGGCATTACAGCCATCAACGAGGTGGTACCGGATGCCTCCGGAAATATTGACATCGTGGCCGACGAACCCGCATTAATCACCAGCCGCCCGGGGCGGATAGCGATAGATTTTAATAAAAGTTTACTGGAGGCCTGCGAGGAAAAGAAACGCATGCTCAGCCCCACCCCGGACGGGACGATACCTAATGCCGCCGGCGACTGGTGTGAAGAGCATTTGAAGTGGCGGAGCGTGCCAACGCCTTAATGCTGTCGCGAGGCTTGAAAGCGGGGATTATGTGACTGATGTAATTTTTCAATCATGGCGGGACCAGGTGCGGGGGAGCCAGTATCCCTTCGCAGACGTCGCTACAATGACCAATGGTGTCGATGTTATTCCCGACACCCTGTTCAGCGACTTAATCCTGCACCCCGTAGGCGGCGATGACGGTCTTTACCTCTCCGAGGTGTCTTTGCGGGATGTCTCGGTTACCCTGACCTTCGCGTCCCCGTCGGGACCGGTGTGCTCGGCTGCGTTTCGCCGTGGCAGCTACCCCTCACAACTACAGCTCACCGACGCCTTTGGGAGACCCGCCGGCCTCGCGGTTCTGAACACGATCGCAGCAGCTGCTCTTTGTTACTGGTCCCTCGGGGAACATCGTTTTACGCCAGAGGAAGCCGCGATCTGCCCCGACGTCGTGCTGCCCATGCCTGAGGTCGGTGTGCGGGGTTTCCTTCTGGAGAGCGGGGAGATCCTGTCGGGTAGTGTAACCTTTGTTGCCGAGGACGGCGTTTACTTTCAAAGTATTGACGCCGAGTTCGGCGGAGCCGCGTATACTCAAGTGCGGCTCGACGCCATGGGCGACCCTTTGTATCTCAGGCGTAACGCGGAAGACAACGAAGCCGTCGTCGACGATGGACCTTTTTTGCAGACGATTAATCAGCAGCCCGGGAGCAACGGTCACATGCTCATCTACTCCGGGGATGAGTTACACGAAGATTCCGTGGTGCGGATAACCTCGGGAACGTATGGATTGATGATCAAGTTGATTGGAACAAAATAAATGGCGGACTTGGAGTGGTACGCGGAAAACGCCTCACGGAGTTTTCCGCTGATAGAAAAAGCCGAGTTGGTAGAGACAGGCACCGAGTTGCCTAACGATCTTTTGCTTGATTTTGGCGTCACCTTAGGGGCCGTCGAGGCCAGCTCCTACACGATTTGTCTAACTCGCTGTGACCTGGCGGCGACGGGGGCAAAACTCACCTTCGCAGGGTCCGGAACAGAGTTCGCGGCGGTTATCCCCGGAGATGTTGAACGGGGTGACATCATTGAACTGGAAGCCGTCGAGGGGGAGGGATTCGGTTTCGTTGTTATCGGCTCCGTCTCCAGTCTCCTCGCTGCGATGGGGGAGGAGACCGGTTGTAACATTACCGCCGTTACCGGGGGCGATGCAGTTATCGAACCCAGCCGGGTTGCTTCCCTGTACGGCTTAGTTGTTAGCAGCGTTTCCCTGCGTCAACTGCAGCGGTCTCAGTGGGCGCCGCCTGGGGAGATTGCGGCGGCCCAGGAATATGAAACAGTGGCGGAGGAGTCCACCGGATCTCTCTATTTCTCAGACGGCTATAATTGCGAGGCGCAGCTGCGAACCGCCGATAATGCCGTAGTCCTGACCTGCGGGGTAGGTCTCGGGGAGGGGGAACCCCCCGCCTGGGACGATTTGGGAGAACCGATGTGCGGGGACCTGATCTCCGACATCAACGGTACAACCGCCTCCCCGAGTGGATTATTTACAATCCTCGGGCTTGCTGGCTTCCAGCTGGTTGCCGACGGCCCCAACAGGCTCCGTTTGACGGTTGCCGATCTGGAAACTTTATATTGCCAAGGCTAGAGAATGATTAACGCCTTTCGAAATAAACTTTGTTTCGGGGAAGACTTTGATAACCCCAGCTCTATAGATCCCCTCGATTACGGGTTGGAGAGCTGTGACGTACCCCTCGCTCCCGAGGGTCGCATCTTTCGAGCCATGAGTCTGGAAGCGCTCGCCGTGCCTCCTCCGCCCAAGGTGGCGCAGGAACTCGGGGTGGTCGGCGGGGTCTACACCGGCGTTATCACTGCCGTAGATCCCGCCGGAGTTGATGGACCGCCCTGCACTCATAAGTATAAAGCGAGAGACGAAAGCGGCATCTTCGTTATCAGCGACTTCACCGCACCCTCGAACCGACGTGATGATGTCGCAGCTCTCCCCGCGGCTGTCGGCGACCCCTGCCTCCTGGGGCTGCACAGGGCCGATCTTGTATTCATCGTTTTCGAGGCCCCGGTGTCCGAGGAAGCTGACGCGGAGTGGACTTGGGCTAAATCGATAACCGGGGAGGAGTCACTGAACAACGGCTGGAATACTGTCGCCTTAGTGATCTGTGTAGATCGGGATGGGACGGTGGAGGGTACTCCCGTCGAGGTTCAAGCCCAACTCTGGAATCAAGGCGGTCAGATTAGAGTTTCGGTAGAAGCAGATGACGTGCTTGGACTACGACGACGAGATGGGGTATACTACGTGGAACATGTCCCCAATGTTGGTATCTACTATTCGGATGCCCCCTGATGGCTTACTCCGTAATCCCAGTTGACGGCGACACCAAGCCAGGCTTCGCGGAGTGGAATGAAATCCGCGAGGCCATCCTCGAAAGGCATGGCGAGCTGTCTGACACATACTCAGTATTTGAAAGCGCCGATCCAGCATGGTTGGGATGTTTTGATGAGATAACAAGTGGGAGAGTTAATCATGTATACACCGTGCGATCTGCCATTACAGATTTGATGTTTGGGTGCCGATGGTACGATGAATCAACTTTGAAGCTCTATAGATACCCAGCTGGGGTTAATGAGATCGACCCGTTCTCCAAACTGGGAATTTCCCCGGCGTGGCCGCTGGCTACAAATACGCCGTTGGTGCATATTCATGTGCCCAACGATGCGGCACGCATGGTTGATTTGATGCGGATATTGCGGAGTGAGTTTCATACGCCGGGGGCGAGTTCGGATACGCTGGTTAACAATGTTTCGGCATGGGATAGCACCTTTGAGTCTTTAAGAGCCGCCGCATTTGGTGGGTTATCAACTCCGGGCCTTGAGACATTGGCACCACCGATGATGTTTGGTCGCAGTGGCTTTGCGTATCAGATATCAGACCCCCCTCATATGTTATACGAAGTTGAGGCCAGTTGTATAAAGACCATCACAGCGACTTGGCCTGGGTGGCCGGTCAGTAGACTGTACGAACGGGTGATAATTCGAATCGTTGAGCACGCCGATGTTAATTCTCCAACATTCACACCGTTGTTAAAGATTGGAAGTACGACTGTTGGGTCATTTAATGCGGGGATTGGGGGCGCAGTCCATGACATTGAAATTGATCCGGAACTTTTCCAGTTTGCTGGCGGAACAGCGTCGATAACACTTGAATTCCAAAATGAGACAGCTGATCCAACCGCATGGAGTGGCCCGCCGACAGGCTGGGACGGCATGCCGTTGGGCAGTGATTGGCATCAGGGCTGGCGGTGGGGAGAAGATCCGACAGCGTATGTATTCGTTAAAATCCCATGCAGCTACGTATCGGTATAGAGTCGCACAACCCGGGGAAGAAAATAATGGCCAAGGACGGCCCCACAACCGATCTTATTCTGCTGCAACGACAAGCCCTCGGTGACGTTGTCGTCATGACGGCCCTGGTGCGAGACCTGCACCTGCTTTACCCGGGGCAATTCCGGACCATGCCCAGCACCAGCTTTTCTAATGCTGTCTGGGCTTACAACCCGTATATCTCCCGGGTTCCTCGGCCGCCGGGATCTCAAGCTGTAACGATGCATTACGGAGAACAATTTAAGGCCGCCAAGAGTCGCAGGATGCACTTCATGGAGGGTTATATAGAATATTTTAACGCCGTTGTCGGGGCGCGTCATGACGTCAAGGTACGTCTCACTAAACCAAAGCCTGATCTTTATCTCTCCCGAGCCGAGGCTGCTGCTCCGCCGCGGGGCCTGAAGCGGCCCTACTGGGTTATGATGGCGGGCGGCAAGGCTGACATGCCTACGAAGTGGTGGGATCGATTAAGCTACCAAGCCGTGGTCGACGGATTGCAGGGACGCGTTAACTTCGTGCAGTGCGGGGGCCGATCAGATTACCACGCGAACTTATCGGGTACCGTCAACTTGGTGGGTAAAACAACGGCTCGAGAGTTTATTCAAGTCATAGCCCACGCGGACGGCGTGGTCTGTCCCATCACGGCCGCCATGCATATCGCGGCGGCTTTCGACAAGCCCTCCGTCGTCATCGCCGGCGGGCGGGAGATGTGGTGGTGGGAACATTACCCCCTCTCCACCTACTTACATACCATCGGGGACTATGACTGCTGCCGCACCACAGGCTGCTACCGAGCCACCACCACGCAGCGGGGCAAATCTCCCTGCCTGCAGCCCCTGCGAGCCGGTGCGGAGGGTAACGTTATCTCCGTAGCCCGCTGCATGCATGAAATACCCAGTGAAGCCGTAATCGCCGCCGTTGAGGAGTATTTATCGCCTTCGCCGCCCCGTCCTCATAGTTGGCCCATCCTGAGCTGCCCCTCCGTGTTTGGAACGCCCTCCGCGGCTGCTCCGACGATCACCAAGCCGCCGCTGCGTTCTCGGGGCTCCTTGACGATCTGCGCCGCGCTTTACGGCGGCGGCCCCGGGAATGAGACCTACCGCGATGGAGCCGGGGAGCTGGCAAGGTTTGAGGATCTGCACACGCGATTCCTCGACGGGCTGCTGCGGAGTGTGCCAGCCTCGGCGGCGTCTCTTCGTGTCGCAACCAATGACGTCTCCCCCGCCACCTTACATCTTCTGCAGGCAATCAGTTCGCGGTACGATCTTACAGTGTACGGCCCCAACGAGAACAGGCTGAAATACCCTCGGATGCGGGAGATGTTCTACGACCCCCGGAAGCCGCTCGATAGTGATTGGGTGTTATGGTTGGATGACGATGTCCTATTGACCCGGGAAGACTGGCTCGAACGGGTATGGGACGTCATCGAGAAGAATCCGCAGGCCCGCTGTTTTGGCCGTCTGTATCGAATCAACGTCACCGAGCCGCAGTTGAGATGGATGAAGAGCCGTCCCTGGTGGAGAGGGGTACCCTTAAGTATTGCCAAGGGGGCCTTCGCGGGGCAGGCTCGATTTATCACCGGCGGTGCCTGGGCTGCCCGGGTCGCTGACCTGAAGGAACTGGATTGGCCCGATGAAGGTATTAAACATAACGGCGGCGATGTAGCCTTAGGGGTTGCGATGCTGCAGAGGCGCTGGGAACTATGCGACTTCGGCCCTCTGCTGGACCAGCATAACACGCCGCGACGAGGTGTGTCTATGCCCCCGCCGGCCCTTAAGAGATATGGTACAATGAAGTCACGGGGCAAGCTGAGAGCCAAATACAGCGACAGAAAGCAGCGACTACGATGAGAATCATACTTGAGGAATCTTTCTACGACCTGCCCTTCGCCGGCGGCGCCCTGCTCGGCACCGTCGAGGTTCCCGCAATAGCAGAGCCCTCCAAGCTGCTCGTGGAAGTCGTTGCGACGCTCCCTGTCGGAGAATATCGGCTGGAGATTGATGACGAGAGAGGCGGCAACGTCACGCAACACTGTGCTGGGGAGGCACAAACCTGCTGGTTCGTCCGGGAGGATCACGTGGTGTCAGGGGAGGAAACTGTCACCGTCTCCCTGAGTAGAACGGACGACCAAGGGGAGGTTTCGGGGCAACTGCGGATCGGTCTCCTACATGAGCCGGTATTAACGTTGGCGGCAGCCCTGTCCTACGCCGACGGCACCTTGGTGGTCAGCTTATGGCTCGACAGGAACGGGGTGCCCTTGCCTCTTGACGCCTGGACTGCCGGGAACGTTGAAATACTCAACGCCGGCACCGGGGCAACGGTGGCTACGTATCTGGCCGCATCGGGCTTCACAGAAGTCGGTAGACGCCGCAGTTTCTCTCTCTCTGCTGCTCTCGGACGTTCTACGTCTTTTGTGGTCTCCGCGCCTATAACGGTGGGAGGCGCAACCTGGACAGCGTACGCCGGCTTCGGTCGACTTTAAGGAACAGGTATGGTTACAGAATATGAAACCGCGGCAACGGACGAACCCCTTGAAGAGACAGTGTCCCCCGGCACCCTTAGCGTTCGTTTCGGTGTCTCCGAGAATATCGACAACATCCCCGAGATGGCTTATAGGTTAACGGCGGAAGTCACGGATTACGCCAACATCGATCCGCACATTTTCGTTTACGAGTCCGTTCCGCCCGTAGCGGGGCGGCCGGAGCGTCAACTGCGGTTTGTGACCGTGGCCACGGCCCTGCATCTGTCTACCCTGCCGATCGACGAGGTTCAGGCAGACCTCGGAAATTTCTGTCGTCGGGCCTCCGTGGACCTTTACTTTCCCACCGCAGTCAGACTCGCCGCGGCGAGGGCTGCAATAGTTCGCCGCGTTCGGCTGTTATTAGAGAATTTGGAGTCGCTGGCACAGACCCGGGATGATGCCACCGTGGTCTGGAACTTCACCTCCCAACAGCAGAGCAGCGAGGGCGGGGGAATGATGTGATGCGGGAGCTATTCTTAACCAACAGCGTGGCACGTAATATACTTACTCTGGCTCCCATAGCCGGCCTGCCTGAGTTGTCGCCGTTGCGGAAACAGAAGACAGGAAAAGCCCCCTGTAGCGGTTGCGGAGACCGACGTAACCGCGTAACTGTTAATCAGCAGGAAAGGCTGGTGGCCCTCCTACCCACACTATCCTCCCGGAGTCAGCTCCTAATATTGGATGCGCTGAACGTGGATGTTATCAAAGGCTTCCCCGACTCCCGTGCATCTCGCTCCGTGGTTCTGATTTCCAGAGCTGCGACAGCTTAATTTACACCCCTTTATTGTTATAAATTAGTGCTGATGTTTTAGCTTCAGCGAGGCAGCGAACCGGCTCTGCGAGTTCGCTGTTATTCCATAGGTCGCAGAGAAAGGGGTTTTTCATGGTACTGCGTAAACACGAACAAGACACACCGATAGCGAGGAGAATTGCTGCGGCACAACTGAGAGGTGACTGGGCCACGGCCCGAGATCTTCTCAACCTTCTGTATGGCCGTCCGGCAGCAACGCCGCCGGACTCCACGACGTCGTCGGTTACGACTGCGGCTCAGGAGCCGGTAACCGTCTGACGTCTAAAAAAAACAAGCCCGGGGATCTTAGATATCTTCGGACTTGTTTTTAGCTATCCGGGAGCAGGGATAAGTAACGACCGCGGGCTGCGGACCAGTCCGCGGCGCTCATGTCTATTGACGTGCCCGGCATTCCTTGAAGTAATCCGGCTTCTCTGAGCAGGTAGCGGATTGTGGATAGTGCCGGCTTATGCTTCGTTAACTCCGCGAAGGTTTTGAGCATCGCTCCTGCCGGTATAGACACCGTTTGACCCTCCTCCTTGACACGGCCGGGGCTCATACGATCGACGTAAAAGAGCGGGGCCAAGCTACGATCCGTGTCTGTTGCGGTATTACCGGCCCGTCGGATATCTCCAGCGAATATTGCCGGCAGGCGATCCCGTAAAACCGCTTCAGCCTTAAGGAAGGTTTCGGAGGTCCAAGGATAACCTTTGAATACCTCCTCGAACAACTCCGGCGTTTCCACCGTCGTATCTCGGTCGCTCAAGTTTCGTTGCAGTCGGATTAAGCCGCCAACGAGCAGTGCCGGAATATGTTCGTGCGGGAACGGCTTCAGATTACCGCTGAAACAATTATCTATCACGGTCCAACCCCCCAGCCCCAGTTCCTGCCACGGAGTCAGGTCAGTCGCCAGAAAAAGCAGACTTTTTGGCTCCGGCGTCGCGAGATAGGCCAATAGATCTTCGCAACAGGGGGTTCGCAGATCTATCACGGGGGGTAGCAGATGCCCCGAATCCAGCGACGTTAACTGTTTAGCGTCAGACGGCGTTACCCAAGGCAGACCGAGGGCAGAAGATAGCAGATCAACGGCCTGACAGGCGACGTCCTCCTCACCGCTGGTTAAGACGATCACACCCTTGCTCTCGGCGCCTCGCATCTGGGCATCGGCGTTACCAAGCAACGTCAGGAGGACGGCCCACACCGCAGCTGAGGTATCTGTAGCCATGCCCAGGGCCGGGATCGCCGTTGTCAGTTTCGGGGCCTCCAGGTTCTGACCCGGTACGGCCCCTGCCAGATCCGGCAGCGGTCCCTCGGTCAGCATTTCTCCGTCCCGGACTATAAAACGAGGAAAGACGATACCGTAATCCGGCACATAACCGACGCGGTCGAGGCAGGGTACTATTTCTGGGTTATGAAACGCTTGGGCGACTGCGAACAGGCGACTGGACCAACGAGAGGCCACTTGGGGCAGCTTTCGATTCCTGCTTATCAGAAAGCGGGTGAGCCAGCCGAGCGTGTTGTTACGAACAGCTTCCAAAGTTTCCCGGAAGGGCTCTATGTCTCCTTCCACGCCTACGTAACCGACAAGATAGTCCGGTCCGCCGGCGACGGGGTGCTGTATTCTGTCGAGGTGAATCACAACATCGCTTATCTGCTGCGGCCCTCCGGGGGTTGCTTCAACCCAAGCGTCGTTGGCTTGCACCACGGCGGCGCCCTCCAGTACTACGCTATTCTCTCGTTCCGCCATCTCCAATATGTGGTTCAATCGGGTCTTATCGGCGCCTGTGACGGCCTCGACGACTAAACGAGCCTCGTCATTATCCAGGGCCAAGTCAATTACGGCTGATTGAGCTTCGTGGTCACTACGAGCCAAGAGCCATTGCCCTAAGGCTATCTCCCAAGCTTGGGCCGTCTTGAGCACCGTTCGTCGCCACGCCGCAACCCCCATCCGCCGCAACCGTATCAAGGGGTCGTCGGCGGTTATCTGGGGATCCAGGGCCACGGCTGCGTAGCCCGCCAACCGAGCTTGGTGAAAGGTGTCGATTGTGCAGGTCGAGGACCAGAAATATTTTTCCCGGTGTCGAAGACTATACCAGGAAGAGGCCAAGGTTCCGGAGTTCCAGCCAACCACGGAGAAGGGCTCAAGGCTATCGGCGTAGTGTCGACAATAGAGGTGTGAGGCGAGCTTACCGCCGGGGACACAGAATATGGGTCCTTCGGGGCTGACCTGGTCAAGCAGGCATAAGCCGACATCTATTTTATTGTCAACCTCGTTAAAGAGAGGGAAAACAACTTCATACTCGTTACCGCCGGCGTCATAAATCTGCAGGCTGCGAGGCCTGCCGACGACGTCACAACCGGGAATAACGATCATATCTCGGAATTTTCTACGCCCCGTTTTGAGCCGCCAAGGCCGCATTGCGGCAACAAGGTCGGGTCGCGACACATCGCTGAAAACCTGCCCGAGGGTTCGAGACAGAGTTTCGATGTCCGAACCGGGCCACGCTTGCAACGCTCGAGCGGCACCGCTGACGTGGCCGCTCTTACGCCGCAGGATTCGGCGCCGGCCTTCCTGCAATACGGCCATAACCCGATCCAGCGGATCCAGCAGCAGTGTCTGGTAATCCCTGGCCCACTTGGATAACATGCGACGCGGCAGCGCGGTGCGTTGACTTAATTCGTCCAACGCCTCCCGTACCGGGATCTCCCGAGCTGCGGCGTAAAGTTGCACACTATCTCGACTCATGCGACAATGTAGACAGTGGAAACGGCTCCCCCCGAGCGGGTCGGCAGAGACCAGCAGGTTTCGTGTTTGACAAAGAGGGCACATGACAGGTGCCGACGTATGCCCTCGACGAGCCAAGCCCAGGATGTCAATGACAAGCGGGGCGGGAACGAATTTATTAAGATTACTCGACACGGAGGCGCTCATGACCGCATCACCTGTGGACCAAAGGGAACCGTCTGGAGCACACCTGCTCCTGATTAACAGCGTACTAAGCCAGGCCGGCCTGGTCAACAAGAAGGCCGGGGAGCTTAACTTGGGCGGCGACGCTTTCCTGTTCGCCGACGATCATGCCAAGCTCTGGCCGCTCTCGACACGGGAGGAGTTTCTCAAGTCAGCGGCCAGCATTGAGATTCAACGCGACGTGATAGCGCCGCAACGCTTCAGCCGCCTCCAGGAGGCCTTAGACAAGGCTGCCAGTCTCCACGAAGCTCGCTACGACTGGGAGCAGGTACGGGCCGCCGTAGCAGGCGCGGCGGGCGAGGGTTCGGAGAAGCGGGCCTCGGCGGGCTTTGCTGTACCCGCCATGAGTCTTTACAGCCTCGACAACCCCGAGAGGGCGGTTGAGCAGTTTCTCGCGGATCGGGCCAGGCTGCCTTACCGGATGCGTAAAACGGCCGCTACGGCCCTCCTGAGCACCGGTGCCGCGGTGGACCCCGAGACACGGGATACCTTGGAACGCATAGCGGGCCTCGCCGTGCCCGACACCGACAAGATGGCCCGCATGTTGGCCGACACCGCCGACCTCATCGCTCGTAACCACCCTCGCGAGGCCGTAGAGCTCTTCAAGGCCGCCTCGCACGTGGCCCGGGTAACGAGCCACGAGGAAGCCTTGGGCCTCCTGGAGCCCGTCGTTGAGGCCCTTGACGTCTGGAACACCTCCGGTACCCCCGAGGAGGATCTCTGCCCCTTCGGTAACACCAAGGCCGCCGCGGTGGCGAACAGCTTTGTGGACCTCGGCGGCCTCTACCCGAAAGCGGCCCTTGCGACAATCCCCGCTGACGTGGTACCCACAGCGGAGGATGTAGCAGACGCCGACGGGTTGATTGATCCCGAGAAGTTAGAAGCCGCCTTTGCGTCTCGTAAAGTGGCCTCCGACGTTTTTGAACGAGTCATGCAGGGCTTCGGCCTGCGGGCGACGGGGGCAAAACCGGATCGGCGACAACCCGACGTAACCGACGAAGAACTTCGGTTGTGGGAACGTAAGGCGGCAGAGATCGGCGTGCCCGTGACTCGCGAGGGACTGGAGACGAGCTTCTCGGTACCCCTGCCGGCCGCCACTGTCGGGAAAGATTTGCAAACGCCCACTCCCCCTCGATAAGGAGATGTATGTGGCTTTTACCGGACTGGCTAAAGATCGTGTCGCCTCATTTTTATCCCGGGACGACGTTTTCGCTACCGCCCTGCTCGTATTATGCGTAGACGCCTACGGCGCCGAGTGTTTTGACTGGGAACTGGAAACGTTGTTTCAAGAGCTGGAAACCGACTTCGGAGTGACCTTGTCGGGGATTGCTAGGGACAAGCTCGCAGCCATTTTGACGATTATGACCACCGACGCCTTCTATACCGATCCAAACGTCTTCTGGCAGATCTGTAACGTGCTCTCCGGCTCTGCTGCAAATTTCGAAACCGGCAGTGATCCCGTGGACGGTGCTGAGTTGGCTTGGGCCGTAGTTGAGGCCCTTATAAACGATATGCAGGACGGCAACCTCCCGCAACCGTCCTTCTCCGCGGAGATTGCAGCCATGGCCGGTGCCATTCTCACCTCGGAGGGTTTCACACAGCCCCCGCAGATGCTGTCCTTTGCTCGAGTTAAGCCGTTGGAGCCGATGGATCCTCAGACGTTACAGGCGGCGATGACTCGGAACTCGCAGCTGACTGGGGATTTGACGGAGCAGATCCGAATAAGGCTGACTCGGCTGAACGAGCAGCTGCAGCAGCTTCCCCTCTCCGTAACATTTCAAGGACTTTCCGGTGGCTCGCAGAGAAATTATCTCGACGAACTTCTGTCGTCGGAGGCTCCCCGCGAGACTGCGTCTGCATAGTGGAAAGGTCGAAGCCGACGGTATCCTCAGTAGCCTGGATGAACTGAGCGTCGATCATATCAACCCACAGCTCCGTCTCGCCGGCCCGGCGAAGTAGATCTCGCAGATAATCGAGAAGCTCCTGCCGGGTCGGGTCGGGACAGCCGCAATGTGTTTTAATCACGCCAACCAGGTGCAACAAGGATAGGCGAGTTGCCTGATCCTCCGCTACCCGTAGTATTTCCCGCTGTTCCGCCGGGGACAGGGCGCGTATCGGGTTGGCTGCCCGTATTTCCCACGCGGAGAGAAAGAAAAGGGCCATCAGGTCCACCTCGGGGAGATCGTGATCCAGGTAGCCCAGCGGCACTGGGGCACCGCCGTCGGCAACTCCTCGCAGGTCTCGGGATTGACTGGGAAGAAACGGTGAGAGAGATCGGAGAATACGGCATTGGCAATGCCCAGCTCCGCCACGTGCTCCGAAAGCACCTTCTCGGGAAACCCTTGCTGCAGGGCTGCGATGTTATCTGCTACGATCATCGCCGTTACGGTACCGTCCCCATTACGACGGGAGTAACCGGGATTTTCGTGGATGCCTCGAATCTCCAGGGTAAGCGATTTCTGTAACTGCGTCGGCGCTACATCGCCGCCCTCAGCAGAGGCGAGGATGTCGGATACGGGGGAAGCAAAAATCGAGGGCACCAAGGGTTGTGACATTAAAAACTCCTTCCGTGGAAATGGTATGTTTTTATGATAACTCCAGAGAGAGCGATGTGGCAAGATTTTTTTCCGCCGCTTTTTCCAACTCAGCTATGCCCTCCTCGTCATCGACCAGCACGGCCGGCCGCGGGGAGAGGTCGCCGAGGTCTGCTTGGGGGTAGATATCGGCCAGCCTGCCGTGCTTTTGAGCCACGCGCAGGGCCGACCCCGACAACGGAATCGCAAAGTTGCGAACAACGTTGGGCGGGATACCGGGGAGGATATAGGTGCCGGGACGCCCGGACCAGAGTCTCCAATGTGCCACCCGAAGCTCCTTAACCACACAGCTTTAATATACATCAAATAGTTGCTTGCTGTCAAGGAGCTGTTAATTACTTTACACCGTCGCAGGTGAGCGGTTAATCCAAGGCCTCCCCCGCGCCGGGGTTATTGAAATTGGGATCCGTAATAATGCCCTTGCTGGTCAAGGTCTTCATGTAATTCGGCCACCGGTTGATGGTTCGGAAGTTTGTAAAGCTGCTGTAGATTATAGCCATACCCACGTCATCCGGCTGGGCCACTGATCTCATGATTCGATAGATGTTACGGCCATCCTCTCGTACCATGGTATCCTCGAACCAACTGTTGAGATCCAGGAAGGGGTTCCGCATCGAATCCTCTTCCCACCGAGGCAGCTGATACCGCATGAATCGCAACTCAAACGTCAGGAGTTGAATGGCTGCGGATCTGTTGAGGCGTACAAAAACGCGGCCGTCGGGGCCGCGAGTAGTTTTGGCGAAATAGGAAGCGTTTCCGGTCTCGAAGGTCCAGGGTGTCACCGCTCGATACCCCTCACTTTTCAGCCTCGCATCTTTTGAGAGACCCACGCCGCGGAAGTCGTGCCCGAAACCCTGACAGCGGAAGGACTGCATCAGGCGGCGAGCCCACTGAAACTCCTCGTCGTCGGTGGCCGACATCGAGAGACGCATCGCATATAAGACGTCGGTGATGCCGTTACCTCGGAGGCCGGTGACGGCAAAAGCCGTCAAGGAATCTCCCTTCTCGCCCCGACCGCCCCAGTCGATCCCGAGGCTGGTCATCAGGTATCGCCCCCGCTTCCGAGAGAAGGCTACCGCCTCCTCCAGCGTATTGCGATACGGCAGCTTACTGGCCCTCTTTATGATTTCGATAGTGACCATCTTGGCGCCGACGTCGCAATCCTCGCCGAGCACTTCGTTTAGTACCGTGCTTCGTTTTCCCTTCTCGATCTTTTCGAGCAGCTTATCCCATTTGACGGGATCACAGCAATGCATCGGCACGATAATCTGCGGGATATGCAGGCCGATGAATTGCCAGATGCGGTCCGGGAATTTATGAACCCACTGCCCCAAGTAGGTATTAATGGGCTTCCCGCACTTGGCGCAGACCAGGCCCTTCTTGCCGATCATCGCCATCAGGTCCTCGCCCATCGAGGGTATGCTCCAGTGGCCGCAGGCCTCGCAGGGCACGGCCCACTCGCCCTGGCTGGAGTCGCCCCACAGTTTGCAGATCGTGTTGTCCAACGTTTTCGGCGTGCCGGCGTAATTCTCGGTTTGCCACCGGCTGGCTGACAGACACTCCCGCAAAATGGGCAGGAACTCAAAGTTCATATCCTGCACTTCGTCAATATTTAGTTCATCGGCCGGAATGCCTCGTGCGCGATCGCAGTCATGCAGGGCGTAGGTGAAAATCGACATCGAACCGTTGGAAATGGTTTTTTGCAACACATTCCGCTCGCAACTGCTGTCAATGATGGCGTCACGAAAGGGGGAATTCTCAATGAACCGCTTGAAATAATTAGCGCTTAATCTCCGGGTCTGCTCATAAAGGGGCAGAACATATAATTGCTTGTAGTCCGGTATACAGATGTCCTTGGTCAGACCTTTAGCCGCGAGGTTTGTGGACTTTGACACCTGACGCCCGGAACGCAGCAGCGATTTAGCCGGCAGCCTGGTGTCGTAGAAGATCCGCATCATCGGATAGTGCTCGAGGCTGAATGGTTGACTGGGGGTGAGTCTGAAAATGAAAGGCAAGGCGGAGGCGAAGCTATTCTGTTCTTTCGCCTGTCGCCCCAGCTGTTTCATTTGTTCGCGAAGTTTGAGATCCGAGAGAGACGGGTCCGCGGGTTGGTCGGCAACAGCTAGATCTGCCTTGTCAGCACCTTCTGTTGCAACGCGTGGTACGATAGGAGTAGGCTGGGCTCGATGACGGGTCCTCTGAAACTCCGCGAATCTCATGGTGTCTCCCTATAAGATGCCAGCGAATCGTACCACAACTTGTAAGGAAAGGTCAAATGAGTATTACGCACGACAGCCAGAGGTTTGAGGAAATAGAGAATGACGGCGACGCCCGCGAGCGACCTCGGAGGCGATCTGGAATCGCCACCGGCCGCAGCCGGCTTCATTTTCAGACTCGTATAGAATCGGAACCAGGCAGTCGTCCCGAGGATCCCACACCCCGGGAGGAGTAAAGGAGTGGCTGATATGCAAGGTTGGCATATCATGGTAATCATCGGCTTAATTGGCGGTCTCGTCGGGTCCTGGGAGCGGATGTCAGTTGTTGATGCTCTCTGCGTCCTGGCCTTGGGCTACATCGCCTTCGTAGTGATTCAGGCTTGGCGAAAGTAATCGAGGTTTCATCGGCGTCACGGGGCGGGGTTAGTTTAATCCCGCCCCGCTTTTTTAATTTACTGCTGTCACGAGGTGTGCGATGTGGTTAATAATAGCTGTCTTGACTTTTTTCGGCGTCAAGTTGGGAGGGGATCTGGTTTCCCCGCACCGGCGACGACCACCAGGAGCGGGGCCGCAGGCGCCTCGTTCCGTTAATGTTCACGGATATCGAAGGAGATAAGCCGAAACACCCCAAGGGATGGGCCTTGGGGTGTTTCGCGGATTGCAGGCCGAGGACTCGGCTATTGAAAGGATAACAGAAATCTACCACATCTTGTGGGGAGCTGTCAAGTGGAAAACAAGAGGATTGCTGAAAACCGCTTCGACGCCTTCCCGACGAATGCGTGGCGCATCGGTGGCATGCTACGGGATAAGCGGTTTCTTAAGCCCTACGCAGCGATGCGGACGGCGACGAGGCTGATGCGACTGGGAATGAGTGCAGCTCTTGCAGTTACCTACCTCGAACTCCTGTGGGGCTCCGGAGAGGCCCTTAACAGGCGGGTCATCACCACAGAGTTGGCGGAAACCCTGGGCACCACCAGGCAGACGGTGCACTACCGGATTCAACAACTCTGTGTCGCCGGTCTGGTACTGAGACAGGCCTCCGGAGTTTATCAATTTTTGACTTGGGAGAGCCTTGAAAGCCGGCTTAGGGAGCACCCTAACATTTTTAAGCGAGTACGGGAGTAGTTAGGGACTTTCTATTATCCGTATCTAGCACATGTGGCGACGCACTGTAAAGTCTTGTGTTATAAACTGCTTATAGCAAGTTTCCAACAAAGTTGTAGGAAAAAAGTGCTGTGCAGCAAACTTTACACTTTAGGGTTATGTACGTAAAAATGGCTTTACAAAATGTCAGCAAACTTTACAGGTTAGTAAAAAGTTGCTGACACAACATATATATTGCGATCCGCAAGGCCCGAGTCGAGCGCCTCGTTCTTGCCGATTCAACCGCCCGCTCGTCCCGAACTTCAGTCGCCCAGGCGACCTCGGTTCTCCTTGACCCAGACGCGCACGGCTGACGCCCTGGCCGTGGGATAAATCCCACGCCGTCCACTCGACGGGGGGATGCTCGTGGCGTTGGCGGCTTTTTGCGAAGCAAAAAGTAGGGGGCCGGGGGCCTCCAGGCGGCGGGGGGCGGGCGATGCCCGCCGCCCCACCACCTTCCGCCCCCCTAGGCCCCGATTACTTCTTTTCAAAAAACAGCCTTGCCCCCTTGGGGCGGACGGTGTACAACTACCTCCTCCGGAGAGCTTATGACTACCTCGGGCGACTATTATTCCATCAGTTGTGCTTCGGCGTTACTGCAGAAGATGCCTACGTGTCATCCCGATGCATCCTACGGGATAGGTCTGGAACGACTCTATGAGACCGTCGAGAGTTTGCTGCCGAGTCCCTTGGCTTCGCTCACCGTTGCGGACAGTCGGCATATCGGACTGCGGGACTTCTGCCGACGAGGTCGGAGCTCTGCGCTCGGTCAGGCCTTCCTGCGGCGACTCGGCTCGTCCGAGTATCTGGCCCTCTTCTTCTGGTTGCCGGAGGGACGGCCGCGTCGTAAGAACTTTGTGCTGCACAACTTGACTGACTTACGGGAGTACGGCTCCCCCTGCGTGGTTGCCGAGGCTGGCGGTTTATTGTTGGAGCGACGGCCTCGCTTTATTGCTCTCTGTAAGCAGTGGTGGCTGCGACAAAGCGGGGCCGTAGACTTCTGGGACGATTACGACCCCGAAGGCGAGACTTTGAATCTTTACGACCTGCGGCGGTTTATGCCCGGCGCCGAGAGGCAGGAAGCTGCCCGAAACCTTTTGCAATTTCTGGGCCACCGGCCCGGCTACGACAGAGCCTTAAGGGACCTCGATGCCGACGGCCTGGTAAGGTATGTTCACCGGCTGCGCGTCAGCTCCGACTGTCGCGGCCCAACAACAGAGGAGAGAATAGATGCCCTTATTCGTTGCTGCCGATCTGCATCTGCGTGATCACACCTGGTCCGGTCGTCCCGAGGTTTCGGGCGACGCGGCTTTTGCCCTGGAACAGATCGTGGCCCATTGTCTTTCCGCTCGGGCCGACCTGTTGCTGCTGGGAGACACTTTCCACAGCGTTAAGCCCGATAACGGCGTCGTGCGACTCGTACAGGCCGCTTTGGCTGAACTGCTGGCGGAGGGTCGCAATGTTTACTATCTCTTAGGAAATCACGACCCCGTCAGCTGGCTCGACACCAGCCCGGAACTGGCCCGGCTGGTCCGGCACCTGCCGACGACGGGTTGTCAGCTGGGCGATCATCATCTCTACGGCATCGACTATCGACCTCGCGGCATCTTCCAGGAGATGCTGGCCAACGTTCCAGAGCACTGCGACGTTCTGGCTTGCCATCAGCGGTTCCGGGAAGCCTTCGGCTGGGCCACCTTCCACGCCTCAATGGGTGACGTGCCCGAGCACGTAAAGCTGGTCATGGTTGGCGACATTCACAAGCACGTCGAGCACAAGGGCAGTGACGGTCGCCGTCTCTTCTATCCCGGGTCTCCGTACCTGACGCGAGTCGATGATGACGAGAAATGCGGCGGCATGCTGGTGGGGGAGGATCTGAGCACTTCGTGGAAGCCGTTCCTGTCCCGCTCCGTGCTGCGGTGTCGAGTCTATGACGATGACGACGTCTTGAAGGTGGTGCGGCGGGTCAATGATCATCCCGTTACGCCCGGTCTGCCAGAAGCTCTGCGGGTGCCAATTGTGATCGTGACCTGCTACGTCGATCGTGTACCCGGCGCCGGCGAGGATCTGCGACGGGCCTTGGCCGGGACGGCGCATGTTTTTATATCGCCCGTCACGGAGGAGAGTCGCAAGATCGTTGAGGCCTTCGACGGGGTTGATGCCGGCAAGCTGGGGGACATCACGATGCAGATGTTCCTCGACGCCGAGATCGATAGAAACGCCGATCCAGTCGTTTATCACGGCGTCGAGATGCTGCTGGCGCACGTGGACACCTTGGAGGCTTCCCGTAAACTGGGTCGCCTGTGCGGTTTGAGCGAGCAGGAAATTAATGAGGTTGTGCCGAGAAAGGGCTAAATATGCGGATAGTAAGCTTAACCATCGACAACATTGGTCCCATCGAGCGAGCCTCGGTGTCGTTTCCGCCGGAGGGTATGGTTCTTATCTCCGGCGATATCGGCAGCGGTAAGAGTACCGTTCTCGGAGCCATCTACTGGCTTATCACGGGTCGTGTTCCCGACGCTCACAAGACCAAGGACCGGTTTCGTCGCGTCGCCGGCACGGAGCAGCCCAAGCCCAGCGGCGCCGTAGGGGTTTTTCGCCTGCGGGATGACCGCGAGGTAACCATAAGTGGTCGCCTGGACACCTCGGCGTGGTCTTTAGCGGTGGATGGCCAGGAGCCGATCACTGATGTCGGCTTAATAGCGCAGGCCAAGAAGACTCTGTTTGGTGTCGACGTCGACCTGTTGCGGCGATATGGGTTTGTGCAACAAGGCGGACTGCGGGACCTGCTCTACGCCGATGACGCCGATCGTACCGCAGCCTTGATGCGGCTTATCGGGATCGAGCAGCTGGAGCCGGTGCGAGAGACCCTTCGAGGTGTGGCGGAACGCATCGACGCTCCCGACCTCTCGGAGATGATTGTCCGGGAAGAGGCCGAGGTAACTGAGTTGACAGCCCAGGTTGACGGCGTGCGGGGTCAGATCAACGAAGCCACCGGGATCCTGGCCGGTCTTGACGAAGCCGCCGACCGGCTCCTGCTTCGTCGACGAGACGAGGCCCAGACAGCGGCGGGACAGTTGAGGCTGTTGGAGGATCAGTTGAGCTCCTTGAAGCAACAGCAGGCCGCTGCTGAGACCGCCGTCGGCGAGGCCGGTAACGTTTTGGCCCAGTGGCAACGGGTTCTCACGGAGCGGGAGCCCGCGGGCCGCGAGGCGAGACAAAACCTGGCCACGCAGAACGAGTTGCAACGGCAGCATGCGAGGTATCTGGAGCAGAGGACTCGTTTGGATCAGGCCTTGGCTGCGGAGCCCTCCTTTGAGGAGCAGCGACCCGACGTGGACGCCGAACTGGCCGCTTGCCGCGAACAGCGACCGGCGGCGCAGACCGAGGCCGGCACTAAGCGATCTGCGGCGAATGATTATCGCGGCGCCAAGCTGGGAAAGTGTCCGGTCTGCGGGCAGCCTTGCGCCGCCTGCCTGTCGCATACCGGGCCTCGGGATCCGCAGCGGCAGGCTGAGCTTGACAACGACGCCGCCGCCGCGGAGAGCGCTTTGCAGGAGCTGGAGTCCCGCATTCAGAGCCTGGAAAATCAAGCGGCGGGTTACGAGAAGCGGCTGAGTGCTTTTAAGGCCGCTCAGGAGGCTTGGTCGAGCCAGGTTACGGCTTTGCGGGATTTCATGTCCGGCTTGCCCCCCGAGGCCCCCGGCGTGGAGCGAGTCGTTCAGTGGCAGGCCTCGGAAAATGCCTGGCAGGAGGCGGTCAAGGCGGTGACGCAGTGCGAGGTGGCGTTGCAGAACAGGCAAGAGAACCTTTCGGCTGTGACTCAGCAATTGACGTCGATCACGGAACAAACCGAGGCCGTAAGACAAGCGGTGGCTGCCATGCCGGCGATGTCAGAGGTAACCGCGGCGGAGACTCGTATCAAGTTGTACGAGCAACAGGTCGCTCGACGAGAGCCCTTGATGGCCGTACTCAGCACCTTGGATCGCAGCTTACAGGAGAAGACGGCTTCGTGCGAGGCACACCGAGCCTGCAACGCCAAGAATGGCAAGTTGCGGGAGTATCGCCGGGTGCTTGAGAAGATCCGGCAGGTGCTGCACCGGGATCGCTTGCCAAACCGGGTTCTTCAGGGTTACCTGAAAACAATTGTGGCGCAGTGTGAGGTTTTTCTGGAAGAGTTTTCCGCCGGCTTTACCGTATTTTTGCGGGACGGAGATTTTTATGCTCGGAAGGTTGATGGAACCGAGATTCCTACCCTGGATCTATCGGGCGGCGAGGCTTGCAAATGGTGCATCTCCTTTCTTGCGGCGGTGCAACGTATCTTTGCTCGGGACTTGGGCTTACTGGTTATGGACGAGCCTACGTACGGCCTCAACCGAGCTCACTTGGAGTACTTCGCGTCGTTATTGCAACGGTTCCCCGAGCTGGTTACCGGCGAGGGTACGCAGATCATAGTCAGCTCCCACGAACCGTCTTTGAGGGCCGCGGTTGATCACGAGATCAAGGTTCCCGGCGACGTCGGGAAATAGTCGTTCGCTCCGCCGAGAGAAAAATCGGCGGAGCGTTTTTTATTGACTTCCCCGAGGTTCTTCAGTAAAGTCTGAATCACCTACCGGTGTAACGGATTGCTTGAGAACCTGACGGAGCGACAAGATGACGTTTAACGATACGTCTATTAAGGTTGTGCACCGCAATAATCTTCTGTTTATCACCCCCGCAACATTCATTAATCAACTCCTGCCTCATCTTCTCTGGCGAAAGCAGGTCCGGAATCCCCGGGCCGGTTTCAAGATCCGTAACCCCGCCGGTGAGGTTGTGGGTAAGGAGCCTTTCTTTCTGCGTGAGAACGTTCCCCTCATTACCGAACGGACCGGGGCTGCTGTTACTTTTGGCGGGCTGCGGGAGCGGGTCGTTGGTATCCTCTCGCGTTACGGTACCGTAGAATATGTTGACGAGTTCGAGCCCCTGCCGCCTCCGGTCACGGAGGGACTTGGGGGTTTCCGGCATAAGCAGCGGGAGGCGATGCAACGTATTTGGAGTTCCGCCGGCGGCGGCGTGGTGGATTGCACCACCGGCTGGGGCAAGAGCGAGACCATCGCTAAATTGGTGCTTTCATATCCTCGTCTGCCCGTTACCGTGGTGGCCCCCGGCTTGGAGGCTTTGCGGAATATTCGTAAGCGGCTGGCGGGTTACAACATCGAGACCGGGTGGGTCGACGGCAGCCATAACATCCGCAAGCGGGTCAACGTAGTCAGCGCCAACAGCCTGATGAAGTATGACAGCGACGGTTCCTTGGCCAATACACGACTGCTGCTGTTCGACGAGGTTCACTTAGCCCCGGGGGAGTCTATTCGGGTACCTCTCGGTCGTGCCGTGCGGGCCAAGCGGATCGGTTTCTCGGCCTCTATGGAGGGGCGGAGCGATCGGGGCGAAATTCTCATCGAAGCCCTCTTCGGCCCCGTTATCTGTCGGGTCGATTATGAGGAGTCTGTCGCCGCCGGTAGCGTGGTGCCCACGGTAGTGATTATGATGCAGACTCGTGGCAGACGATCGCAGTACCAGCAGCCCACCAGCAGGACCCGCGAGGTGATCTGGAACAACCAGGAGCGTAACGAAGATTTTGCCATGGTTGCGAGGCAAATAGTGGAGATGGGTCAGGTGTTGATGGTTACGCAGACCCTGCAACACGCCATCAATGTGCAGCAATTTCTTCCCGACTGGTCCACGGTTTACGCCTCCCTGCCCAGCACGGCTTTGCCTCAGAGCAGGGAGCCGACGGCTGCGGAGAGGCGGGCAGCGGCGAGGGCCGCTGACATGCTTCGGGCTATGGAGTATCAAGGCGTGGAACGGCTGACCGCCGCGAGGCGAACGCAACTGTACGAGCAGTTTGTCGCCGGCGAGCTTCGGGGCGTCATCGCCACCGGTACTTGGGGTAAGGCGGTGGATTTCCCGAAGCTGCAATTTGTGATGCGACTCAGCGCTCAGGGCAGTGAGATTAACGCCGAGCAGGAGGCGGGTCGCGGCAGTCGTATTAGCGAAGGCAAGCATGTTAATATCGTTATCGATGGTGAAGACGACTTCGATCCCGCGATGACGAGACGTAAGCAGGAACGGATTCGAGTGTACAGGAGCCACGGATGGAAGGTGTTACGGAAGAAGTCGCCCAGCGAAGTAGCGATGCTGTGTCGGAACATCCTGGCACAGCAGCTGCCCTTGACGTAGGTATCCGGATGTGCCAGAGGGCCTATGAGGCCTATTACCAAGCCTACACTCATGATCTCTCCCCGCCGTTACAGGGCGCTGAGTTTGAGCGAGCCATGCAGCTGTTGGCCGCGGCTTGCTGGCGGCGGCGTATCGCTCCGGAGCTGGTGTTGACGGCGGCTTGGGACTACTGCCACCGGCGGGGACGGCTGGTTACCCCGGCCTACCTGCTGCGGACTGTTAAAGCCTTCACCGCCGCTGCGGAGTCCTTGGTCAGCGTCTCCGATGAGGAGGATAGGGGTCAGTTGGAGCGAGACGTAGCTATGTTTCTCAGGTTCTCGTCTCAGCGATCCGTTTCTGAGGCCTTGGAGGCTTACGCCTCTTCTGACGTCGGTCCCCGGGCCGATGTTTTGTATTTCATGGCTCTGCGGCTCTCGCAGGGCGACGTCGCAGCGGCGCATCTCCCACAAACCCTGTGGGAGCTACGAATATCGCCTAAGCGAGAGCGTTTATGGAAGCAGTTTCTCTCGCATTGAAGGGTAGCGGCGGTTTATGAACGGAGATTTATCAATCGATCAGAAGCGGCTGCTGGTGATCTACTACGCCCTCGACGAGACCGTACAGCGTCGAGTGGCGGGACACGCAGCCGAAGAAGTGCTTTCGGGATGGAACCCGGCGTCGGAGATGCCCTATCGTCTCGCTTGGGAAGCTATTCAAGGTGTACTGGCAGCTTCCGGGGCCTTTGGCCCCTTGGACGTCGACATGTGGTGGGCGCAGCTGGGTCGTTTGCCGGTTGCTCAGCAGGCATCACAGTTGCCGCACTCTCCTGTTTTTCAGGAGCTCGGTGTCCTGTATACGATGTTACGGCGGCGTTATGACTCTGTGCGTATGCAGTCGCACTCCAACTACGTGCTGCAGCTCTTTCAGGAGTTTTTGGAGTACCGCGTCGTGATGCAGCTGGCCCGCCGGGAGTCAAGGGGGGACCTGTTTCAGGACGTTTCCGATCTGCACAGTCGTCTGATCCAGGCCCGGCCCGCCTCGGTGGAGCCGGTTCGTTTCATGATGCCGGGAACGAAATTACCGTCCGCGAATTTTCGGCGCGAGCCTTTCGGCATCGACTGGTTGGATCGAATGACCGGCGGGGGCATGGCGTTGGGTGACGCGATGCTGTTTCTGGCGCCGTCCGGTGGCGGCAAGACCGTGCTTGGTTCGCAGTGTTCGTGGGCCAGATGCCTGCAGTGCCAGCCCTCGGCGTATTTCAGTTACGAGCAGGAGATCCTGGGCGACATCATGATCCGTTTCCTGGCCATGGCTACCGGTATCAGTCGTAAGGAATTTGAGGGACGGGAGCCGGAGGAGTATCCCCTGGAGGCCCTGGAGCGGCTGGAGGAGGTTCGGGAGCGGTGCGGTCGGTATCTGTTGCCTTACGACATGAGCACCGGGGCCGCCGGAACCGGCGGGATCAACGAGATCGCAGCCTGCGTTCAGGCCCTCTCACGGGAAGGCAATCGGCCCACACTTGTGGTTATCGATTGGGTTCAGACCTGCGTGGTTCGTAACATGGCGGCTCGCGGCATCCCCGGTACCCAGTTGACCGGAGAGATGGATCGTTTCGCCTCCGAGTTTGCTCGGTTTTGTCGGGATGAAAAAGTTCAAGGCATCATGCTGCAACAGCTGGACACAGAAAACCAGCGGAAGAAGGGTATCGAGCCGCATCACACCATGGCTGCGTATTGTAAGAGCATGGGCAATTACTGCCGCTACGCGATTGGCATCGCGGCCCTTGACGATCAGATGATCGGAACGATGACTCGCTCCAAGGCGACGAGCGTGGCGCAGAACGAGAACAATAAGATCATCGTCAGGTTGCACGGCGACTTGAACCAGTTTCGAACCGCGGCGGGTTATCAGCTCGATGCTCGTAGCGGGATGTATGCGCAGGCCGGACCGTCGGCGGGGAGGTTGCATGCAACATAATCTCCTTAATCCCGCCCTGTACCGTTCGCTGGTCGCGAGATTCGGCGACGTCAAGTTGGAGCGGCCCGGACAGCGGCTGGTTACCCGCATGGGTTTCGATAACTACGGTCAGCCGCGGGTTGACATTCTTAGTTGGGGCGAAACCTATAGAGTTAATTGCCCCCTGTGTGGGGACGTTAAGAAGAAGCTGTACATCAGCTACGCTTACGGGTTACGACACATAGAGAGCGAGAAGCGGCTATACCCAGCCAAATGCTTTCGTTGTAACCTCGGGCAGGAGCAGGTTTATTCGTTGCTCTCGTGGACCAGCCGAGATCAGGAACCGGAGGTCTCCGTTGCCGACGCAGGCAGCGAGGAGCACTCTCCGTATCTGGATCCCGGGGAGTGCCTTCGGCTTGACGGGGACGACCCCCGCTTGTTTCACGGGCAGAGGTATTTGCGGGAGCGGGGACTTGACCCGACAGAATTGGGAGCCGTCTACGGTTGGCGATACTGCATCGCAGGCAATCCGCAGCTCTGGCAGGGGGGGCTGACCAATCGGATCATTATTCCCGTCCATTACCAGGGACAGGAGGTCGGTTGGCAGGCTCGTCTCTCGTTTGAGCCTTTGCCGCAGTTGCGGGACAAGGATTTCACGAACCTTCGCTGGCTCAGTATGCCGGGTACGTGGCGGAGTCGGTACGTTTATGGCTACGACCAAGCCGCGAACTGTAACTACTGCGTACTTGTTGAGGGTCCCACCGACGCGGCCCGGCAGGGACCGCCCTGTGTGGCAACCCTCGGTCAATCCCGGAGCTTACGGCAGTACGAGATACTTGCCGAGACTTGGGGCGCCAAGAAGGCAATTATCATCGTCGGCGATTCCGGGGAGCAGGAAAAGCAGGTTACGGAGGAGACCGCGGATGAGCTTTACGCTCGTTGTCGCTGCCCGATCTACCCGCTTACGTTACCGCACGGGGACCCCGGGAAATGGCCGCGGGAGGAATTTTTTAACTACTTGGCTGGTTGGGTACAGTCGCACAGCCCGCACCAGCCGCAGCGGAGAGGTGTGTATCAGTGGCTGTTAAACAGGGACCAATAACATCGCGAATGATTGAAGAGCTGGCTCGACGCAGCAATATCAGTTACGAGCAGACGGTGGAGCAGCTCCTAAAACATCCCGCCTACGTTTCCTGCCCCTTGAACAAGGGGCAGGACTTCGAGTACGTCGTCTCTATTCCGGGGCACGCCGTGGGGGAGCCTTGTCGCGAGGTTGAACGGGGTCCGCGGCCTGCGAAGGTGATGATTATTCTCAGTCATCCGAATTATGCCGATAGTCGGTTTCAGGCTTACTTGTCCGATGAGTCCGGCCGGGAATTCCGTAACGCCGTCGTCGCCGGCGGCGAGGATCCCGGCTCTTGGTATGTTACCGCGGTGGTTAAATACTCCTACCCGCAGAACCGTTCCACCCCGCTGGCGGCGTGGACCAAGGAGTGTGCTCCGCTACTGGCGGAAGAGATTCGTAGAGTTGATCCGGATTATATTCTGTTGATGGGTAGTTATGCGGTGAAGGCGGTGTTGCCGGAGCAGAAGTTCTCTAATCTCCGGGGCCGTGTGCAGGTCCTCGGGAAGGCGAAGGTATTTGTCGCCAGCAGCCCGCACGCGTTGGCTGTGGATCCAAGCACCACGGCGGAGTTCTATGGCGAAATTGCGGACTTCTGCCGGCTCGTGCGGGGCGGCAATCCGGTCCGTACCGACGAGATCGACATCGAGTTACTGGAGACCCCGGAGGCAGTGGCTGATTGGGTTGATCGTAACATGTCGCAGACGTTTTTCTCCGTGGACTGCGAGTGGGGCGGCCCACACCCCGACCGGGGCGGTCTGCGGACTATTCAGATATCAGCCCAGCCCGGCAAGGTGGCGGTTCTTTATCTGCGGGACGCCGGCTGGCCCATGCCTGTGGTGTTGGAGGAGCAGGCCATCGTTGCCCCCCTGAACAGGCTGTTTGACCGTCCCGAGGCTCGGATCACGGGTCACTTTTTCCGTTCCGACGCGCTGTACCTGGAATATCTCGGCGTGCGGGTCATGGATGCCTTCATGAGGGGCGTTGACACCATCCTGCTCTACCACGCGCTGTACCCGGAGCGGTCCAGTCAGTTGGAGATAATGGCCTCTCACTTGTTAAAGACACATCGTTACGATGAGCAGCTGCGGGCTTGGACGGATGGGCACAAAAAGTTGGTGGACCGTTACGCCTACGCCCATGTACCGAAGGAGATCCTTGTTTACTACGGCGCTCATGACGCGGATAAGACGTGGAAATGCTGCGCTCAGCTGATGGCGGAGATCAGTCAGCCCGGGGAACATTACAAGAAGCTCAGGGGTCTGGTATTTAAGGTGACGATGCCGGCGGGCCGAGGGATATTTGAGATGGAGCAGAGCGGTCTGCGGGTGGACATGCAGAGGTTCAGCTTCTTGGAGATGCGGTTCAAGGAGCGGGCCGAGGAGCTGCTTACCGAGATTCGAACGGATCTGAAGTGGGAGGATTTCAACCCGCGTTCGTATGAGCAGAAGATCGATCTGCTTTTCGGGGAGCGGTATCACAAGAAGAGGGACGAGTTCGGGCGTCCTCGGCAGCTGCGGCCCTCCTGGGTGCCCTGTTTGGGGTTGGTGCCGGAGAAGACCACCGGCAAGCAGCCTAAGCTGTGGGCCGATGTCGTAGAGGATCACGACGAGGACAAATACACGCCCTCTACGGACAACGAGACCCTCGGCATGCTGGCTGCGGAGCATCCCATTGTCTCTAAAATCAGGGATTACGGGTATCTGTCCAAGATCATTTCGACTATGATGCCGGAGCCGGTCGTGGTGAAGGGACAGCCTTATTACTTCAAAGGCCTGCGATCCTGGGCGTGGCATGATAATACGGTTCACACCCACATCAGCCAGTTAGCCGAGACGGGACGCTGGAAGTCTTTCGACCCCAATAACCAGAACTTGCCCAGTCAGAGGGAAAAGGATTTCAAGCGGATTTTTGATGATCCGCAGTGGCCTAAGGTGAAGTCTATATTCGTGGGCGATGAGGATCTGCCCGTGCTGATCGAAAGCGATTACATCACCGCCGAGGTCTTTTCCCTGGCCTTTCTGTCCGGCGATGAGGCGATGCTGGAGATCTTGTTGAACCCTAAGCGGGATATTCACAGCGAGATGGCGGTCAAGATGTTCAAGCTGCGGTATGATCCCGCCTGCGGCGTGGGCACCAAAAAATGGATAGCGGGGCAATACTCGCCCGTAGCGGGGCGGGTGGATAAGGTAGTTGAGCTGCCCAATAATCGCGGTCACGAGGTTTGGCTCGCGGGGCAGAAGATCGTTACGTGGCCCGGCTTGGCCCTCGCGGTTCGAGAGGGCACCGAGGTGCTGAGGGACCAGCTACTGACGGAGAGTCTCTCGCATCTACGCACTTCAAGTAAGACAATTATCTTCGGAATTCCATACCAAAGAGGGGCCAAAGCTGTCGCGAGGCAGTTGTCTCAGGATGGAGTGCCGGCTACGGTGCAGGAGGCTCAGTCTTACATCGATGAGTACCTCACCGGTTTCTTCCGGGCCGCGGAGTTTTTGGAGCGGTGTAAGGAGGCGGTGTTTGAACCCGGGGTTCTCTGGAGCCCCTACGGTCGCATGCGGCGCTTTAATGCGGAGTCGAAGAAAGTTGCAACTATCCGGGCGCAGCAGCGGGAGGCTTGTAACTGGCCTGTTCAGAATCTCGTGGCCGAGGCGCTGTCCGTTGCGGTGGCCAAGTTGTTCGAGGCTCATCGGTGGTCCCGGTGCCCGTTCCGCATTAAGTTGGCCGTGCACGATTCCACTCTCATAGCTTGTCGGGGGCAGGACGCTCCATACATCATCGAAGAAGTGATTCAGCCCTGTATGGGCTCGTTGAACATCGTTCCCGGGCTTAATTTCCATTTCGGAGTTGAGTCGACGATGCATTTGAGATACAGCGAGAAAGCGAGTAGGGAGGAGTTGAAAGAAGCAGGTGTACCGGAGGGTTATGAGGCTCCCGTAATGTGGGCCTCGAGAGGTTCTACGGTTTCAAGGAACGTGGCTTAACAAAAGGAGAGGTGTAATGGTTCAGACGTATCAGGAATCTCAAGCAGGGGGGCAGCGTCGGCTGATCCTCAAACCGGGCGCAAACGCGTGGCTTGCGGAGCCGGAGCAGAAGGCGGTGTTTATTGCTCGGCCCATCCCGCGTCCTTTTCCCCGGGTCATTCGCGAACTCGTGGCCCGGACCTTCGGGGAGGTCCAGAAGATCGCGGAGTCCTGTAAGGAGCGGCCCGGGGCTGCGGAACAGCCGCTGCGGGATCTGGCACGGCGGGTCTGCGACGATAGTAACGTGCGGCAAGTCGTAGTCGACGGTTGGCGGGATCTTTATGCCGCCTACCGCCAGGCGATCCGTCAGGGCGGTCCGAATCTGCGGATCGAGGATTGGCGGCACGGCAAGGAGCCTCGGGACATTGGCAGCTGGCTTCTGGTGCTTAACGTTGCCGAGTTCTACGGCCTTCGCAAAATCGACATCATCGACGCCTGCAGCGATCATCCCGAGATACCTCTCGGAGTCTTCGAGACCGGTTACCGGAAGATCGATGCCGCCGTGAAGGCCGGGGACTCGCGTTGGAACTTCTATCTGCAGCGGGGTTTCGGTGCCCAAGCCGAGAATCGGCAAGGAGTTTGTCGGCCGAAGCGACTTGGTTTCATGCAGGCCTTTGTGTACGGCTTCGGCGGCGTCGACGTGCGGCGTACGGGTCAGTCGCCGGAGTATGCCGTTGTCAAGCTCAAGACACAGTTGGTCGGCAACCTGGAGGGGCAGATGAATTCGCCCGTGAGACCCGGCGACCAGCTGCCTGAGGACTTCATCAACGGTTTCCGGGTCGGCAGCCTGGTCAGCGAGCAGAGTCCGATGTGGTATATGTACGACCAGACCTTCATGAGTCAGCAGCACCAAGCCGGCGGCAGTGGCGGTCAGGGTGCTTTTGCCGGGGCCGGCGGTAAGGGCGGCCGGGCCGCGGGCGGCAAGGCCAACTACGTCGTTGACTTGAGCCGGGCGCCGCAGGACTGCATCACGCTGTCGGCGGACGTTTCCGAGACCTACTTCCGGGATTGGGACAGTTTGTTGTACATCCCGACGCGGGAGCAGGCATGGGAACACTTCCTGGACGCCATGGACGAGATATCCTGCGCCTTCTGTGGGCAGGATGAGATCGACCTGCTGCCGAAGAGTGTCAGGGACCGGGCCGCGGAGTTCAAGAAGCTTGCGGGTACCTCGCCGGTGCAGGCCCCTGGTTTTACGCCCCCCGGCCCCGGCGGTGGCGGCGGTTTCCCACCCGCAGGCGCAGGGGCAGGCGCAGGTGGTTTTGGCGATAGCAGCGGTGCTCCTAACTTTGGCGCCGGTAATCTTCCTCCCGGCTTCTCCGACGGCCCCGGCGGTGGCGGTGGTGGCGGCGGTTTCCCACCCGCGGGGACGGGCGGTGGTGGCGGCGGT